>ERZ838483.104-NODE-104-length-102686-cov-5.913165_pt1 | contig 102686 bp, 96 predicted proteins | sample MGYA00519939_ERZ838483 | MGnify/ENA primary metagenome ERZ838483 (study PRJEB31850, sample SAMEA3708836) | human gut metagenome | biome: human gut; feature: human-associated habitat; material: faeces | place: China | collected 2014 ...
TTCCCTGCCCTCAGCTCCGCTGGTTGCCGTTGGTAGTATCCTTCAGCAGAACATCGTGTGCGCCGCCTGCACCCCACGCGCCTATGACGCGCGGGGATCCCCGCCTCGGACTCAAATGGTCAGGCAAAGCCCGCCCATTTCAAGAATTTGCTTTGCAAATTGCTTGTACGCGCTGACGCGCGGCGCAGAGGGCGGCGCAAGCCATTCCCTGCCCTCAGCTCCGCTGGTTGCCGTTGGTAGTATCCTTCAGCAGAACATCATGTGCGCCGCCCTCTACAATGGAGGTGGCGGAAACCAGCGTCAGCTTGGCCTTTTCACGCAGCTCCGGGATGGTCAGTGCGCCGCAGTTGCACATGGTGGAACGCACCTTTGCCAGCGTGGTGGCCATGCCGTCGGACAGTGCGCCGGCATAGGGAACATAAGAGTCCACGCCCTCTTCAAAGCTCAGCTTGGCCGCGCCGCCCAAATCGTAGCGCTGCCAGTTCCGGGCACGGGCGCTGCCCTCGCCCCAGTATTCTTTCATATAGCTGCCGCCCACAAGAATCTTGTTGGTGGGGGACTCATCAAACCGGGAGAAATAGCGGCCCAGCATACAGAAATCAGCGCCCATGGCCAGCGCCAGCGTGATATGGTAGTCCTGCACGATACCGCCGTCAGCGCAGATCGGTACATAGATACCGGTCTCCTCAAAGTACTTATCCCGCTCGGCCGCTACGTCGATCACCGCCGTCGCCTGTCCCCGGCCGATGCCCTTGGTTTCCCGCGTAATGCAGATGGAGCCGCCGCCGATGCCGATCTTCACGAAGTCGGCTCCTGCGTCTGCAAGGAAGCGGAAGCCCTCGCCGTCCACCACATTGCCTGCACCCACCTTGACCGTGTTGCCGTACCGGGCGCGGATCCACTCCAGGCAGTGCTTCTGCCAGTAGGAATAGCCCTCGGAGGAGTCCATAACCAGCACATCCACGCCGGCTTCCACCAGCGCGGGTACCCGCTCCTCATAGTCGCGGGTGTTGATGCCCGCACCTACCACATAGCGCTTCTGGCTGTCCAACAGTTCCAGAGGGTTGCCCTTGTGGGAATCATAGTCCTTGCGGAACACAAAGCTCACCAGCCGCCCCTCTGTGGAAACGATGGGCAGGGCGTTCAGCTTGTGATCCCAGATGATATCGTTAGCCGCTTTCAGGCTGGTTCCCTCCGGCGCGGAGATAATCTTCTCCACCGGGGTCATGAACTTCGCCACGCAGGTGGAGGGATCCATACGGCTAACCCGGTAGTCACGGCTGGTGACCAGGCCCAGCAGCTTCCCGGTGCCGGTGCCGTCCTCCGTGACAGCCATGGTGGAATGGCCGGTTTTCTTCTTCAGGGCCAGCACATCCGCCAGCGTATCCGTTACCCGGAGGTTGGAATCGCTGACCACGAACCCGGCTTTGTAATTCTTCACCTTCCGAACCATGGCCGCCTGAGACTCAATGGACTGGGACACATAGATAAAAGCGATGCCGCCCTCTTTAGCCAGCGCAATGCCCATCTGCTCGCCGGACACAGCCTGCATCACGGCGGAAACCATGGGTACGTTCATCGTCAAGGGACATTCCTCGCCCTTTTTGAACCGCACCACCGGCGTTTTTAAGGAGACATTGGCCGGAATGCAGTGTTCAGAAGAATACCCCGGCACCAGCAGATACTCGCTGAAGGTGTGAGAAGGTTCCTGAAAGAAATAAGCCATCGTTTCTACCTCTTTCTGATTATTTTTACTTATTGTAAGTATATATTTTGCTAATAATATATCAAAACATCCGCCGGGTCAAGCCCCGAAATAAGATCCAGACGCGGCCGCATCCGAACTCTTTACAGCTTTTTACGCAGAACCGTATGCCGGAAGATCCCGTCGGCAAAATACTCGCGGGAAACAAACACCGGCGCGCCGTCGATATCATAATCCACCTCGTCCATGCTCAGCAGGGGCGTCCCCTCCGGCACCTGAAAGACACCCGCAAGGAACGGATCCGTGGCCACAGCCCGCAGATCCGTCAGATCCAGATAGGAGGACAGGCCGCACACATTCTGAAGAAAATCAAAAATGGGCTGCCGCAGCTCCGCATCCGTATAAGGCCGCTGGAGCTTGGATTTCTCCACCAGATCCTCGCAGTAAATCGCAGGCCGGCCATCCGCTGTGCAGAGCCGGGAAATCCGCAGCATGGCCGTTCCCACGGGGATCCCCAGCTGCCGCGCCGCTTTTTCGTCCGCCACGCCGTCCGCCGCACGGACAAAGGCCACGCCGGGTGTCCGGCCACTCTGGCGGATCATATCCATAAATTCCACCTCAATGTCCATCCGGGCCTGCGCCCCCAGAACGTGGCGGTTGATGATCGTTCCCACGCCATGCCGCCGGGTGATAAAGCCCTCCCGATCCAGAGAAGCCAGAATATCCCGCAGCTGTGTGCGGCTGATGCCCAGCTTTTCCGACAGGACGCTCTCCCGCGGCAGGCGGTCACAGTGTGCATATTCCCCGTCCCGCATGGCAGAAAGCAGCTGGGCGCGGATACTCTTGGACTGTGTTGGCTTTGGATTCATTTCATGCCTCCGAAATAGGTAATACCATTGGTGACTGTATTTTACTGGATTGTCGCCTGTTTGGCAATGGACAGATGTCACAGATTTCAAGCCTGTTTTTCAAAGTGTATTGTCCGTCCCGTCATGAAAGGTTGACCTCTGCGGCAGCTATTCTTTGTGTACTTTAACGGTGGACAAGTGTCCGCAGAAATTATATGATAGAGCAAGCTCTGAAAAGGAGGGCCTGAAAATGAAAAATATTGTGCTGATCGGGATGCCCGGCACTGGCAAGAGCGTGGTGGGGCAGGCATTGGCGTCCCGGCTGGGCTATGAATTTGTAGATGTGGACGATCTGATCGTGGAACGGGCCGGAAAAACCCTGCCGGAGATTCTGCGGCAGGACGGATTGGAAGCCTTTTATAAAATCGAGGGGCAGGTGGGGTGCGATCTGAACCGGCAGCACACGGTCATCGCCACCGGCGGCAGTATGGTGCTCTACCCTGAAGCCATGGCACATCTGAAGCAGGACAGCGTGGTGGTCTGGCTTCAGACCCCTTTTACCCAGATTCAGGAGCGGATGCCCGCCGACCTCTATGACCGTGGGATCGCCGCCCCCAAGGGGGAATCCCTGCGGGAAATCTACGAGGATCGCCGGGATCTGTATGCCAAATATGCCGACCTGATTGTGGCCAGCCGGGACGGGGAGGACGATACCGCCCATCTGGTGGAGGAGGTCATGCGGACCGTTGGCCTACAGGCGTGATGCAGCCGCGGAGCGCTGCCGGACAAATCCGACGGCGCCCCTGCCTTTTCTGCCAAATTTGACAATTTTCGTCTCTATTTTTTGACAGCAATCATAAAAATTGGGACTTGCAATCCGAAGATCGCTTCTGTATAATAAGCCCAATGAATTTTTGAGGAGGTAGCACCATGACGCTGTTCTGCACGAAAAAGCTGCGTGCCGTCTCCTTTATTTCCGGGATGGAGCATCCCGTTATTTCCGTTTCCCTTTTTTGACCGGCTATTGGAGCCGGTATTTTTTTTGCCCATTTCCCTATCCTGTTTGTCTATTTAATAGTTTAGATAGAAGTTTTGTGTGTACGAGAGGAGTAAAACATGAACGAGAAAAAGAAACCCGTCCTTGGTCAGGAGGCCGTCACTGACGCACGCACGCTGGGCGTGCCCCGGATGCTGATTCTGGGCTTGCAGCACCTGTTCGCCATGTTCGGCGCAACGGTTCTGGTTCCCATTCTGGTGCAGGACTACGGCCTGCCCCTGAGCATCCAGACCACTTTGCTGATGGCAGGTCTGGGAACCCTGCTGTTCCATGTATGCACCAAGTTCAAGGTGCCTGCCTTCCTTGGGTCTTCCTTTGCCTATCTGGGCGGCTTTTCCACCGTGGCTTCCATGCCCGCCTATGAGGGGCTGGATCCTGAACTGAAGCTGGCTTACGCTCTGGGCGGCATCGTGATCGCCGGTCTGCTGTACCTGATCCTCGCTCTGCTGTTCAAGGTGCTGGGGGCCAAGACCGTCATGCGCTACTTTCCCCCCATTGTTACCGGCCCCATGATCATCATGATCGGACTGAACCTCTCCGGCTCTGCCATCAATAACGCCAAGACCTGCTGGTGGCTGGCTCTGGTGGCCATGGCCATCATTGTGGTGGCCAACATCTGGGGCAAGGGCATGATCAAGATCATCCCCATCCTGCTGGGCGTGGTCGGCTCCTACATTGTGGCCGTCATTGCCACTGCCTGCGGCGCACAGTTGCCGGACGCCAACGGCGTCATGCAGCCGCTGGTGAACTTCACCACCGTCAGCGAGGCGCATCTGATCGGTCTTCAGAAGTTCATCCTCGCCAAGTTTGACATCTCCGCCATTCTGGTGATGGCCCCCATCGCCATCGCCGCCATGATGGAACACATCGGCGATATTTCCGCCATTTCCTCCACCACCGGCAACAACTTCATTGCCGATCCCGGCCTGCACCGCACCCTGCTGGGCGACGGTCTGGCCACCGCTTTCGCCGGCCTGTTCGGCGGCCCCGCCAACACCACCTACGGCGAAAACACCGGCGTGCTGGCTCTCTCCAAGGTTTACGATCCCCGCGTGATTCGTCTGGCCGCTATTTATGCCATCATCCTCAGCTTCTCCCCCAAGTTTGACGCACTGGTGAACTCCATCCCCTCCGCCATCGTGGGCGGCGTCAGCTTCATTCTCTACGGTATGATCTCCGCCGTGGGCGTGCGGAACATCGTGGAAAATCAGGTGGATCTCACCAAGTCCCGGAACCTCATCATCGCCGCTGTCATGTTTGTCAGCGGCTTGGGCTTCAGCTCCGTGGGCGGCATCACCTTCACCGTAGGCGGCGCAGCCGTTACCCTGTCCGGCCTTGCCATCGCGGCGCTGTGCGGCGTGATCCTCAATGCTATCCTGCCCGGCAACGACTATGTGTTCGGCGCTTCTGTGCAGGGCGACAAGTCCGCCGATCTGGGCAGCTACTAAGCTTTCCCTTTCCTTATTAAATGGAGGAACGCCGTTTTCACGGCGTTCCTTTTCTTTCGGCACATTTTGCGGTATTTTGTGAGCAAACCGTTGACAAGCCGCAAAAATCCCATATAATAAGACACGAAACAACTGGATAACGCATGATAGAGGTGCGGCTGATAAAAGTAACCATCCGGCAGACAGGCATTGCGGATGGGGAAAGGATCCGCCGCCGAAGGGTCGGAACGCTGCCTGGCGAACCGATGCCTGGGTCGCCGGAAAAGATCCGGCGGTCTGTCGTCCGGGAACGGACGGGGCGCTGTCATGGATCTGTTTGAACACCCCCTCAAATGGAGTCATGATGTTCGTCATGACTCCATTTTTTATACAGCAGAACGGCGGAACTGGCTTCCGCCATGTCCGTGAGTCATTGTGCAGGATCTGGTTGACCGGGCTGTGGCCCGAAACGAAAGGAGAACCTCCATGAAAAAGCACCCCCTTCTGCGGACAGCCATTCTGGTTATGATGGCCGCCGCCCTGCTGAGCGTCAGCGCTCTGGCCGCCGGGGACGAAACTGCCGTCAACAATATGTACGGCACTTTCTGGGCGTTGATCCCCCCTGTCATTGCCATTACGCTGGCTCTGATCACCAAGGAAGCCTACAGCTCCCTGTTTATCGGCATCACCGTCGGCGCACTGTTCGCACAGAATTTCTCCCCCATCGGCGCACTGGACATGATCGTTAACGACGGTCTGGTGGCCGCCATTTCCGACAATGCCGGCATCTTCCTGTTCCTTGTGCTGCTGGGCATCATCGTGGCTCTGGTAAACGCTGCCGGCGGTTCCGCCGCATTTGGCCGCTGGGCAGCCAGAAACATCAAGACCAAGGTCGGCGCTTCTTTGGCCACCTTCGTTCTGGGAATCCTCATTTTCATTGACGACTATTTCAACTGCCTGACCGTCGGCACTGTCATGCGGCCGGTTACAGACAGCCATCGGATCTCCCGTCCCAAGCTGGCCTATCTCATTGACGCCACCGCCGCGCCGGTTTGCATGATCGCGCCCATCTCCTCCTGGGCCGCCGCTGTGTCCTCCACGGCGGAAGGTCTGGACACCGGCATCAGCGGCATCCAGCTGTTCATCAAGGCCATTCCCTATAACCTCTATTCCCTGCTGACCTTTGTGTTCATCATTGCCCTGTCTGTCATGCAGTTTGATTACGGCCCCATGAAAGCCTGCGAGCGCAAGGCGCGGGAAACCGGCGATCTCAGTATTCTGGAAAACAGCGAAACGGAAAGCGGCAGCCCCAAGGGCAAGGTCATTGACCTGCTGCTCCCCGTTCTGGTGCTGATCGCGGTCTGCACCATCGGTATGATCTATGTAGGCGGTTTCTTCGGCACAGACGCATGGGGCGGCACAGACTGCGCCGGGGACTTCATCGGTGCCTTCGGCAATACGGACGCCTTCATCGGTCTGCCCTGGGGCGGCATCATCGCATTGCTGTTCACGGTCATTTATCTGGTGGCCCGCCGGGTGGTGAGCTTCAAGGAGGCCATGGCCTGCATCCCCAAGGGCTTCAACGCCATGATCTCCCCCATCCTGATTCTGACTTTAGCTGTATCCCTGAAAGCCACCATTACCTCCCTGGGCGCCAGCGTCTATGTCCATGATCTGATGGAGGGCGCTGCCGCCGCTCTGTATTCCATGCTGCCGGCCGTTATTTTCATCGTGGCCTGCGTTCTGGCCTTTGCCTCCGGCACCTCATGGGGTACCTTCGGTATTCTGATCCCCATTGTCACCGCCATTTTCCCCGCTTCCAGTGAGCTGCTCATCATCGGCATCTCCGCCTGCTGCGCCGGCGCTGTTATGGGCGACCACTGCTCCCCCATTTCCGACACCTCTATCATGGCCTCCGCAGGCGCCCAGTGCAACCATCTGGAACACGTGGCTACACAGCTTCCCTATGTGTTGACCGTAGCCTGCGTCTGCATTGTCGGCTTCGTCGTGGCAGGTTTCGTCCAGAACGTATTTATCACATGGGCCGTCAGCTTCGTGCTGCTGATCGGCGCTCTGTTTGTGATCCGCAGCCTGACCGGGCGGAATGCCTGATCTTCCTGTTCCCCGCCATAAGAAAAGCAAAGTCCCGGCAGACAGTTTCAAGTCAGGCCGAGCAAGCAGCAAAGCGCCCCATGATGCAGGAATCATCCTGCATCATGGGGCGCAATCGATAACGTGAAAGAATCAGTATATCATGCTTAGGCAGTATCATTCAACGTCCTGCACCGTCGTCAGACCGGCTCTTTGCTTTTGAGCAAGTCTTTTAAAAGTAACCGTGTGTTGATTCCGCTCCACTCTTTCGGCCCTCCCGCCACAGAGAGCCATATTTCCGCTTCATAGCTTCTCCATAGCGGTACGCTTCCCCTTTTCTACGCTGCAAATGCTGGCGCAGCCTTGTCGATCGGCAAATCTTTCCCGTTCTCTCCCGCTTTACAGCGCCGCCATGGCCGCGTTGACGCTGTTCTCACAGGAGCGCATGGCCAGAATGGTCTTTTCCATCAGCTCCTCCACAGGCCAGCCAAGACGCTCTGCGCCGGTGTTGATGACATCCCGTGAGCAGCCTGCGGCAAACTTCTTGTCCTTGTACTTCTTTTTCAGAGAGCTGACCTCCATATCCTGCACGGACTTGCTGGGGCGCATCCGGGCAGCGGCGCCGATCAGGCCCGTCAGCTCATCGGCGGCAAAAAGCACCTTCTCCATCTCATGCTCCGGCTCCACATCGCAGCAGATCCCGTAGCCATGGGAGCAAACGGCGTGGATCAGCTCCTCGGAGCAGCCGATCTCCCGCAGAAGCTCCGGGGCCTTGATGCAGTGCTGCTCCGGCCATTTTTCAAAGTCCACATCGTGGAGCAGTCCCACGGTGGCCCAGAAATCGGCGTCCTCGCCGTACCCCAGTTCGTTGGCATACCACCGCATGGTGCCCTCCACCGTCAATCCGTGCTGGATGTGAAAGGGTTCCTTGTTGTACTTTTTCAGAAGCGCCAGGGCTTCTTCTCTGGCAGGGCAGGCTTTCATTTCATATCTCTCCTTTGATCGTCCGCTTATTTCAATGTCTCCGGCTCCGGGTCGGAGGGCAGTGTCAGGAAATAGTCGTAATAGGGCAGCAGGAACTCATAGCCCCTCTTGATCCGATCCACCACATCCCGGCAGAACAGCTCGTCCGTCAGCTTGTCCTCATGGGTGATGCCGATGGACTTCAGCTGAAACCACGGCTCCAGCAGTTCTGACGGCGCACCGGCCTTGGGCCGCTTGTAGGTATTGCCGCTCAGAGTGAATTCCGTCTGGTCGTGCAGGGCGCGGGTCAGCTTTTCTATGGGCTTGGGGTCCCGCTGGATCCGGGCGCGGAGCTTGGCCATATCCATAGGGCGGGCCATCCAGCAGCTCATGCCGTACCCCCAGTAGTCCGGCCCCAGCTCAAACCAGAAGGTAGGCCGGGTAGTCCAGTCCTCCGCAGGGCGTTCCACGCAGAACCACAGGTGATCCTTGTAGGGGCCGCGGCCATGGAGCCGCCGGGCGTCCCGGTAAATCCGGGTCACTTTGCACACCATGGGGTCATCCGGCCGCTTTTCCGAAAGGAATTCATAAATTTCCCCGCCCAGCTCCTTCATGGGGTTGTAAAATTCTTTCTGATAAATCTCCTTGTGGGCTTCAAACCATGGGCGCTCGTTGTTGAAGCGAATCCCCCACATGAAGTCCACCGTAGCATCGGTAAATCCGGTAAACATGGTTTTCCTCGCAATCGTTTTTCATACTGCGGCTATTGTAGCACAGCCGCCTGCGGCAGCGCAACAGGAAAACTGTACAATTCCCACCTGCTTAATGGGATTTTCAGCAATCGCGCCGCCGGTTCATACCTGCGCGGCGCACGGCGCATCGATCCCGAAGCGCTCCTGCCAGCGCCGCAGGCCGTTTCTGCGCAAAAAAACTCCGGCCCATGGGCCGGAGTTTTTTATCCTTGCAGATTATTCTGCGGCATAGACGGAAGCCTGCTTCCGATCCTTGCCCAGACGCTCAAAGCGCAGGGTGCCGTCCACCTTGGCAAACAGGGTGTCATCGGTGCCGATGCCCACGTTGGTGCCGGGATGGATCTTGGTGCCGCGCTGGCGAACCAGAATGTTGCCGGCCTTGACGAACTGGCCGTCTGCACGCTTGGCGCCCAGACGCTTGGAGTTGGAGTCACGACCGTTCTTGGTGGAGCCGCCGCCCTTCTTATGGGCGAAGAACTGCAAACCGATCATCATCATGATAAAGGACCATCCTTTCTTAGAGATTTCAGGGAGGATTTACTCCTCCTCCAGAACTTCGACGTTTTCAGGATACTCGTCATGGAGCTGGGTGAAGTAGACCATCATGCCCGTCAATAGCGCCTGACAGGTACTCTCCGCCGTCTGGCCGAGGCTTCCTGGCAGATGGAGGGAAATGGATGCGTCACTCTCCCGCACCTTCACGGTGGCCGCCAGTCCCAGCACATCGTTCACCGTGGCTTCCGCCAGACGAACGGCACTGGTAATCGCCGCGCAGACAATGTCCGCACCGGCTTCGGCATATCCGCTGTGGCCCTTGACTTCAAAGCCGGTCACGCGGCTGCCCTGACTGTAGAAGGTGATGGTGGTCATGCTCAGACGGAGATCTTGCCGATCTCAACCTTAGTGTAAGGCTGACGATGGCCCTGACGCTTGCGGTAACCCTTCTTGGGATTATACTTGAAGATGCGGATCTTCTTGCCCTTGCCGTTCTTCACGATCTTGGCCTCCACGGAAGCGCCCTCCACAACGGGGGTGCCGAAGGTAGCCTTCTCACCGTCGATGATGGCCAGGACCTGCTCGAACTTCACGGTATCGCCAGCCTCGTTGTCCAGCTTCTCGATGTAGATCACATCGCCCTCGGACACCTTGTACTGCTTGCCGCCAGTCACGATAATTGCGTTCATTTGTTTCAACTCCTTCATTACGGGCTCGCTGTCGGGGGCGGCGCGCAGGGCGCACTTACAGACCCATTCAAAGCGGCTCTATTATTATATCTGCGGACAGTCTGCTTGTCAACGGTTTTTGTCAAAAAATAATTTGTTTTTTTTGCATTTTTGGAGGAATAACCCATCAGAAGTCTGGAAAAACTATGCTCTGTACGCAGACTGTGAAAGGAGGTTCGTTCCATGCAGGAGAAAAATCGGGAAACCAATCAGAAAAATGCCCAGAAGGATCCCAGCGAGCAGAAGAACCAGAAGAACGACCGTAAGTAAGCGTTTCTTTGCAAACAGGCCCGGACAAAAGTCCGGGCCTGTCTGCTGCGCGGCAAAACGCCTGCCGCAGCGCAGGATCTGCCTGATTGGCCGCCGGAAACCGCCTTACATATGGCAGACCGGATCAGAACAGGCCGGTGATGACCCCGTTCTCGTCCACGTCGATTTTCTCGGCGGCAGGAACTTTGGGCAGGCCCGGCATGGTCATGATGTCGCCGGTGAGAGCCACGATGAAGCCGGCACCGGCGCTGACCTTCAGATTCCGCACCGTGACGGTGAAATTCTCAGGCGCACCCAGCAGCGTGGGATCGTCCGACAGGGAATACTGGGTCTTGGCCATGCAGATAGGCAGATCTCCAAAGCCCAGCTCCGCAAGCTGCTGCGCCTGCTTCCGGGCATTGGGCGTCAGCACTGCCTGTGCGCCGCCGTAAACCCGGCGCACAATGGCGTTGAGCTTTTCCGTCAGGGGCGCATCATCCGGATAAGCGAAGGAAAACGCCTCCGGCCGGGACGCTTCGCACAGCCGCACCACTTCCTCTGCCAGCGCCATGCCGCCCTCGCCGCCCTTGGCCCACACCTCGGACCGCACGGCGTTGACGCCCAGCTCCCGGCATTTGTCCTCCACCAGCTGAAGTTCGGCTTCCGTATCGGTGGGGAATGCGTTGACAGCCACCACGCAGGGCAGATGGAAGGTGTTCTGAATGGTATCCACATGATGGAGCAGATTGGGCAGGCCTTTTTCCAGCGCGTCCAGATTTTCCGTGTTCAGCTCCGCCTTGGCTGCGCCGCCGTGGTGCTTCAAGGCCCGGACGGTGGCCACAACCACCACGGCGCTGGGCTTCAGTCCTGCCAGACGGCACTTGATGTCCAGGAATTTCTCCGCGCCCAGATCTGCGCCGAATCCGGCCTCGGTCACGGCATAGTCTCCCAGACGCAGAGCCATCCGGGTGGCGGTAACTGAATTGCAGCCGTGGGCGATGTTGGCAAAGGGACCGCCGTGGACGAAGGCAGGGGTTCCCTCCAGCGTCTGAACCAGATTGGGCTTCAGGGCGTCCTTCAAAAGAGCGGTCATGGCGCCCTCCGCCTTCAGGTCGTGAGCGGTGACGGGCTTCCCGTCATAGGTGTAGGCCACCACCATCCGTCCCAGCCGGGCTTTCAGGTCGGGGATGTCCGACGCAAGGCACAGCACCGCCATGACCTCGCTGGCCACGGTGATATCAAAGCCGTCCTCCCGCGGAACGCCCTGCATCCGGCCTCCCAGACCGTCCACAATGTGGCGGAGCTGGCGGTCGTTCATGTCCACCGCCCGCTTCCATGTGATCTGCTTGGGGTCAATGCCCAGCGCGTTGCCCTGCTGAATGTGATTATCCAGCATGGCGGCCAGCAGGTTGTTGGCCGCGCCGATGGCGTGGAAATCGCCGGTGAAATGGAGGTTGATGTCCTCCATAGGCACCACCTGCGCGTAGCCGCCGCCGGCTGCGCCGCCCTTGACGCCGAACACCGGCCCCAGAGAGGGTTCCCGGAGGGCGGCAATGGCGTTTTTGCCCAGCCGCCGCAGGCCGTCGGTCAGACCGACGGTGGTGGTGGTCTTGCCCTCGCCTGCGGGCGTGGGATTGATGGCCGTCACCAAAATCAGCTTGCCGTCCGGGCGCTTGCTGTCCCGTAGCAGGCGGTAATCCACCTTGGCCTTATAGCGGCCATAGCACTCCAGATACTGCTCCTCAACCCCGGCCAGCGCGGCGATCTCCGTGATGGGCCGCATCCGGCACTGCTGGGCAATTTCAATATCAGTCATCTTCTCAGAATCCTCCCTTACATCTCAGATCAGTCAAAATACTTCTTTGCGGAAGCAAACAGCTTCATATCATACACGCCGCTGATATTTCTGTAAATACCGTCGGCAATGCGCTCGGAATGGCCCATTTTTCCCAGCACGCGGCCGTCCGGGGAGGTTATGCCCTCCACAGCCCAGGCGGAACCGTTGGGGTTCACGTCCACATCCATGCTGGGAACGCCGTTCAGATCCACATACTGCGTTGTGATCTGGCCGTTGGCCGCCAGCTTTTCCAGTAGCTCCGGGCGGCACAGGAACCGGCCCTCGCCATGGGAAATGGGAACCGTATAGACGTCGCCCACCTCGGTGCCTGCCAGCCACGGGGACTTGTTGGAGGCGATCCGGGTACGTACCAGACGGGACTGGTGGCGGCTGATGGTGTTGAACGTCAGCGTGGGGCAGGCATCGTCCGTGTCGATGATCTCGCCGAAGGGAACCAGTCCCAGCTTGATCAGCGCCTGAAAACCGTTGCAGATGCCGAGCATTAGGCCGTCTCTGTTTTTCAGCAGATCCATGGTGGCGTCCCGCACCTCCGGGTTGCGGAAAAATGCGGTGATAAATTTGGCGGAGCCGTCCGGCTCGTCGCCGCCGGAGAAGCCGCCGGGGACAAAGATGATCTGGCTCTTCCGGGCCGCCTGTGCAAATCGGCTGACCGAATCGGCCACGCCCTGCGGAGACTGGTTGTTCATCACAAGGATCTCAGGGGCCAGTCCGGCCCGCCGGACAGCCCGCGCAGAATCATATTCGCAGTTGGTGCCGGGGAACACGGGGATCAGGACTCTGGGAACCGCCGCCCCCACCTTGGGGGTCACGCGGGACACCGCCGGGGCGGAGAGAACCGGGACCGGCGTTTCATCCGCCGCGGTACGGGTGGGATAGACGGTTTCCAGAACTTCTTCATTCAGCCGCAGCAGTTCGGCAATGGAGGCCGTGTCCTCCCCGATGGTGATGACCGGCTCCGCAGTGGTAACACCCAGCTTCACAGCGCAGTCCACATCCTCCGTCAGTTCCGCCACAATGGCGCCGGGACGCAGGGTATTCCAGTCAAGGGCGGCAGTTTCCGCGGTGAAGCCGATCTCATTGCCGAAGGACATCTTCATGACCGCTTCCGCAAGGCCGTTTTCCACGGCCCACGCGGCCTTCACCCGGCCGTTCAGCGCCAGCGCGTGAAGCTCCTCCCACGCGCGCTTTGTGCTTTCGGCATCCGTACCGGCAAAGAGGTAAACAGGGTGTCCAGCCTCCTTGAATTCGGGAGACAGCACCTCGCCGGTTTTCAGGGGGGCAATGGCAAAGGAGATCAGCGTGGGCGGCACGTCCAGATCCAAAAAGGTGCCGGACATGGAGTCCTTGCCGCCGATGGCGGCAGCGCCCAGCTCCAGCTGTGCGTCCACCGTACCCAGAAGGGCCGCAAAGGGCTTGCCCCAGCGCTCCGGCTCGCTGCGGAGCTTTTCAAAGAACTCCTGGAACGTCAGGTAGGCTTTCCGATAATCAGCGCCGGCAGCAGCCAGCTTTGCCATGGAGGTATAAACGGCGTTGTATGCGCCGGTATAGGGGTCTGTGCAGGTCTGCTCCGGGTCGCAGCCCCACGCCATCACGCTGGCCTGATCGGTTTCTTCGCCGGGCAGCACCGGGAACACCGCAGCCATGGCCTGAGCAGGCGTGCGCTGGTTTTTTCCGCCGAAAGGCATCAGGATGGAGCCTGCGCCGATGGTACTGTCAAACCGCTCCGTCAGTCCCCGGCGGGAGGCGCTCTTCAGGCTGCCTGCCATCTCCCGCAGAGAGGTAAACTGCGCTTTTTCCAGAGGGGTGCGGTCTTTCCGAGCCACGCGTACCTCCGCGTGCTTCACAGCGCCGTTGGTGTTCAGGAACGCGCGGGAGAGGTCGGCAATGACGGTGCCGTTCCACTCCATGACCATCCGGGGGCTTTCCGTGACCACGGCCACCTGATAAGCCTCCAGATTTTCCGCTTCGGCGGCTGCAATGAACTTTGCCGCGTCCTCTGGGGCCACCACCACAGCCATCCGCTCCTGAGATTCGGAAATAGCCAGCTCCGTGCCGTCCAGACCATCGTACTTCTTGCGGACGGCATCCAGATTGATCTTCAGACCGTCTGCCAGCTCGCCGATGGCCACGGACACGCCGCCTGCGCCAAAATCGTTGCAGCGCTTGATGAGCCGGGTGACATCCCCGTTGCGGAACAGGCGCTGGATCTTCCGCTCCTCCGGGGCGTTGCCCTTCTGCACCTCGGAAGCCATGGTGCTGAGGGATTTCAGGTTGTGGCTCTTGGAGGAGCCGGTTGCGCCGCCGATGCCGTCCCGGCCGGTGCGGCCGCCCAGCAGGATCACCACATCGCCGGGGACAGGGGCTTCCCGCCGGACGTTGCAGGCCGGTGCGGCGGCTACCACCGCGCCGCATTCCAGCCGCTTGGCAACATAGCCAGGGTGATACAGCTCCGCCACATGGCCGGTGGCAAGGCCGATCTGATTGCCGTAGGAAGAATAGCCCGCCGCCGCAGTCTGGCACAGCTTCCGCTGTGGCAGCTTGCCGGGCAGGGTCTGATCCAGCGGTGCGCGGGGGTCTCCCGCTCCCGTGACCCTCATGGCCTGATGCACATAAGCCCGGCCGGACAGAGGATCACGGATGCAGCCGCCGATGCAGGTGGCCGCGCCTCCGAAGGGTTCGATCTCTGTGGGATGGTTATGGGTCTCATTTTTGAACATCAGCAGCCAGTCCTGTGTCTGGCCGTTGACATCCGCTTTCACATGGATGGAGCAGGCGTTGATCTCCTCGCTCTCGTCCAGTTCCGGCAGCATCCCCCGCTTTTTCAGGACTTTTGCGCCAATGGTGGCCAGATCCATCAAGGTCTGGGGACGTTTTGCCGCCTTTTCCGCGCCGTAGACCTCCACGCGGGCATCCAGATAGCGCCGGTAGGCGGCCTCAATGGCCTCGTCGTGGATCTCCACCCGGTCAAGATGGGTGGAGAAAGTGGTGTGGCGGCAGTGGTCGGACCAGTAGGTATCCACCACCCGGATCTCGGTAATGGTGGGATCCCGCCGCTCCTCATCCCGGAAATAGGCCTGCAAAAACTTCAGATCGTCCAGATCCATGGCAAGGCCCAGATCTTCCCGCAGGGCGTCCAGTCCGGCGGCGTCCATGGCGGTAAAGCCAGTGATGGTGCGGACGGAGGTGGGAACCGTGTACTCCATCCGCAGGGTTTCCGGCAGATCCAGAGACGCCTCCCGGCTCTCCACCGGGTTGATGACATACTGCTTGACAGCTTCCAGCTCCTGCGGGGTCAGCGTCCCCTCCAGCGCGTAGACTCTGGCCGTCCGCACAGCGGGGCGCTCCCCCTGAGAGAGAATCTGGATGCACTGGGCGGCGGAATCCGCCCGCTGGTCAAATTGACCCGGCAGATACTCCACCGCAAACACCGCGTCACCCTGAGGGACCTGATCGGTCACGAGATCCAGCTGCGGCTCGGAGAGCACCGTTTTCACGGCGTAATCAAACAGCTCCCGGCTGATCCCCTCCAGATCGTAGCGGTTGTACAGCCGCAGACCTGTCAGGGAACGGATGCCGAGGAACGCCCGCAGATCATGCTGCAAAGCGCGGGCCTCGTTGGCCAGCTCCGCTTTTTTCTCTACATAAACTCTGTAAACCATGGGTGGTGTCTCCCTTCAGTGTCCCAGCGCTTTCAAAGCCCGCTGGCCGATATCATGCCGGTAGAATACATTTCCGAAGTGAATGGTCTCCACCCGCCCATAGGCCTGCGCCACAGCGCTTTTCAGATCTGCCGCCGTGGCGGTCACGCCCAAAACCCGGCCTCCGCTGGTCAGCAGGCGGCCATTTTCGGTTTTTGCGCCCGCCACATATACATACGGCGCGGCTTCGGCGGGGATGGTAATCTCAAAGCCCTTTTCGTAGTGTTCCGGGTAGCCCTCGGAGGCCATGATCACGCAGCAGGCGGCTCCCTTGGAGAAGCGCACCTCCGTCTCCGCCAGCGTGCCGTTCCGGCAGGCCTGCATGATCGTCAGCAGGTCGCTTTCCAGCAGCGGGAGGACCACCTGCGTCTCCGGGTCGCCGAAGCGGCAGTTGTACTCAATGACCTTGGGGCCGTCAGGCGTGAGCATCAGTCCGAAGTAAAGACAGCCCCGGAAGGTGCGTCCCTCCGCGTTCATGGCCCGCAGGGTCGGCAGGAAAATGGTCTCCATGCACGTCTGTGCAATCTCGTCCGTGTAATAGGGGTTGGGGGCGATCGTCCCCATACCGCCGGTGTTGAGTCCCTTATCGCCGTCGTGAGCCCGCTTGTGATCCATGGAAGAAACCATGGGGACAACGGTCTTGCCGTCGGTAAAGCTGAGGACAGAGACCTCCGGGCCGGTGAGGAATTCCTCGATCACCACCTGATTGCCGCTGTCGCCGAAGGCCTTGTCCAGCATGATGGTCTCCACTGCCCGGAGCGCGTCCTCGCGGGTCTCCGCAATCAGGACGCCCTTGCCCAGCGCAAGGCCGTCGGCCTTGATAACAATGGGCAGGCGGCAGGTCTTTACATAGTCCTGCGCTGCAGCGGCATCCTCGAACACCTCATACTGTGCGGTGGGAATCCCGTATTTTTTCATCAGGTTTTTGGAAAAAACCTTGCTGCCTTCAATAACGGCAGCCTTTGCTTCGGGGCCGAAGCAGGGAATACCTGCATCTTCCAGCGCATCCACCGCGCCCAGCACCAGCGGATCGTCCGGCGCTACCACGGCAAAGCCGATCTGATGCGCCTTGGCAAACTCCACCTGCGCGGAAATATCCTTGGTGCCGATTTCCGGCACACAGACGGCGTCGGCGGTCATACCGCCGTTTCCGGGCAGTGCATAAATCGTCCCTACGCCGGGATTTTCCTTCAGTTTTTTTACGATGGCGTGCTCCCGCCCGCCGCCGCCAATCACAAGAATATCCATGGTCGGCCTCCTTGAATTAGATTGCCTGTTCTCACTCCGGCGCAAACCGGCGCAGAACGAGGCGCAGCGAAATGAATCAGCGTCCGGGTTTGTCCGGACGCGAAGAATCCGGAACTTACGGTGCGTTAATGGTGGAACAGCCGCATCCCGGTAAAGGCCATCACTATGCCGTATTTATCGGCGGTGGCGATGACGTGATCATCCCGGATGGAGCCGCCCGGCTCGGCGATATACGCAACGCCGGACTTCCGCGCCCGCTCCACATTGTCGCCGAAGGGGAAAAATGCGTCGCTGCCCACGGTGACGCCGGACTGGGTGGCGATCCACGCCTTCTTCTCCTCCGCCGTCAGGATCTCAGGCTTCACCTTGAAAGTGTTCTGCCACACGCCGTCCGCCAGCAGATCCTCATATTCGTCGGAGGTATAGATGTCAATGGCGTTGTCCCGGTCCGGGCGGCGGATGTTGTCCACAAACTGCAGGCCCAGCACCTTGGGATGCTGGCGCAGATACCAGTTATCCGCCTTTTGGCCGGCCAGACGGGTGCAGTGGATGCGGCTCTGCTGCCCGGCGCCCACGCCGATGGCCTGTCCGTTCTTCACATAGCAGACGGAATTGGACTGGGTATATTTCAGCGTAATGAGGGACACGACCATGTCGATCTTCGCCTGCTCCGGCAGTTCCTTATTCTTTGTAACAAGGTTGGTCAGCAGGCTCTCATCGATTTTGAAATTATTGTGTCCCTGCTCAAAGGTGACGCCGAACACATCCTTGCACTCCTGCGGCGCGGGGATGTAGGCCGGGTCGATCTGGATCACATTATAGCAGCCTTTTTTCTTGGTTTTCAAGATCTCCAGTGCTTCCGGCGTATAACCTGGCGCAATGATGCCGTCAGACACCTCCGCTTTGAGATACCGGGCGGTGTCGGCATCGCAGACATCGGACAGCGCCGCCCAGTCTCCGTAGGAGCAGAGCCGGTCGGCACCTCTGGCGCGGATATAGGCGCAGGCAATGGGACTGAGATCCGCATCGTCCTCCACAAAGTAGATCTTCCGGTCGGTATCGCTGAGGGGCAGACCCACGGCGGCGCCGGCGGGAGAGACGTGCTTGAAGCTGGCGGCAGAGGGCAGGCCGGTGGCCTCCTTCAGTTCCTTTACCAGCTGCCAGGAGTTGAAAGCGTCCAGCAGATTGATATAGCCGGGTTTGCCGTTCAGAACCTGAATAGGCAGGTCGCTGCCGTCCTTCATGAAAATGCGGGCGGGCTTCTGGTTGGGGTTGCAGCCGTATTTCAGTTCCAGTTCGTTCATATCACACACTCCTCAATCCCCGGAATTCTTGTTGAACAGTCTGACGTTGCCGTTCACATTGGTATAGAGAGACACCTTATTGTCCGCATTCAGAGCCGTCCAGACCTCCTCCGGCTCCGGGACGGTGACCTCCAGCGGCTCGCCGGCAAAGGTGGGCAGCGGGCTGCCGTCTCCCTGATAGGTGCTGATAAAATAGCCGGTCTGCTCATCGCAGCCCTCATAGCAGAAGAATTCCCGCAGGCAGCGGCCGTGGTTATGCTTCAGGATGGACAGTTCAAAGGAGCCGTCGCCGTTGATCAGGGCGGAAATGCGGGGCGTCCAGTTCGGCTCGTCCGGCTCATACTTCCGGGTCATCAGGCCCTTGCGGAAATCGCCGTACTGGCAGATGGTGTCCGTCTGGTCGCCGTTGGTGACCACCAGCGCGTCTCCCATCCTGCGGACGGGGTGGTAAATAATGAGGCTGGGGTCCGTCAGCAGAGCGGGATCATAGGCTTCCGTGCGGATGCCGTCCTCCGTTTTTACAAACACCCGGTTGCGGCTGTTGGCGCTGCGGCCCATGATGAAATAATACACGCGGCCCTTCCCCACCAGAATGCCCCGGCCGGGGTAAGGATTTTCCCGCAGGAAGGTAAGAAAATCAAGCATTGTCCTGCTCCTTTCCAATTTGTTCCGAGATCATTTCCGCCGCCTGCGGCAGCAGCTTCCATTCCGCCTGCTCCATGACCCGGCGCTGCAGGGTCTCCGGCGTGTCGTCCGGCTCGATCTCCACCGCCTTTTGCAGCAGGATCTTTCCGCCGTCCGGGATTTCGTTGACAAAATGCACCGTCGCCCCCGTGACCTTTACGCCCCGGCGCAGGGCGGCCTCGTGTACCTTCAGGCCGTACATCCCCTTGCCGCAGAACGCAGGGATCAGGGAGGGATGGATATTCAGAATCCGTTCCGGCCACTGCGCGGTAAACGCCGCGCTGAGGATGGTGAGGAAGCCCGCCAGAACGATAAGGTCGATCTGATGCGCGGCCAGCTCTTCGGAGAGCCGGACCTCAAAGGCTTCCTGACTGCCGCAGGCTTTCTTGGAAACCGTGCAGGCCGGAACGCCGGCCTTCGCCGCCCGTTCCAGCGCATAAGCCCCCGGATTGGATGAGACCACCAGCGCGATCTCGCCGTGGGGCAGTTTCCCTGCCGCCTGCGCGTCCAGCAGAGCCTGCAAATTGGTGCCGCCGCCGGAAACCAGCACGGCAATATTCGCTTTCTTCATGTTTTATGCCTCCTTTGCCAGCAGCCGGAGCGCCGGGACAAACAGACCGCCCAGCGTATTCCCCAGAATCACCAGAGCCAGAAAAACAGTCCCCCCGGCCGTGAACTTCCCCGCAAGGAACCAGTAGAACAGATCCGCTACGGAATGTTCAAATCCGCTGAGGATGAATACCGGCACGCAGAGGATCACGCCCAGCAGGGTTCCCTTCTCTTTATACACCGCCACGGCGGTATACATCAAGACGCCGCAGAAAAAAGCCGCAATCAGTGCCGGCAGCGGCGCCATGGACAGCTTCTTTTCCCAGAGTGCCGCGGCCTTCTCCGCAAGCTCCGGCCGCGCACAGGCGATCAGGCGGCCCGTCAGCAGCGTGCCGGCCAGATTTCCCGCCAGCGTGACCAGCAGCGACAGCGCGTATGCGCCGCTGCGCTCCTCCGCCAGATAGCCGACCCGGCCTGTAAAGAGAAACAGTCCCATGCAGCAGATGGCAAGCAGTCCCACGGAAAACAGGACCGCCCCCACATAGCGGTTCTCACAGGAGAGAAACACCGTGCCGCCGATGCCGATGAATACCCCCGCCGGCAGGGAAAGCAGCGCGGCGCGTCTCAGCACAGCGTCACCTTTTCGCCGCCGGAGACGATCTCGCCGACGACATAAGCGCCGCAGTCCAGTGCAGCAATGGCCCGGTCGGCGTCCTCTTTCGGCACCACCACGGTCATACCCACGCCCATATTGAAGGTGTTGAACATATCATGTTCGGAAATATTACCCTGCTCCTGAAGCATTTTGAAGATGGCAGGGGTGCGGACGGCGGCCTTGTCGATCTTGGCCCCCAGTCCCTCCGGGATGCAGCGGGGGATGTTTTCAAAGAAGCCGCCGCCGGTGATATGGCTGACGCCCTTGACGTCCGCCGCCTCCATGCAGCGGAGAACCGGCTTGACATAAATCACGGTGGGCTCCAGCAGCGCCTCGCCCAGCGTGCGTCCCAGTTCGGGAACGTGCCAGTCCAATGCGGCGTGCTCCACGTCAAAGACCTTGCGAACCAGAGAGAAGCCGTTGGAGTGGATGCCGCTGGAGGGCAGTGCAAGGATCACGTCGCCGGGGGCCATGCGGCTGTTGTCAATGACCTTAGGCTTATCCACGATGCCCACGGAGAAACCGGCCAGATCATAGTCGCCGGCGGCCATCATGCCGGGATGCTCCGCCGTCTCGCCGCCGATGAGGGCGCAGCCGGACTGCACGCAGCCCTCTGCCACGCCGGAGACGATGGACGCCACCTTCTCCGGCTCGTTTTTGCCGATGGCGATGTAGTCCAGAAAGAACAGGGGCTTTGCGCCGCAGCAGATGATGTCGTTGACGCACATGGCCACGCAGTCGATGCCGATGGTATCATGCTTGTCCAGCAGCTGGGCAATGCGGATCTTGGTGCCGACGCCGTCGGTGCCGGACACCAGAACAGGCTCCGCCATGCCCTTGATATCAGGGGCAAACAGGCCGCCGAAGCCGCCGATGTCGGACACCACGCCGGGGATCATCGTCCGCGCCACATGGCGCCGCATCAGCTTGACGCCCTCGTAGCCCGCTTCAATATTGACTCCGGCCTCCCGGTAGCTGTCAGAAAAACTACGCATATCACGCTTTCCTTTCACTGATTTTGCATTCAAAACGGTCCTTGCCGCTGTCCTGCGGAATGGCTGTGGGATATCCGCCGCCGAAGCAGGCGGTGCAGAAGCCGCCCTGCGTGTTGTCCGCCAGCTTCACCACGTCCTCAATGCTGAGATATCCCAGAGAATCCACGCCGATGATCTCGGCGATCTCCTCCACGGTGTGGTGGTTGGCGATGAGCTTGTTCTTGTCGTCGATGTCCGTGCCGTAATAGCACTCCGACACGAAGGGCGGCGCACTGACCCGCATATGGATCTCCTTGGCCCCGGCCTTTCGCAGCAGATCGATGGTGCGGCGGCAGGTGGTACCCCGAACGATGGAATCGTCGATCAGAACCACCCGCTTGCCCTCCACCACGGAGCGGATGGGGTTGAGCTTGATATTGACCTCGTTTTCCCGCATATCCTGCGTGGGGGAGATAAAGGTGCGGCCGATGTATTTGTTTTTGATGAAGCCCATGCCGTAGGGGATGCCGGACTGCCGGGCATAGCCCATGGCGGCATCCAGCCCGGAATCCGGCACGCCGATGACGATATCCGCCTGCACGGGATGCTCCAGCGCCAGAAATGCGCCGGCCCGCTGGCGGGCGATGTGAACGCTGCTGCCGTCGATCACGGAATCGGGCCGGGCAAAATAGATGAACTCAAACACGCACAGCCGCTTCTCGGCCTTGCCGCAGTGGGAGGTGTCGGAGCGGACGCCGTTTTTGTCGGCGACCACGATCTCGCCGGGGAGGATATCCCGGTCAAACTCCGCGCCGATGGCGTCCAGCGCACAGGATTCGGAGGCAAACACCACGCTGCCGTCCTTCAGATGTCCCATGCACAGCGGGCGGAACCCGTGGGGGTCCCGGACGGCGATCAGCTTGGTGGGCGAGGAGATCACCAGCGAATAGGCCCCCTCGATGTGTCCCATGGCGGCGGAAACGGCCGCCTCGATGGAGGATGTTTTCAGCCGTTCCTGCACAATGATATAGGCGATAACCTCGGAATCCGTGGTGGTATGGAAAATGGAGCCGTTGCTCTCCAGCTTCTGCCGCAGCTCCTGCGAGTTGGTGAGGTTGCCGTTGTGGGCCAGCGCCATCCGGCCCTTGAAATGGTTCACCAGAATGGGCTGGACGTTCCGCTTGTTGTCGCTGCCGGTGGTGCCGTAGCGCACATGGCCCACAGCGATGCTGCCGGTTCCCAGCGCCTGAAGCCGCTCCTTGGGGAATACCTCGCTGACCAGCCCCACGTCCCGGTAGGCCGTAAAAACGCCGTCGTCGTTCACAGCGATGCCGGCGCTTTCCTGCCCCCGGTGCTGAAGAGCATACAGTGCGTAGTATGCAAGGGACGCCACATCCGTGGTCTCCCTTGCAAAGACGCCGAACACGCCGCATTCCTCATGGATGTGGCGTTCCCGGATCACGCCGTCCGGGGCGGCGGTACGCTCAGTCCGCATCGTGATCCAGCAGGCGCTTCATGACTTCGGCGTAAGCGTCCTCCACGCCGCCCATATCCCGGCGGAAGCGGTCCTTGTCCAGCTTTTCGCGGGTCTTGGCGTCCCACAGGCGGCAGGTGTCGGGGCTGATCTCGTCCGCCAGAACGATCTGGCCGTCGGCGGTCTTGCCGAATTCCAGCTTGAAGTCCACCAGCGTCACACCGCATTCAGCCCAGAAAGCCTTCAGGGTCTCATTGACGGCGAAGGCGTACTTCTTGATCAGCTCGATCTCCTCCCAGGTAGCCAGCTTCAGCGCCACGGCATGGTAGGCATTCAGCAGGGGATCGTGAAGATCGTCGTTCTTGTAGGAAAACTCGATGGTGGGCTGATCGAACACGATGCCCTCCTCCACGCCGTAGCGGGAGGCGAAGTGACCGGCGGAAATATTGCGGACAATGACCTCCAGCGGCACGATGGAGACCTTCTTCACCACGGTGTCCCGCTCAGAAAGTTCCTTGACAAAATGGGTGGGGATCCCGGCCTTTTCCATCTTCGCCATCAGGCGGTTGGTCATCTGGTTGTTGATAACGCCCTTGCCCACAATGGTGCCTTTTTTCAGGCCGTCCAGTGCGGTGGCGTCATCCTTGTAGGATACGATCACCAGGGTGGGATCCTCCGTTGCATAAACCTTCTTGGCCTTTCCTTCGTACAGCTGCTCTTTCTTTTCCATCATACATTCTCCTTATGTAAAATTGATTTGTCAGTTTGAAAGGTGCTTCCTATTTTTTATTGAAACCGCGCCTGTAATTCCGCATCTGCTTCCAGAACGGCGGCCTTTTCTCTGGCGCGGGCCTCGTCCAGCTGCCGGACCAGCTCCGGGTCGGACACCGCCAGGATCTGGATCGCCAGCAGGGCAGCATTCTTCGCCCCGTCGATGGCCACCGTGGCCACCGGGATGCCGCTGGGCATCTGGACGGTTGCCAGCAGGGCGTCCATGCCGTCCAGCTTGGCGCTGCTGCACGGGATTCCGATCACCGGCAGCGTGGTATTGGCCGCCATGGCCCCGGCCAGATGGGCCGCCATTCCTGCCGCCGCAATGATCACAGAAAAACCGCCCTCCCGTGCCGAGGCGGCGAATTCTCTTGCCTCATTCGGACACCGGTGGGCGGACAGCACGCGTACTTCCGTCTGGATATGATAGTCTTTCAGCACATTGATCGCCTTTTCCACAACCGGCAGATCGCTTTTGCTGCCCATCACAACTGCAACCTTATTCATGGTAGCGCCTCCTGCTCCAATCAGTTTGACCGCCCCGGAACGCGGCAGCGGCTTTGCATTAAAAATATAGCATGGTATTACCTATTTGTCCATTCGGCAGGACGGAGAATCCCGCCGCCTCCATTACTGATTTTTTTATAATTTTGCATATATATTAGTTCTTCTTATAGCTGCTACCACTTTTCCCGACGAGAAACCCGCTTTTTCAGCAATGCAGGATTTCTCCCCGCCGTAAGGATATGCCCCGTTTCCCAATGACATTTCATAATAGAAAACGGCGTGACCGAAGTCACGCCGTCAGTGTGCCGAAAAAGCTTTTTCTTCCCGCCAAGCAAGCTTTCAAATATTGCAGACGTTTTGAATCACGCCCGATGTGAATGGTGCAGGGCGCATTTTTCGGATTCCCCCGTTTACTGCAGCTCTGCGCCTGTCTGCTTCCCGAACACCACAAACAGGTTGGACACGTCGCCGGAAACGTCGATCGTGTCGTACTGTTCTGCGGGTTCGGTCATATTCTCATCCTTATATAAGTGGACGCCCTCCCGCGCGGTCTGGAAATAGACCTGCGTATCATGGGCCACAGGATACCAGTACACTGCCTGATTTTCACCCATATAGTCCACGATCACGCTCAGCTCGCAATAATCCGTGCCGCCGGTAATGGTCTGGAACGGGGAGACCGCCGGGGAATCCGGCTCATCATAGGCGTACTGGATCTGCGTCACGCCCATGGGGGAATCGTCCGCCGTGCTGTAGCTGTAAACGTCCATCGCATACAGCTCGCAGGTGTCCGGGTCTGCATAGTAGTAGATCAGATCGTAGCTGTCCGATACATCCCGATATGTGACCCTGACCGTCAGGATCGCCGCGCCGTCCTGCCACGAGGCATCCGTCAGCACTGCTTCCGCGCCGTCCTGCATCGCCGGATCGTCTCCCACCGTGATGATGCCGTCATACTCGTCCGCCGGGCAGACGGTCATATAGAGATTGCCGCCATCCCCGTCCATGGCATACAGTGCGCCGGAATACACCTGATCCGCATGGCCTTCCTCATAATACTTGCCGCCGTCACGGTCGGTAAACTCCCGGAAGGACTGCAAAAAGCCGTTCTCCATGGTATAACTGCTCAGAGTGGAGCTGACAGGTGTTTCGTCGCCCTCCTGCTCATACAGTTCCGTTTTGATCTCCACGGCGCTGTGGTTTTTCAGCAGATTCTCGATTTTATTGGCTTCCATCACCTGACCCAGCGTCATATCCGGCTTCGTCTCCTCTGCCGGAGTCTCCGGCGCAGGCTCCTCTCCCGGCTGCTGCGTATCCGCCGGGGTCTTTGCGCCGCAGCCGGTCAGCAGCGCCATGATACAGGCAGCCGTTAAAATCCGTTTCATCCAATTATTCCGCATTTTTTCATATCTCCTCACCTGGTATCGCTCACTGGCGGCTTCACCGTATAAGACGGTACCCATCCCCTGTTTGTTTCATCTTCCCATTTAAAAATATGTTTCCGGCAGCGCTCATTCTCTCATGGCGCGGCCGAAAAGGCCGGATACGGGAATCCCGTATCCGGCCTTTTGCATGATTCTGGTCAAACCGCGCGTCCGCCGTCAGGACAGGCGGCAGCGTTTTTGCGCTCGGTGCATTGCAGCAGGCGCAGAATATTTTCCAGCGTATACTGATAATTCTGCCTGCTGAACTTTTTGGACTCGCTGTAATCCATAGCCTGACGGTTGACGGAGAATACGGCCGTGATCCCGGAGTCCGGGTCGCTGCTGACGGATTCCATCTCCTCCAGCACGCTTCCCGCCACCACCATCACCGGCACGTTCTGCACCTTGGCCCGCCTGCTCACGCCGCTGATCACCTTTCCCCGGATGCTCTGGCTGTCAAAGCGTCCCTCGCCGGTAATCACGAGGTCGCAGCCCTTCAGCCTTGCGTCAAAATCCACCAGATCCAAAACCGCTTCTATGCCGGGGCAAAGCGTCCCGCCCAGAAACGCGAGAATCCCCGCGCCGAATGCGCCGGCAGCGCCGGAGCCGGGAACGTCCGCCACGGACATATGCAGTTCCCGCCGGATCGTCTCGTCCAGAGCCTTCAGCTGGCCATCCAGAAATTCCACCGTGTCAGGATCGGCGCCCTTCTGGGGGCCGAAGATGCAGGCCGCGCCGGCAGGGCCGTGCATGGGGTTGTCAATATCGCACATCGCGGTAATATGCACGCCGCACAGCAGTTCCTCAGCGCCGCTGACGTCAATGTGTTCGATCCGCTCCAGCGTGCCGCCCACCGGGATGAAGGAGCGCCCCTCCCCATCCAGAAAGCGGACGCCCAGAGCCGCCGCGCAGCCGCAGCCGCCGTCGTTGGTGCAGCTTCCGCCCAGTCCCAGCAGGATCTGCCGGTTCCCCTGCTGCACCGCGTGGCGAATCTGCTGGCCCACGCCGTAGGTGCTGGCAGCACAGGGATCCTTGCAGCCGCTTACCAGCGGCAGTCCGGCGCAGGACGCCATTTCAATGACGGCCCGGCCGCCGTCCAGCTGCAAATAGGCGGTTTCCATATCCTGTCCGTAAGGCCCCTGAACCGTGACGCGGACTTCCCGCCCGCCGCAAACCTCATGGAAGCAGGCCGCCGTTCCCTCGCCGCCATCCGCTACGGGGATGGCCGTCAGCTGGCACGCAGGAAAAATCTTTCCAAAGCTCTGCTTTGCAATCTCACAGATCTCCTCACTGCTCAAAGAGCCTTTGAAGGAGTCTGATATCACCACACATTTCTTCATACGACTACAAATTGACCACATTTTCGGGCTTGCCGTTCAAGAATGCCCGCACATTGCCCACCGTGCAGTCCATGATCCGCTGACGGCTGTCGCGGGATCCCCAGGACATATGCGGCGTAATGATGCAGTTTTTGGCTTTCAGCAACGGGTTGTCCGCGCGGATCGGCTCGGTAGCCACCACGTCCAGACCGGCAAAGGCCACCTTGCCGCTGTTCAGTGCGTCCGCCAGATCCTGCTCCACCACCATCTGGCCGCGGCTGTTATTGATGATGATCACGCCGTCCTTCATTTTTGCAATGTTTTCCTTGTTGATGATCCCGGTGTTGAAGGGCATCAGGGGCATCTGAAGACCCAGCACGTCGGAACGGGCAAACAGCTCGTCCAGCTCCACAAATTCCACGCCCAGATCCTTTGCGGCCTGAGACTGGGAACGGTTGTACGCGATCACGTGCATCCCCAGCCCTTTGGCGGCCTCGGCGGTGTGGATCCCGATGCGGCCGCAGCCAAGCAGGCCGTAGGTTTTACCGGCCAGCTCAATGAGCGGATAGTCCCAGTAGCACCAGTCCTGACTGTTCTGCCACCTGCCCTCATGAACTGTTCGGTCATGGTGTCCAATATGGAGGCAGGCTTCCAGCATCAGGGCAATGGCAAACTGGCTGACGGAGTACCCGCCGTAATTGGGGACGTTGCACACAGGGATTCCCTTTTCTTTGGCGCAGGCAATGTCCACCACGTTGTAGCCGGTGGCCATCACGGTAATCAGCTTCAGGTTCGGGCAGCTCTCCAGAACCCGCCGGGTCACCGGGGCCTTATTGACGACGGCGATCTCTGCGCCGTCCAGCCGGCGGATCACCTCATTCTCGTCATCCAGAGCGACCCGATCATAAATAGTCACGTCCCCCAGCGCCTCCAGCGGCGCCCAGCTCAGATCGCCGGGATTTTCCGTATATCCGTCCAGTACTACAATTTTCATAGGATTCCTCCGTTTCATGCCAAGGGGCAGATTTTCTCCTCTCCACTATAGCAGGGCTTCCAGCAGAAATGCAACAGAAATCCTGTTTTTCGTCCGCCTTTTCAGCAGTGCAGCTCCCAAAACCCATTCCGGCTTTGGAAGCTGCACTGATTTTATGGGGAATAGCGGGGCAAAAGCTGAAAGGCTGCCCAATCCGGGAAACCGCCCCCGGCGCTGCGCCGAACGGCTCAACGCCGCAGCGCCGCAGACAGCCGGTCAATGACCCAGACAAGGAGGATCAGTCCCAGCGCAATGGCTCCGGCCTCGTTCCACGCATAGTGATTCATGGCAAAAATCAGCGGCGCACCGATGCCGCCCGCGCCCACCAGTCCCAGAACCGACGCCTCCCGGATATTGACGTCAAAGCGGTACAGCACCGCCGACGCCAAAGCGGGAAGAAACTGCGGCAGCACGGCATATCGGATGCGGAGAAGCCTTGAAACGCCCATGGCTTCCAGCGCATGAAAGGCGCGGAAATCCATAGCTTCAATGGCTTCCATAAACCGCTTGCTCAAAAGCCCCACACTGCAAACAGCCAGCGTCAGCACGCCCGCAAAGGGGCCGGGGCCGGTGACCCGGATAAAGATCAGGCCGTAGATCATAAACGGTACGGAGCGGATCGCCATGATGACCAGACGGAAGCCCAGCGCCACAGGCTTCGGCATCAGGCGGCCGGTGCCGAGAAAGGACAGCGGCACCGCCAGCACCGTTCCCAGGCAGGTGCCTGCCAGCGCGATGCAGACGGTTTCCAGCAGCAGATATCCCAGTCCGCTGGCGTCCGTCTCAAAAAAGAAGGCCCAGTCGGGGTGCAGCAGGCCGGAAACCATGGCCTGCACAGTCCGCAGACTGGTGTGGGAAAAATCCGGCGGCTGGAGGGACAGGGTGCAGGCCAGCAGCAGGAAAACAGCTGTACCGGTCAGGGCGCGTTTTTCCCTGCGGGACAGCCGCCGCTCCTCCCGGATCATTTGCGAGAGCAGACTGCTGATCCCCTCGATGATGCAGACGGTGAGAAACAGCAGCAGCAGGATCATACCCACCCTGCTGTATTCCAGCCATGAGATCTTCTCGTTCAGCAGCAGGCCGATGCCGCCTGCGCCTACATAGCCCAAAATAGCGCTGTGGCGCACATTGGTTTCCAGCAGATACAGAACGTTGGAAAAATAGGACGGCGCGATCCCCGGCACAACGGCCCGCCAGTAGGCTCCGGCCGGGGCGGCTCCCATGGCGCACAGCGCCTGATAGGGGGCCAGCGGCGCAGCCTCGATGTCCTCATAGGTCAGCCGGGTCAAAATGGCAAAGGTGTACACGGTGATGGCCGCCGTCCCGGAAAACGTCCCCAGTCCAAACACAAAGGTTGCAAGCAGCGCCAGAATAAGGGCAGGGAAAGAACGGAGGATCTGAATAAGCAGCCGCAGCAGGAATCGGACAGGCCCGAACGCCTGAAGGTTTTCCGCGCACAGCGGCGCTGCCAGCAGCGCAAGGAACGCCCCCAGCGCCGTGCCGGTCACAGACATCTGCACCGTAGCCAGCAGGGGCGTCAGGATCCGGGATGTATAGCCCCAGTCCGGCGGGAACATGGCGGAGATCAGATCCGTCAGATGGCCGCGGCGCGCCCAGAACCGGGCGGGCGAGCACTCCGTGAACCATGCCGCCGCCAGAAACAGCAGAAGCAGAGCCAGCGCCCACAGCCAGCGCTTTCCAGCACGGCGGGTCATACGCTCTGCTCCTGACTTTGATACACGGCGGAAAGGATCTCCGGCGCAGGCGTATCCGCCGGGCCGTCGAAAACCACGCGGCCCTGATTCAGCCCGATCAGCCGGTTGGAAAATTCTCTGGACAGCTCCAGATTGTGGCTGTTCATCAGGATGGTCAATTTCCGATCCTGCTGAATGTCCCGCAGCAGCTCCAGAATCTGCCGACCGGTGACCGGGTCCAGCGAGGCCACCGGCTCATCCGCCAGCAGGAGTGCCGGATGCCGCATCAGCGCCCGCGCGATAGCCACCCGCTGCTTCTGTCCGCCGGAGAGGTTTTTGACCGGCTCATCCACCTTGTCCGCCAGTCCCACCCGTTCCAGCAGCGCGTCCGCTTCCGCAGCACGTTCCTTTCCGAACAGGCCCAGCGCCGCCGGGAGGAAAGCCATATCCGGCAGGCAGGCATTGAGTACATTCTGCCGGCAGTCGGCATTTTCCACCAGCGCAAAATCCTGATAGATCGTGCCGATGGCGGTTTGGATGGAACGGCGGATCCGGCGTCCGGCCGCTTCAAAATGGACGCCGTTGATCACGATCGCTCCGCTGTCGCAGCGGTCAGAGCCGTTAAGGATGCGGAACAGGGTGGTTTTTCCCGCGCCGGACGGCCCGATGACCGACACAAATTCCCCCTCTCCAACAGAAAAGCTCACGTCGGTCAGGGCGCGGGTATGATTTTGAAACGTCTTACAGACGCGTTGGACTTCCAGCAGCATAGAAAACCTTTCAGCCCCGCAGCTCTTTCGGAACTGCGGGGCAAATTATTTTGAAACGGATCAGCCCTCCACGGACTTCAGCAGCTCCTGTGCGGCCCGCTCGCCGTCATAGTCGGAGTCCTTGCCCCAGGTATAGCCCACCTGACTGAACACGCTGATGATGTCCCGGCCCTCGTCGGTTTCCGCGATCTCGATAAACGCCTCGCCCAGCGCCTGCCGGAACGCCTCGTCCGCCATGGTGTCAGAGTTCTTGCTGTAGGCGATCATGTCGTTGTAGATGCCGTCGGTGACGCCGATCACGCCGGTCTGCTCCACCATGGGCGCCGTGCCGCCGAAGTCGCTCTCCCAGATGGGGGCGTTCTTGATGCGGATATGGCCGTAGGAAACCATAACGTCCACCTGGCCGGAAGCCAGCCGGGCCACAGAGGTGGTATGGGAGTCAGACTGCACCACGTGTTCCAGGTCGCTGATGCCCTTGCCGTAATGATCCTGAAGCCACAGGCAGGGATAGATATAGCCGGATGCGGAGGTGGGGCCGAGGACAGACCATGTGGCGCTGTTCAGGTCGTCCCACGTCAGCTCCTCGCCGTTGTTGACCTTGGCCAGCAGTTCCTGTCCCTTTTCGCTGGGGCCTGCCAGAATAATGCACCGATAATAGGTGCTCATATCTTCGGTATTTTCTTCGATGGTGCCGTCGTTCCAGTCGGCGGGATTTTCGGAGTCCTTGTTGATGGCGTAGCGCAAAGCCGTAAGCAGCACATCGCAGTCCTCAGAGAACAGGACGTAGTTGCCGCCGGAAATAAAGCCGATGTCGGCGCTGCCGGCGCTGAGGGCTTCACCCACAGCCGTGTAGCTGGTGCCGACGGTCATATCGATCTCCTTGACGTCATAGCCCTTTTCCAGAAGCTTTGCCTGAAGGAGCTGTTCCAGCGGCTCCGTGGCCGTGGTGATCTGGTCGGCGTCGGCGTAGGGGGAGAAGGCGATTTTCAGGGAGGGGATTTCGGTAACGCCGCTGCCGTCCGCAGAATTGCTTTCGGCAGGCGCCGCCGCGCTCTGGCTGCCGCAGCCGGCAGTCAATCCCAGACACAGGGTCAGGGTCAGGATGCTTGCAAGGATTTTTTTCATAAGAGTACCTCCAGATTTGATTTTCTGCCTGAAAAGCAAAAAAGTATGTGCCTTGCAGCACATACCGAATTTGACCTCAAGCAGATGCTGACAGTTCTCCCGTATGATCGGGAAAAACAGGGGACGGTCGATTCTTACTGGAATCCTCTCAACCCGGAACACGGGCTCCCTCGCAATCTGGTTTCGTCATCAATGTTGAGCGCGGCGCCAAGGCGCTCCCCTTCGCACCGCATTCCGTAACCAACGCTTACCTTACCACAGTTGCGGATCAAATACAAGCACAAATTCCAACTTTCAGCCGCTTTTCTGCCCCCTGTTCCGGCTTGGCTTGCAATCCTGCCGGAAACCGGGTATACTGAGAACCACTCCCTGTTTTCTGCCCGGACTATATCCGGAATCTCCGATAAAGGCGGTAGAGCCATGAATCTCTGCGACGAATTCACCATCCGGGCGCTGCTGGAGCGCCACGGCTTCCATTTTTCCAAATCCATGGGGCAGAATTTCCTGATCGACCCGGAGATCCCCGCCCGGATTGCGGCGTCCTCCGAGGCGGATGAACACTGCGGCGTGCTGGAAATCGGCCCCGGCATCGGCCCGCTGACGGCGGAACTGGCCCAGCGGGCGGGCAAGGTGGTCTCTGTGGAGCTGGATCGCTCCCTGCTGCCGATACTGGCCGAGACCATGGCAGCGCATCCCAACGTGGAGATCGTTCCCGGCGATGTGATGCGGCTGGATCTCAGCGCTCTGATCGCCGAAAAATTTCAGGGCCTGCGCCCCATTGTCTGCGCCAACCTCCCCTACAACATCACCACCCCGGTGCTGACGAAATTCGTGGAGACCCCCGCCATTGAGACCGTCACCGTCCTGATCCAGAAGGAAGTGGCGCAGCGGCTGGCAGCCCCACAGGGCAGCGCGGACGGCGGCGCGTTTTCCCTGTATCTTCAGTATTATATGGAAACCAGCTGTCTCTTTGACGTACCCCGCGAGAAATTTCTCCCCTCTCCCAAGGTCACTTCCGCCGTGCTGCGGTGCGTCCGGCGGGAAAAGCCCGCCGTGGAGGTGGCGGACGAGGCGTTCTTTTTCAAAGTCATCAAGGGCGCTTTCCTGCTGCGGCGGAAAACGCTGGTCAACTCCCTGTCCTCTGCCCTGCCCGGTATGGAAAAAGCCGGGATCGCAGACGCCATCGTAGCCTGCGGCCTGCCCCCCGCCGTCCGGGGCGAGGCATTGACGCTGGCGGATTTTGCGGCGCTGAGCGATGCGCTGGCAAAAGTGCAGAAAAGCTGATCTGTTTTCAATCGTTTACCCGATGATTTCCACAAATTCAGCGCCGCTTCCTCTGGGAAGTTAGCCAGTTCGCGCCTTGTTTTTCCGGGATTTTTCCAGTATGATACTATCTGTCAGAAGCCACTGATTCATCAAGGAGGTAACTTCCATGTCCACAAAGGCATATTATTCCCGCGGGGAGATCGGCCCCGGCAAAGTCGGCTTTTCCAAAACCCGCTCCATTATTGAAGCACCGTTTTACGGCAACAACGTCATCAAGGTCAACACGCTGAAGGAAGCCTATGAGCTGGCCAAAAACTCTCCCGGCACGGTCGTCACCGATATGCCCGTTTACCGGGGCGAGGAGTTCGGTCTGGAGCCGGACGCCAAGGTTCTCCTGTTCAATGACGGCTCCATCACCGGCCGCTACGCCCCTGCCCGCCGCATCACCGGCAAGCCCGGCGTGGATACCGCCGCGCTGGATAAAATCGTCATGGACGCAGTATACGATACCCGCTGGAAAACGCTGTACCACGCCGAAGTATTCATCGGTCTGGATCCGGAATTCATGGTCAAGGCCCATCTGCTGATTCCAGAGGGCGAGGAAAACATCCTCTACAACTGGATGCTGAACTTCCAGTATATGTCCACGGAATATGTGAAGATGTACAAGAGTTCCAAGCCCGTGGGGGATGGCAAAGAGCCTGACATCTACATCTTCTCCGATCCCCAGTGGACCGGCGCACCCGGTCAGGAAAAGGTCTGCGACCCCAAGTGCCTGTGCTACTTCAACACGGAGACCAACTGCGCCGCCATTCTGGGTATGCGCTACTTCGGCGAGCACAAGAAGGGTACCCTGACCCTGGCCTGGGCCATTGCCAACCGCAATGGCTACGCCAGCTGCCACGGCGGCCAGAAGGAATACACGCTGGCGGACGGCCGCAAGTTCGTCTCTGCCGTGTTCGGTCTGTCCGGCTCCGGCAAATCCACCCTGACCCACGCCAAGCATGGCGGCAAGTACCCCTCCATCAAGGTACTCCATGACGATGCCTTCATCATCAACTCCGATACCTGCGCTTCCATCGCTCTGGAGCCCACCTATTTCGACAAGACTGCCGACTATCCGGTGGATTCCCCGGACAACAAGTATCTGCTGACGGCGCAGAACTGCTCCGCCACGCTGGACGAGGACGGCAAGGTGGTGCTGGTGACGGAGGACGTCCGTAACGGCAACGGCCGGGCTATCAAGAGCAAGCTGTGGTCCCCCAACCGGGTGGATAAGATTGAATCCCCCGTCAACGCTATTTTCTGGATCATGAAGGATCCCACCATCCCCCCCATCGTGAAGCTGAAGGGCGCGTCTCTGGCTTCCGTCATGGGCGCTACACTGGCCACCAAGCGTTCCTCCGCCGAGCGGCTCAAGGAGGGCGTTGACCCCAACGCGCTGGTGGTGGAGCCTTACGCTAACCCCTTCCGCACCTACCCGCTGGTGAACGACTACGAAAAGTTCAAGAAGCTGGTGGCGGAAAAGAATGTGGCCTGCTATATCATCAACACCGGCGACTTCATGGGTAAGAAGGTTCAGAAAGAGGATACCCTCGGTATTCTGGAAGCCGTGGTGGAAGGCCGCGCACAGTTTAAGCCCTGGGGGCCCTTCTCCGACATTGAGATCATGGAATGGGACGGCTTTGTGCCCGACCTCACTGACAAGGCCTACGTCGCCCAGATGCAGGCGCGGATGCAGGATCGCCTGAACTACGTGGAAAGCCTGAAGGAAGCCGAGGGCGGCTTCAACGCTCTGCCGGACGACGCCGCAGAGGCCATCCGCAATGTGGTGGAACAGGCCAACAGCCTGTAACCTCAGTCCGGCGCTTTTGATTTTACCAATGGCCATATCCCGGAAACGGGATATGGCCATTGCTGCATATCAAGGATTTTTTGACACGCTGCCGCAAGTTTTCTGAACCAAAAGGATTCAGAAAACTGATAATTCCAAGCGAAAGCCCCCTTGGTTTCTTTCGTAACTTTCTCCCTGCCGGCACAAGGCTCCTGCGCTGATCGGCAGTCTCCAGCCGCCATGGGGCTATCTATAAGAAGCATCCCGCCTGCTGATGCAGGCGGGATGCTTTTTCAAATACATTCTGCTTTTGCCAGTTCACTCAGTTTTCCAGCAGGTAGACCGTAGCCGAACGGCGGCCGAACTGAATACATTCCCGGTAGGTGTCCATATACAAATCGATCTTCTGGCCCTTCATGCCGGTGTCCTCGGCGCTGGTATAGCCGTATTCCATGCCCTTGGCCATGACATACAGCTTGGAACCCAGGGGAAATACCTTCTTATCCACGGCGGCCACGCCTTCATGGACGGCGGTGCCGCTGGCAGTCCGGGTTCCCACGCCGTCATGGCCCGCCGTATAGGCGGTAGCTGTCACGGTGACGGCCTTCTTGAACTTCATGGTTCCGCCGGAGGCAAAGGTGAGGCAGCCGGAACCGTCGGCATTGGTGGTGACCTTTACCACGGTGTCGCCTTCCGCCACAGAGGTCATGGCAGTTCCCCGCTCAACAACCTCATCCACGGCAGTGGAGGAGATCTCCTCCACATACTGGCTGGTAACCAGCTGACCGCTGACCCAGGTCTGCTCGTAGATCGCCGTCCGCTGGCCGTTCCGGCCGGGACGGGCCACCCGCTCCTGCCCTTCCGGCAGAGACGTAGTCTCCCGGTAAACCGTTTTGTAAGGTGCCGTTTCCGTCACCCGCTCATAGACCGTCAGATGGTCGGAAATCGTCAGGGTCACGCTGTTTTCCATCAGTTCGATGCCCACCATCTCACGGGAACCGGGAAGAATGTCCATGCGTTCCAGAAATGCCTTGACCGTTTCCTGTCTGGCCGTGGCGGTGATGGTCTCGCCGCCGTGCCGCACCGTCACCAGCGTACCGGCCGTCAGCATGGCGTTCTCGCCGCTTTTGCCCGTTTCCAGATTCAGAAGGACGGAATCAATGCCGGAATGGGTTTCATCCAGCACGGCGGCAGAGCCGTCGCCGTCGCTGAAAAGATACAGTGCCTGCGCCCAGCCTGTGGCCCCGGCCACCGTGACCGTCAGCAGCAGCATCAGGGTCAGGCAGCGGCACAGCCATACCTTTTTGTGGGTGTGTAAATGTCGCAAAATACAAGACCTCCTGACAGCGCCCGAAAGCGCCGTTACTGTTTTGTTACTTTTGTAATCTATACAAAACTGGGTCTAAGTATACCTCCATCTCCCACTTTTGTCAAGTTTTCAGCCACGCTGCCATTTCTCCACTCCCACATTTCGATTTTTTCTATAAAAATCGGCTCCCATTTTCTGCAAGTTCTAACAAAGAAATTACAATTTGTAACCAAATTTCCCGCCCGTTTTTTGTGCCATTCTGCTCACCGCAAGCATACAGAAATACCCCGGCATCCTTATGGATGCCGGGGTATTTCCTCGCGGTATGACCAGTTTTCAGCCCTGAACCTCCGGGGTAAAGCCCAGATCCTCCAGCTCGCCGACGGCGGTTTTCACGCAGTTTTCGCAGCCGTCAATGGTGACCTTCTTCTCTGCCAGATCCACCTGAAACTTCAGCTCGGCGGCAGTGAGGGCGTTGGTGATGCGCTTGACGCAGTTCTCGCACATCATGTCGGGTACTTTGATCGTTGTCATGGTAAGTTCCTCCTCATAAAAATGGTTTCTTATTTCATCAGCTTCTGGATGGTGGCCACCAGATCGTCCACCACCGTCAGATCACCCTTTTCAATGTCCGTCACCACGCAGGTGCGGATATGGCGGGCCAGCAACTCCCGGTTGAAGGCGTTCAGCGCCGACTGGATGGCGGATACCTGCGTCAGAATATCCGTGCAGTAAGCGGAATTTTCCACCATGCCCCGGACGCCCCGCACCTGCCCCTCAATGCGGCTGAGCCGCTGCAGAAGGGCTTCCTCCTCCGTCCGTTCCCGGACCTTCCGCCGCTGGGAACAGCAGCATTCTTTCTTTTCCTCTGCCATGAGTCTCCTCCTTTTACAGCTTCACCGTACCAAGGCGCAGGGCGTTGCCCACCACGCACACGGAACTCAGGGACATGGCCGCGCCCGCAAACATGGGGCTGAGCAGCGGCCCGCCGAAGGCGTACAGCAGACCGGCGGCAATGGGGATGCCCACCGTGTTGTAGCAGAAAGCCCAGAACAGGTTCTGTTTGATGTCCCGCAGGGTCAGGGCCGACAGCCGCAGGGCGCGGGGGACGTCCTCCAGATCGGACCGCATCAGCACAATATCCGCAGACTCGATGGCAATGTCGCTGCCGCTGCCGATAGCGCAGCCCACGGTGGCGGCGGTGAGGGCCGGGGCGTCGTTGATGCCGTCGCCCACCATCATCACCCTGCGTCCCTCGGCTTCCAGCTTCTGGACATGGAGGGCTTTCTCCTCCGGCAGCACTTCGGGGATCACCTCGTCCACCCCCACAACGGAGCCGATATGCTCTGCGGCGGCTTTGCTGTCGCCGGTGAGCATCACCACCCGGATGCCCTGCCGGTGCAGCGCAGCAATGGCGTCAGCGCTGGTTTCCTTAACAGGGTCGGCCACGGAGATCAGCCCCAGCACTTTGCCTCCGGCGGCAAAGTACATGGGCGTTTCGCCCTGAGCGGCCAGCGTGTCTGCCTTTTCCGTCAGCGCGGAAATATCCACGCCGTTTTCCTCCATAAGCCGGCGGTTGCCCGCCAGCACCGTCACACCGGAGCGGACGGCCCGGATTCCCCGGCCGGAGAGGTTTTCAAATTCATCCGGCTTGCCGGAAAGATCCAGTCCTCTGTTCTGCGCCGCCTGTACGATGGCCGCCGCCAGCGGATGCTGGGACACGGACTCCACCGCCGCTGCGATGGTCAGCAGGCCGTCGGCAGTGCCGCCTACGGGACAGACCTCCGTCACCGCAGGCTCGCCCTTGGTCACGGTGCCGGTCTTATCCAGTACCACGGTATCTACAGAGTGGGTCACCTCTAAAATTTCGCCGGAGCGGATGAGGATGCCGTGTCTGGCCCCCAACCCCGTGCCTACCATAATGGCCGTGGGGGTGGCCAGTCCCAGCGCGCAGGGGCAGGCGATCACCAGCACAGACGTGAACACCCGCAGGACAAAGGAGAAGTCCTTCCCCGCCACGGCCCAGATCACCGCCGCCAGCACAGCAAGGCCGATGACCGTGGGAACGAAAATACCGGCAACCTTGTCCGCCGTCCGGGAAATAGGGGCCTTTTTTCCCTGCGCGTCCTCCACAAAGTGGATGATCCGGGACAGGGTGGTGTCCTCTCCCACACGGGTGACCTGTACATACAGCACGCCGTTTTCATTGACGCTGCCGCCGATGACCTCGCTGCCCGCCGTCTTTTCCACCGGCAGGCTCTCGCCGGTGAGCATGGCCTCGTTGACGCTGCTCTCGCCTTTCGTCACCACGCCGTCCAGCGGAATCCGGGCGCCAGGCTTTACCAGCAGCACGTCTCCGGCTTTCACGGAGGCGGTGGGAACCTCTCTGCCGCTGTCCGCCAGAATGGCGGTGTCCGGCGCCAGACGCATCAGGGACGTAATGGCACTCTTGGTCTTTTTCATATTCCGGCTCTCCATGAACTTGCCCAGAGAGACCAGCGTCAGCACCACGGCGGCGGATTCATAGTACAGGTTGTGGACATGACCGTGAACATCGTCGGTAATGAGGAAGGTCATTACCACGCTGTAAATAAACGAACAGGCGGAGCCGATGGCCACCAGTGAATCCATGTTAGGGTTGCCGTGGAACAGTGCCTTGAAGCCGTTGATGAAGAAATTTCGGCCGCAGTACAGCACCGGGATGGCCAGCAGCAGCTGCAAAACCGCAAAGTTCATGGGATGGGTGTGCATGGAGAACAGATCCGGCAGGGGCAGGCTGGGCAGTCCGAAGGGCAGCATCTGCCCCATGGACACATACAGCAGCAGCGCCGAGAACACGGCGGAAACGATCAGCTCCCGCTTTTTCCGCCGCAGCGCCTGCTCCTCCGGATCCTCGCCGGTCTGCACCGGAGCGGCCTCCTGCTTTTCCTGATGGAGCTTCGCGCCGAAGCCCGCCTTTTCCACCTTGGCAATGATCTGCTCCTGCGTCACCCGATTCTCATCATAGACGATGGTCATCCGTTCCGCCACCAGATTCACATCGCTGCGCTCCACCCCCGGCAGCCGCCGGGTCACTTTTTCCACGGACGCGCTGCACGCCGCGCAGTGCATCCCGGAAATGTCATATACTTCTTCCCGCATAGGGGACCTCCTTTTGTCGGTAAAAATGCTTTTCTGTCAACTTTCCCAAATTTCACGCTTCCTATTTCGTCTGTCACTATATACCCCCACCGGGTATTTGTCAAGAGGGAGTTCTCAGAAGTTCTCCTGCCGGTCGGATCTTCTGCCTTTCGCTCAGGTTATGGCTGATATCTGCACTGTTAAAATCAACAAATCGCATAAGTAATTTTACGCAAATGTATGTGGGACGCTCCTAATTTATATAAATAAGGCGAGAAAACGTTGCAACCGACTGCTTTTCAGGCGTATACTCAGAATGGAAAAGCATGAAGGAGCGCTCTGTCCGTCCAATCCGAAAACAGGACGGCCGCCCCCGGCGCTTGCAGAATAAGGAGGAACAGCAACATGAGCCAGGATTTCAAAAAAGTACTGGTAGCAAACCGCGGCGAGATCGCCATGCGCGTATTCCGGGCCTGCCATGACCTGGACTTGCAGACCATCGCCATCTATTCCAACGAGGATACCTACAGTATGTTCCGCACGGCGGCGGACGAGTCCTACCTGATCGGCGAGAATCTCAGCCCTCTGGGCGCTTATCTGGATATCCCCCGGATCATTGAACTGGCCAAGAAGCACGGCGCGGACGCCATCCACCCCGGCTACGGCTTCCTCAGTGAAAACGGCGATTTTGCCCGTGCCTGCGAAGAAAACGGCATTAAATTCATCGGCCCCAGCTCCCGCGTGCTGGATATGATGGGTGACAAGCTGTCTGCCAAGCAGATCGCTCTGGCCTGCGACGTTCCCACCACCCCCGGCACCTCCAAGCCTCTGGAAAGCCGCGAGGCCGCCCAGAAGCTGGCTATGGAGTTCGGCTTCCCGGTGATCCTGAAGGCTGCCGCAGGCGGCGGCGGACGCGGTATGCGCCGCTGCGACACTGTGGAGGAAGTCGGCACCAACTTCGACATGGTGAAGGCTGAGGCCAAGAAGGCCTTCGGCAACGACGACATCTTTATGGAGAAGTTCCTCGTGGAGCCGAAGCACATCGAAGTGCAGATTCTGGGCGATGAACACGGCAACGTGGTTCACCTCTACGAACGGGACTGCTCCCTCCAGCGCCGCTACCAAAAGGTGGTGGAATTCACCCCCGCTTTCTCCGTAGCTCCTGAGATCCGGGAGGCGCTGTACCGGGACGCCGTGAAGATCGCCAAATACGTCGGCTACGTCAACGCCGGTACGCTGGAATTTCTGGTGGATAAAGAGGGCCACCACTATTTCATTGAGATGAACCCCCGGATTCAGGTGGAGCATACCGTCACGGAAATGGTCACCGGCATCGATCTGGTGCGTTCCCAGATTCTGATTGCCGAGGGCTATCCCCTCAGCGATCCCCGCATCGGCATCGCCAGTCAGGCGGACGTGCATCAGAACGGCTATGCCATCCAGTGCCGTGTCACCACCGAGGATCCCGCCAACAATTTTGCCCCGGACACCGGCAAGATCACCTCTTACCGCTCCCCCGGCGGCTTCGGCGTCCGTCTGGACGCGGCCACGGCCGGCGTGGGCAGCGAGATCTCTCCCTATTACGACTCCCTGCTGCTGAAGGTCACTACCTGGGACACCACGTTCCAGAGCGTGTGCTACAAGGCGGCCCGCGCCATCCGGGAAATTCACATCCGTGGCGTCAAGACCAACATTGCGTTCATTCTGAACATTCTCAGCAACCCCACCTTCCTTGCGGGCAAGTGCCACACCAAGTTCATCGACGAGGCCCCTGAGCTGTTCAACCTGAAGGACAGTCAGGACCGCGCCACCAAGATGCTTAAATACATCGGCAACATCGTGGTAAAGGAGCGGAATCAGAAGCTGTATGATCCCCCCCGCTTCCCGCCGGTCACCGGCCACCGTCCTGACGGTCTCAAGCAGCTGCTGGACGCCAAAGGCCCCAAGGCCGTGGCCGACTGGGTGCTGGATCAGAAGAAGCTGCTGATCTGCGACACCACCTGCCGGGACGCTCACCAGTCCCTGCTGGCCACCCGCGTCCGTACCCGCGATATCGTCAAGGGCATGGAGGGTACCAGCGAAATTCTGGCAGACGCCTTCTCTCTGGAGTGCTGGGGCGGCGCCACCTTCGACGTGGCCTACCGTTTCCTCCACGAATCTCCCTGGGAGCGTCTGGATTTGATCCGGGAAAAAGCGCCCAATCTTCTGCTGCAAATGTTGCTGCGAGGCGCCAATGCCGTGGGCTATACCAACTATCCCGATAACGTTATCCGGGAATTCATCAAGGAAGCCGCACGTTCCGGCATCGATGTGTTCCGGGTGTTCGACTCCCTGAACTGGATCCCCGGCATGGAAGTCGCCATGGACGAGGTGCTCAATCAGGGCAAGATCTGTCAGGCTACCATCTGCTACACCGGCGACATTCTGGATCCCAAGCGGGACAAATACACGCTGGACTACTATGTGAAGATGGCCAAGGAGTTGGAGCATCGTGGCGCTCATATGCTGGCCATCAAGGATATGTCCGGTATTCTGAAGCCCTACGCCGCCAAGAAGCTGGTCTCCACGCTGAAGCAGGAGATCGGCATCCCCATCCAGCTCCACACCCACGACACCTCCGGCAATCAGGTGGCCGCCTGCCTGCTGGCTGCCGAGGCCGGTGTGGACGTGGTGGACTGCGCCATCTCCTCCATGGCCGGCATGACCAGCCAGCCCTCCCTCAACGCCGTTGTGGCGGCATTGCAGGGAACCGAGCGGGACACCGGTCTGGATCTGGATCGTCTCCAGTACCTCACCGACTACTGGGAGGACATCCGCAAGCGCTATGATTCCTTCGAGGGCGGCATCAAGTGCAACAGCACGGATATCTACCGCTATGAGATCCCCGGCGGCCAGTACACCAACCTGAAGCCGCAGGTGGTCTCTCTGGGGCTGGGCAGCCGGTTCAACGAGGTCAAGGAAAACTACCACAAGGTCAACGAAATGCTGGGCGATATTGTGAAGGTAACGCCTTCCAGCAAGATGGTGGGCGATCTGGCCATCTTCATGACCCAGAACAACCTGACCCCGGAAAACATCGTGGAAAAGGGCGCGGCTCTGGCCTTCCCGGATAGCGCCGTCAGCTACTTCTCCGGCATGATGGGCCAGCCCGCAGGCGGCTTCCCCAAGGATCTGCAGAAGGTGGTCCTCAAGGGCAAGGCGCCGATCACCTGCCGTCCCGGCGAGCTGCTGCCGCCGGTAGACTTTGAGGAAAAGAAGAAGGAAATGCTGGCTTTCACGGATACGCCTACCTGGCGGGGCGTGCTGAGTTACTGCCTGTATCCCAAGGTGCTGGAGGATTACGTCCGCCAGCAGAAGGAGTATGGCTACATCATGCGTCTGGGCAGCCACGTGTTCTTCCACGGTCTGGCCGTAGGCGAAACCAACAAGGTCAACATTGCCGACGGCAAGACGCTGGTCATCAAGTACCTTGGTCTGGGCGAGGTGGATGAGGACGGTATGCGTACCGTCAGCTTTGAGCTTAACGGCATCCGCCGGGACGTGCAGGTGCCGGACGAGGCCGCGCAGAAGCACATCGTCAAGGTGCCTATGGCCGATCCTACCGACAAGAGCCAGGTAGGTTCCTCCATCCCCGGCGCGGTGAGCAAGGTCTCCGTGAAGGAGGGCGACCATGTGGAGGAAAATCAGACCCTGATGACCATTGAGGCCATGAAGATGGAAACCGCCATCTCCGCCCGCATGAGCGGCACGGTGGAAAAGATCCTCATTTCCGAGGGCGACACCGTTAAGGGCGGACAGTTGCTGCTGACCATTAAGTAACAGGCGGTTTTTCTGATTTGAAAAGCGCATAAAAGAACACCGTGCGGAACAAATCCGCACGGTGTTTCTTTATTTTGGATCACGCCCGGAGGGTCAGCCGCCCCCGCAGGGCAGGGATCCGGGGCAGGATCGTCAGCAGCAGAAGCCCCAGCACATAGCAGGCCACGGCCTCCCCAATGCCGACTGTCACGGCATTGTAGGCAAACAGCGCCGGGAACTGTGCGCTGAACCCCGTCAAATACCACGCGATCATGGCGCCGATGAGTACGGCATTGCAGATCACAGGCGGCAGGGGCGCCAGCCACTTGTTGGGCATTTTGGCCGTCCACAGAGCCGCCAGCAGGGTGGCCATGGAGCCGATGACGATATCCAGCGGGCCGACCGTGCTCATGAGATTGGTGACAAGACACCCCACAAACAGGCCGGGAACTGCTTCCGGCAGGAAGAACGGCAGCACCGTCAATGCTTCGGAGAACCGGCACTGGATCGGGCCGTAGGTCAGGCCGAATACCGAGGACATCAGGGACATCACCGTGTACAGCGCGGCGATGATGGCAGCGGTTGCCAGCTGCCGGGGAGACCATTTGGACATAAAAAAACCTCCATTTTTTTGTTTAGAGAACGGAACTTCTATCCTGAAGTCCGAACGAACGCCCGGTCAAAGGCGCTTGGACAGGGAGATGGCACCTGTCGAAGAAGCAGTATAGCATAAATGCAGCTAAGATGCAACGGTTTTCTGCGCCGTCCGGCATTTTCCGTAAAATTGCCCGGCTCGCTGCCGGAAAGAGGTTGTCCGGCGCACCGTTTTGTGGTATGGTAACAGGGCGTCGATCCGTAAAGAAAGAGGGAATCCTTATGCGTATTCTGTCATGGTGCAAGGCGAATGCCGTCCTTTCCATTTCGCTGCTTGCCGCGCTCATCACCGCCTGCATCGTCCCCCCGGACCGGGATTATGCAGGCTATTACGATATCAAAACGCTGGTGTGTCTTTTCAGCGTGCTGGCCGTCGTCGGCGCGCTGCGGGATATGCAGGTATTTGCCGCGCTGTCGCAGCGTATGGTACGCACGTTCCGCACCGTCCGCAGCGTCTGCACCGCGCTGGTGATCATAACGATGTTCGGCTCCATGCTGCTCACCAACGACACGGCGCTGCTGACGTTTCTGCCTCTGAGCTGGTTTGTCCTGCAAGCCACCGGGCAGGAAAAGCACGCCGCCATGCTCTTTATTCTGCAAAACTGCGCCGCAAACCTCTGCGGTATGATCACGCCCTTCGGAAATCCCCAGAACCTGTATCTGTTCAGCTTCTTCAACATTCCCATCGGCACGTTTATTGCTATCATGCTGCCGCCCTTTCTCCTGTCCACCGCGCTGATCCTGCTCTGCTGCCTTACCTTCCCGAAGGAAGCGCTCTGTGTACCGGAAGCCGTCGTCACGCTGGAGCCGAGGCGGGCCGCCGCGTATGGCCTGCTCTTTTGTCTGGCGGTCGCCATGGTGCTGCGGGCCGTGCCATATCAGACGGGGCTGCTTATCATCGTGGCGTCGCTTCTGATCCTTGACCGGCACGCCCTCAAAACCGTGGATTGGGGCCTGCTTGCCACGTTCGCGGCGTTTTTCACCTTTTCCGGCAATATGGCCCGCATTGAAACCGTCCGGGTATTTTTTCAGCAGCTCCTCGCCCACAGCGCCATGCTGGTCTCCGCCCTTACCAGCCAAATTATCAGCAATGTCCCGGCCGCCATCCTCCTCAGCCGCTTTACCGACGATTACCGTGGTCTGCTGGTGGGCGTCAATGTCGGCGGCGCGGGAACGCTGGTCGCATCCCTCGCAAGCCTGATCACCTTCTGCGAGTACACAAAGCGTCTCCCCCAGGAGAGCGGGCGGTTTCTGCTGCGCTTCTCTGCCGTCAGTTTCGCCCTGCTTGCCATCCTGCTGGCCGCAATGGCGCTGCTGGGCTGCTGAGCAGCCGCCGCGCTCCCGAAAAATGTCTTTGATCTGCCCCAAGGCCCGGCTTTTCTTCTTTTGTAGACAGAATTCTACACCGTTTTTCGGGAAATTCCTGCAAAAATAGCACTTGTGGTATGGTACGGAACGCAGTAAAATAGGAAGCACCATTGACGAGCAAGGAGTACAAGCAAGGAGTACAAGCTATGCAGCAAAATGCCAGATTCATTCGGAAGTTGCCCATTCCCATGGACATTAAAAAGGAATTTCCTCTCTCCGAAAAGGTTTCCGCTGTGAGAGCAGCACGGGTGGAGGAAATGCGCGCCATTCTCGACGGACGCGATCATCGGCTGATGGTGATTGTCGGCCCCTGTTCTGCCGACCGCGAGGACAGCGTAATGGATTATATCTACCGTCTGGTCCCTTTGCAGGAACAGGTAAAGGATAAGATCCTGATCGTCCCCCGCATCTATACCAACAAACCCCGCACCAACGGTGCCGGCTACAAGGGGATGCTGCATCAGCCGGATCCCAGCAAGAAGCCGGATATGCTGGAGGGCATCATTGCCATCCGCCGTCTGCATACCCGCGCCGTGGAGGAGACCGGATTTGCGTGTGCAGATGAAATGCTGTATCCTGAAAATTATCGGTATCTCTCCGATATTCTGGGCTATGTGGCCGTGGGCGCCCGCTCCGTGGAAAACCAGCAGCATCGTCTGGTGGCCAGCGGTATCGATGTCCCCGTGGGCATGAAAAATCCCACCGGCGGCGATCTGAGCGTCATGATGAACTCCATCTACGCCGCCATGGGCGACCACACCTTCCTCTATCGCGGCTGGGAAGTGGAGACCGACGGCAACCCCTATGCCCACGCCATCATGCGGGGCTATGTCAACGAAAAGGGCGACAGCCGTCCCAACTACCACTATGAGGATCTGATCCAGCTTCACAAGCTGTATGAGGAAAAGGGCATCAAAAACCCCGCCTGCATTGTGGACTGCAACCACGCCAATTCCGGAAAGCAGTATCTGGAGCAGATCCGTATTGCCAAGGAGGTTCTCCACTCCAAGCGTCATTCCGCAGATATCGACCGTCTGGTAAAGGGTCTGATGATCGAAAGCTACATTGAGGACGGCAACCAGAAGATCTCGGAAGGCACTTACGGCAAGAGCATTACCGACGCCTGCCTTGGCTGGGAAAAGACGGAGCGCCTGATTCTGGATCTGGCAGAGCTGCTGTAAACGAAGCAGCAGAGAACACCGCCCAAAGCCATACAGCAAGCAGCAGCGGAGCCGAACGGCTCCGCTGTTTTGTTTTCAAGATGCCTCCCGCCTCTGCATAAAAACGCCGTCTGTGCCGAAGTCGGCGGAGGTTTTGATATAGCCCGCATCGGAAAAGAAGGCCCGCAATTAAGTCCGCACATTTTGCGTGGCCTTAAAAATCTCCAGAAAGAGCCGAATTTTCTGCCCCGCTTCAAAGATGCGATTCTCATCCGAACTCGACACGAACCGCCCTCCGTGTTGTTCCGCTTTTGCTCCCCGACTGGTATCATAAAGCCATCAAATGAAGGAGGCAACAAGCCATGAATACCGATAAGATTTACGCAGAACAGCTTGCCAACGAGTATGCACCCAAGGGCACCTCAAAGGTGGTGGCCCTCCGCAAACCGGATAACAAAGCCAAGCTCCCCGCCACGATTTTCACCTACACCTTCGGCATCATTACCGCACTGGTGGCAGGCGAGGGGATGTGCCTTTCCATGAAGGTCATCGGCAGCGGAGCGACAGCCATGTTCGTTCTCGGCGTCATCGCGGGCATTATTGGACTGCTGGGCATGGGCATCAACTATCCCATCTGCAAAAAGCTGCTGCATCTCCTATTACGGGACACTACTTCAAAGACCTTGCTTTTCGCGGATGCATCAGCATCTATCAGGGGATTGCGGTCAACCTTTTCTATGTGGTGTTCCGCGTCATGGCTGCCATCCGCTATGCCTCGGTATGGTTTCTCTCCATGGCGGTCAACAATAAGCCCCGCACCATTGATTTACTCCACATGACCTACGCCCAGCAGAGCATGATCGGCTCCGGCGGCTATATGCCGGAGGATGTGCGGGATGTGCAGGAGATCATGTCCTGCGGCAAGTGGGATTTGGAGCGCATCATCACCCATGAGTTTCCGCTGGTTGAATGAGAACAGGCCAACCGCACAGTGGGCGATGTTGACCACGCTGGAAATGTCATTGTAAAAATAAACGTCTGATGCACATTTATGCTATGTTCCCTCCATGAGTGGCAGTAAACCTGTCTCTTACGGAGGGACATAATCTTTTGTATAGATGGAAGCACAGGCGGGCATGGATATCTCTGTTCTACAGGAACAACCGCTACCAGAATTTTTTCTTCTTGCAGATCCACAGGCTCAGCACAACGATCGCAGCGCTCACCGCAATGATCGCCGGGTATCCATATCGCCAATGCAGCTCCGGCATCCCCGAAAAGTTCATCCCGTACCAGCCGGCAATCAGCGACAAAGGCAGAAAAATCGTCGTTACGATCGTCAAAATCTGCATAATGCGATTCTGACGGATATCAATTTCCGACTGAAAAAGCGATTGGATTTGCGTACAGTATTCACGCAAAAGCTGGGATTCCTCCCGCAGCCGGATCACGCGCTCTTCAAAAAGATGGAAAAGTCCGCACTCCTCCTCGGTGAAGAAGCCATTTTCATTTTCCCGCAATTCACAGGCTACGTCGTCAAGCTGGGAATAGTAGCGATACCACGCCATTGTTTCTTTGCGTAACGCACTCATAGGCGCGCTGAAATCATCAAGAGTACCTGCCAGCACCCGTTCCTCCAGCGCTTCGGCATGATCCTCGATTTCCTCCAGCCGGTGCAGATCCTTGCCAATCAGCAGTTCAAAGAAATTGTAGAGAAATCGCCCCACGCTGTGTTCCATCAGACGCTTTTCTTTCACAATATGCCTGATATACGGCTCAATCATCTCGCCGTCATCCACCAGCACCACCCGTTCCTGTGTCACAAGATAGCCGCAGCGGAGACGAGCGCCGTCCCTGCGGACAAGCGGCAGAGCCAACGTTCCGCTCAGACAGCCGGAACGGGTCTCGGCTTTGCAGACATGGGCATCTCTGCCGCTGGGCGTATGGCACAGCACATTGTCAAGCCCTGGCAGCGCCGTTTCATGTACCAGCTCCTCTGAGTTGAGCAGAACCACCGCTGCTCCAGCCTGCTCCGGCGTATGGTCAAGCGGCTCCAGCGTATTACCGATCATATACCACTTCATGTTATTTACCCCCGGATCTCCTGAAGTGAGAAACACTCCCACTCCGCAAATATTCTCTTTATCATAGCGGATTCTCACGCAAACTGCAAGGAATGCTTTGCAGCGCTCCATTTTCTCCACTCCGATCCAAGTCTGCTTGATCTGGCTGGGTGCGCGCTGCTTCAAGGAATAAACGGAGGGATTAAAACGATTTGCCGTTCTGCAAAGTAAGCGTCAAGTGTAGCGGCGGATTGAAGGTTTCCCGCGAAAACGAGAGAATACCAAGGGTACCACAAGCTGCCGGAACGCATCCGAGTGGTGGGCTGCGCAGCTCATGCCCGACGTAAATTTGATGAGGCACTGACCGCATTGCCCAAGGAACAGCAGCAAACCTCCAAGGCAGCAGAGGCGCCGTGCTATTTTGCGACGCTGTTCCAGTTGGAACAGTCATTTGCGGAATTGAAACCAGAAGAACGCTATACTAAGCGGCTGGAGCAGGCTAAGCCTGTTTTAGACGCTTGATTGGCATGGGCAAATGATCTGATCCCCCGGACAGCGCCGAAATCCGCACTTGGCAAAGCACTGCACTGCCTGAAAGAACAAGGGCCATATCTCGTTCGATATCTGGAAGCTGGCCGTCTGGAACTGAGCAGCAACCGTGCCGAGCGCAGCATAAAGCCTTTTGTTATGGGACGTAAGGGTTGGCTGTTTTCCAATACACCGGCCGGTGCCCAGGCCAGTGCTGTGATCTACAGCCTGATTGAAACAGCTAAGGAGAACGCTCCGGATCCCTACCGGTACCTGCTGTGGGTTTTGGAAAGCGCACCTGCTATGGCACTGGAAGGCGATGCCTGGGCCGGGATGCTGACGCCAGCCAATGCACTGGAAACGCACAAAATTCCCAAGGAGACACAGTCTGATGAGACGAACGAACATTAACGCAGTCCTGCGTATGGTGCGGGAGTATCTAAACGGAGATATGAATGAAATTGACTTCTATCCGTATCTTTGATGAAGCTGCGGTATTCAAGTTATTGTACATTATCGATTTGGCTCCCGCCTCTGCACAAAAAAGCGCCGCCCGGAATCCGATTGGGATTCCGAGCAGCGTTCGATTTACTTGTGTTCCTGCCGCAGAGCTGCGTCTGCATCCAGCAGCTGCTGGGAAGCGTCCTCCAACTGCTCCGTTTTTTCGTAGCGGTCGGTCAGACTGCTCTCCATGAGGTTCCCCTGAGAATCGCCGTGGAAGGCAAACTTCAGCAGAATCGGCGTCAGGATCGTACCGCCGACCACCGTGATGACCACCGGGGTCATCATCGCCGCGCTGAGCACGCCCATGGCAAGGCCGCGGTTGGCTACAATCAGCGCCACTTCGCCGCGGCAGACCATGCCCATGCCCACCTGCATACTCTCCCGGCCGGTAAAGCCGCAGGCTTTTGCGCCCAAGCCGCAGCCCACCAGCTTGGAAATAACGGAGATTACCAGCAGCAGAATGGAAAAAATCAGCATCCCGCTGCTGACGCCGTCCAGCTTTACATTGATGCCGATGGCGGCGAAAAACACCGGCGTCAGCAGCAGATACCCCAGCGGGTTATACTTGGACTGGATGTACGTTCCCTTGGGCGTGCAGGCCACAGCAAGGCCGGCGGCATAGGCGCCGGTGATATCCGCCACGCCGAAGAACTCCTCCGCGCAGTAGGCCATCACCAGGCACAGCACAAACGCCAGCACGGAATTGCGGTGGGTCGCCCAGCCACCCTGCCGCTTCAGCATCCAGCAGAACAGGCGGTTTGCGCCATAGCCCAGCGCCAGAGCAAACACGAAGAATCCCACGATTTTCAGCAGCACCACGGCAATGCTCTCGTCGCCGCCTGCCAGACTGCTGACCAGCGTCAGGGCGATCATGCCCAGCACATCGTCGATCAGGGCGGCCGCCAGAATCGTATTGCCTACCTTGGTCTCCAATTTGTGCATCTCTTTCAGCGTTTCCACGGTAATGCTGACGGAAGTTGCGGTGAGGATCGTACCGATGAACACGTTTTCCAGCATCCCGGTGCTTTCGATCAGTCCCGCCGCAGCAGCGCCGCAGGCCAAAGCCGCGCCCATGACCAACGGCACGATGACGCCCAGCAGCGCCACCAGAAAACCGGCCTTTCCGCTGTGCTTCAATTCGTTGATGTCGGTTCCCATACCGGCGGAAAACATCAGGACAATGACGCCCAGTTCGCTGAGCTGCGATATGAACTCCGTTTCCGTCAGGATATTCAGACCGGCAGGACCAAGGATCAGGCCAGCCAGCAAAGCGCCCACCACCTGCGGCATCTGGAAACGCTGGGTCAAAAGTCCCAGCAGCTTGGTAGTCAGCAGGATCAGCGCAAGGTCCAGTAAATAATGATAAGACATAAACTCATTCCTCTCCGCACGGCCCTGCCGTGCAAATCACACAACGCTCTTACAGAGCTATTTATTTTAGACTTTTCTGTGTGATTTGCAATGGACAAACTATCCAAAGTCCTCTGTCAAAGAGAATTTTTTCAAGCTTAAATTACACAAAGCCCCCGGAGAATCCGTCAATCAATAGAACCGATTGCCGGAATTCTTCTCTCTTAGCACTTATTAACTCCACATATCTTCTATGAAAATGAGGGGAATGGAATCATTCCTTCCATCCCCCTCATTTTTATTTAGAAACAGTTGAGTACATTTCCTCTGGCCGTCTGCTCCATCAATACAGCTTCGCGCCGGCGGGGATATGGGGATCTACCATTAGCAGATGCAATCTTTCCTCGCCGTTTTCGTGATGCACGGCAGAGATGAGCATACCACAGGAATCAATGCCCATCATCGGGCGAGGCGGGAGGTTCGTAATGGCGATGCAGGTCTTTCCAACCAGTTCTTCCGGCTCATAATACTCGTGAATTCCGCTCAAAATGACCCTATCTGTGCCGGTTCCGTCGTCCAAAACGAACTTTAAGAGCTTTTTGGACTTCTTCACAGCTTCGCATTCCTTGACCTTTACGGCACGGAAATCGCTCTTGGAGAAGGTGTCAAAATCCACCTGATCCTGGAACAGCGGCTCGATCTGAACATTGGAAAAATCGATTTTTTCCTCCACAACTGGAGCCGCCTGAGCAGCCGCCGCAGGAGCCGAAACTTCCTTGGAACCCTTCTTGTCGGAGTCCAACGGCTTCATTGTCGGGAACAGGATGACCTCCCGGATGGTGTCGGTGCCGGTAAAGAGCATAACGGCGCGGTCGATGCCCATGCCCATGCCGCCCGTGGGGGGCATACCGTACTCCATGGCGGTGAGGAAATCCTCATCCAGCATCTCCGCCTCATCGTCGCCGCGCTCCCGCTGCTCCACCTGCTTTTCAAAGCGCTCCCGCTGGTCAATGGGGTCGTTCAGCTCGGAATAGGCGTTGCCCATCTCGCTGCGGCAGATGAAGAACTCAAAGCGCTCCGTCAGCCGGGGATCGGCAGGGCTGCGCTTGGTCAGGGGACTGACCTCCACCGGGTACATGGTGATGAAGGTGGGCTGCACCAGATGCTCCTCCACCTTCTGGTCGAAGCAGGCGTACAGGGCGTTGCCCCAGGTTTTTTCTGCGGCGTCTGCCAGTTCGATGCCCTTGGCCTTGGCGGCGGCCACAGCCTCGGCGTCGTCGGTGATGGCGTCAAAGTCGATGCCCACATATTTTCTGACCGCTTCCACCATGGTCATGCGGGGCCAGCCGGGGGCCAGATTGATCTTCTCACCCATCCATTCCAGCTCATAGGTTCCCAAATATTTCTGGGCAAAGGTGGTATACACGCCCTCGGCGATGTCCATCATGGTGTGGAAGTCCGCATAGGCCTGATACAGCTCCACCGTGGTGAACTCAGGGTTATGCTTGGGGTCCATGCCCTCGTTGCGGAAAATACGGCCGATCTCATACACCCGGTCCATACCGCCCACGATCAGCCGCTTCAGGGGCAGCTCCGTGGCGATCCGCATATACATATCGATGTCCAGCGTGTTGTGGTGGGTGACAAAGGGACGGGCAGCAGCGCCGCCGGCGATGGTGTTCAGCACCGGGGTCTCCACCTCGATGTAGCCCATATTGTCCAGATAATCCCGCAGGTGCTTGATGAACTGGGAGCGAATGACAAAGTTCTTCTTGACCTCCGGGTTCACCATCAGATCCACATAGCGCTGCCGGAACCGCAGCTCCTTGTCCTGAAGGCCGTGGAACTTCTCCGGCAGGGGCAGCAGGGATTTGGAGAGCAGGATGACGTTCTTGGCCCGGACGCTCATCTCGCCCCGCTGGGTGCGGAATACCTCGCCCTCAACACCAACAATATCGCCGATGTCGTACTTCTTGAACTTCTTGTAAACGGCTTCGTCCATCTCGTCCTGCCGGGCATAGAGCTGGATGCGGCCGTCCCGGTCCTGAAGGTCGCAGAAGGACACCTTGCCCATGCCCCGCTTGCTCATGAGGCGGCCGGCCACCTTGACGGCCTTGCCCTCCATGGCGTCAAAGTTGTCCTTGATCTGATGGGAAGTAGCGTCCCAGTCAAAGCGGGTGACGGCAAAGGGGTTCTCCCCCTCCGCCTGAAGTGTTGCCAGCTTTTCCCGACGGATGCGGGTCTGCTCGGACAGGCTCAGCTCCGGTTGGGCCTGCTGATTCTTCTGTTCAGCCATAATCCTTCTCCTTAGTGTTCGATCTTCACAACGGTGTAATGGATATTGCCGAAGGGTGCCTCCACCACAACGTCCTGTCCCTCTTTCGCGCCCAGAAAGGCCTTACCGAAGGGGGACTCCTCAGAGATGATGCCGTGCATGGGATCGGACTCCTGAGAGCCGACGATCCTGTAGCTGGCCTCCTTGCCGTCCGTCCCTTTCACCGTGACCGTGCAGCCGATGGTGATGACATCCGAGGGAGCGGACTCATCCACAATGACCACGTGCTGCAGGATCACTTCCAGCTCGGCGATCCGGGAGTAGAGCTTGCCCTGCTCGTTCTTTGCCTCGTCATATTCGCTGTTCTCGCTGAGGTCGCCGAACCCGCGGGCGATCTTGATCTGCTCGGCCACCTCGTCGCTGCGGGTGGTTTTGAGGTAGTTGAGTTCCTGCTCCAGCTCGTCCTTGCGAGCCTGACTCATCTTGTATTCTTTTTCCATATCGGCTGTTTCCTTTCATTCGTTTGGCCTATTCTGCGCTGTTCCCTGCACATAATACGCCTAATTTACCATGGTTTTGTATTATAATAGGTGTCTCCCGGATTGTCAAGGGCTAAACGCACCGGGATCACGCCGGTTCCGCAGGATCTGCGGCGCTTTTCAGCTGCACGGATACCTGTCCCGGCCGCAAAACCCCCGTTTCCCACAGGACGGACAGCAGCTGTCCCCGGTTTGCCTGCTCCGGCAGGCGGGCTTCGATCTCCGGCGGCAGCGTCAGGTGGGGCATGGGGAACGTCTCATCGTACAGCGGCAGGAAGCTCTCCCCCCGGCGCTCCGCCACGTCAAAGGCCAGCTGAATATCCGCCGTCTCCCCGGCGCCGGGATGCAGCAGCAGTGACACGCCGTATTCCCGCCGCAGACGACGGCACAGCTCCTCCCCGCCATACGGCACCTCCATCAGCAGATACCGATGCCGGAGGGCCAGCTCCGTCACCGTCCGCACCACCTCGCCGGAGAGGGCGTTGGCCGTCACCAGCACCCGCGCCGCGGCAGGGTTCTCTCCCCGGAGCCTCAGCAGCGCCCCGCACCAGTCCGCAGCAATGGCCCGCCGCAGGGACAGCGTCCCCGCCGGACGCAGGCCCTCCGGCAGCGCGTCTGCCGGAACATCGGACGGCAGCACCACCCGTTCGATCCCCTGCCGCAGCAGCTTCTTTCCGGCGCTGCGGAGTTTCCGCCGTTCCGCGGCGGCAGACATCCGCTCTCCCCGGCTCATGTCCGCGCAGAGAAAACGGACGTGCAGAATATTGACTTCCCTGAGTGGAATGGGACGCAGAAAACGCCCCTCCTGATTCCAGCGCAGCAATCCGACCATAAAATCATCCTCCTGCCCCATGGTATGGGGCAGGAGGATCTTTCAGAACGCCTTATTTCTTTTTCAGCTCGCTGAGGATGCAAAGCCCCATGGCCAGCACAGGGAAAAGCACCCGCAGGCACAGGATCTGCCAGTCGCCGGGCAGGTTCACATCCAGCAGCAGTCCCACAAACCACGCCGCCAGCGTGGATACAACCGCTTTCAGATACACGATCTCTGCTCCTTTCCTTATGTGCCAACAGATGTGCCGGAGAGGGTGTATCCGCTGAGATAGCCCTTTCTCGGCTTCGCGCCGTGACTCAGGGGATTCACCAGCACGCCGTTTTCCACCACCTCAAAGTGCAGATGGGGGCCGGTGGAGTGGCCGGTGGAGCCGGTGATTCCGATGGTCTGTCCCTGCTGGACATAGGTACCCACGCTGACCTTGATGCTGCTCATATGGGCGTACAGGGTGGTATTGCCGGTGCCGTGGGAAATCACCACATAGTTGCCGTAAGAGCTGGAACGCCTGGCCACGATCACTGTGCCGGCCTTGGCGGCATACACCGGGCTGGTGTAGCCCACCCGGCCGATATCTGTTCCCTTGTGATTGGTGGAACCCACACCGCCGGGGGAGTTCCGTCCGCCCACCGTGGAGGTGATGTACCGGCTGTCCACCGGCCAGATGTAGCCGCCGGGGTTGGTGTTGTAGTTCTTTCCCTGGGCTTTCATCTGTTCTTCCAGCTGCTTTTGCAGCTGCTGCGCCTGCCGCCGGATACGGGCCTCATCGGCTTCCAGCTCGTCCAGCGTCGCCTGATATTCTGCGGCGTTGTCGTCGATCTCCTTGACCAGCTTGTTGGCTTCCTCCCGCTGGGCGCTGAGCTGCTTTTTCTGCGTTTCAAGCTCCGCCTTGACGCTGACCAGATTCGCCTTACTGGCTTCCAGCCCGGTTTTCTTCTCCTCGATCTCCGCCTGAAGAGCCTGAAGATCCTGAATCACCTGCCGGTCATAGTCCATGATCTCGTTTACGATATCCAGCCGGCCCAGCAGGTCGGAAAAGCTGGCGGCCTTGAACAGCACCGACCAGTAGCTCACCGTCCCCTGCTCCTCCATCTCCCGCACCCGCTTGCAGAACAGCTCATACTGGGCTTCCTCCCGCTGCTGGGCGTCCGCCAGTTCCGCTTCCGCCTGCGTAATCAGGGTGTTGTAGTCGGAGATCTGGGATTCCGTGTTGTTGATCTTGGCGGCGGTATTGGCGATCTGGTCATCCAGCAGCCTCTTTTTCTGGACGGCCGCCGCCTTATCGTCCTTCAGATCGCTGAGCTTGCTCTGGATCTCTTTCTGCTGCTTATCCAGATTGGAGGCGTCGTTTTTCAATGCGTCGATATCCGCCTGTGTGACCTTGGCGGCCATAGCGGGGGCGGTATTTCCCGTCAGCAGCAGGACGGCGCACAGCAGCGCCGCGCAACCCCGCAGGAAGCGTTGATGTTTCTTCATAGCGCGCCTCCCTTATACCTGAAGGAACCGCCGGATGGCGGAAAGGCTGCCGCCTACGCCGATCAGGACGCCTGCCCCCAGAAATACGCCGCCCACCGGCTTCCACAGCTGCCGGAACGGCACGATGGAAAGCAGCTGTAACGTATCATTGTTGGCCACGCCTTTGGCGATGGCCTCGTACAGCCCCCATTGCAGCAGGAACGCCAGCACCGCGCCGGTCAGTCCCAGCATAAAGCCCTCATACACAAAGGGCCAGCGGATAAAGCCGTTGGTAGCGCCCACCATTTTCATAATGGCGATCTCCTCCCGCCGGTCAAAGGTGGTCAGCTTGATGGTGTTGGAAATGATGAATACCGACACCACAAACAGCACCGCGATCAGCGCCACGCAGATCACGGTGGCGATGTTGCGGACGGTGATAAAGCCGTTGGTCAGCTCCGCATAGGCGCTGATGCCGCCCACGCCCTCCACATTTCGGATCTTCTCCACCGTCTCGCTTTGCAGCCGCAGATCCTTTACCTTGATGGTAAAGCGGTCCCGGAGGATATTGGGGTCCAGATCCTGAAAATACTCCTCGTCCGGGTGCTCGGAGATAAAATTCTCCATAGCCTCTTCCCGCGAGATAAAGGTGGCGGAGGCCACATTGTCCACCGCTTCCAGCTTGCTCTGCAAGGCTTTGGCCTGCTCCTCCGTATAGGTGTCGTCGATAAAGGCCAGAATTTCGTTTTCGCTCTCCACCTGCTTGAGATTGGCGTTGGCATTGACCGCCACCAGCGTGAAGGTTCCCATAATCAGCAGGCAGGCCACGGTGATGCCGATGGCGGCAAAGGACATGAAGCCGTGGCTGAACATATTGGAAAGGCCCTCATGGAGAAAGTAGCTGAAATTGTGCTTACCCATGGATATGCCCTCCTACATAGCCGCCCACGCTGTCGTTGACAATGCGGCCCTGATCGATGGTGATGACCCGCTTTTCAAATTTGTTCACCAGATCCTTCTCATGGGTGACCACCAGCACCGTCGTCCCCAGCTGGTTGATCTTTACCAGCAGGGTCATGATCTCCATGGACCGCTCCGGGTCCAGATTGCCGGTAGGCTCGTCGGCAATGATGGTGCTGGGATTGTTCACCAGCGCACGGGCAATGGCCACCCGCTGCTGTTCGCCGCCGGACAGCTCGCTGGGGTAGTTCTGCGCCTTTTTTTCCAGCCCCACCAGCAGCAGCACATAGGCAATGCGGGTCTTGATTTCCTTCATGGGCATTCCCACGGCCCGCATGACAAATTCCAGATTTTCATACACGGTTTTCTTCTCGATCAGGCGGAAATCCTGAAAAATGACCCCCAGCGTCCGGCGCATCATGGGGATCTGCCGCTCGGAAATGTTGCTGACCGAGAAGCCGTTGATCATGATGCGGCCCGCCGTGGGAACCTCTTCCCCGGTAAGCATTTTTATAAAGGTGGACTTTCCGGAACCGGAAGGCCCCACCAGAAACACAAATTCCCCATCCTCAATGGTCGTGCTGATACCCCGGATGGCCTTGGTACCATTTGGATATTCCATTTCCACGTCTTTCAGGCGGATCATCAGTACTCTCCTTATCTATTGTTCAAGCGGCCTGACCCGCCGGGGATCAGGTCGACATAATTCTGTACTTGATAACATTATATACGGCTTTTCGGGACTTTGCAACAATCCCGCCGCAGATTCTTTCCAAACTTTTTCCGGCGGGATCCGCCGGCGAACGCGGAAAAGCGGCGGCACAGCCTCCGCCGTGCCGCCGCTTTTCCTAACAGTGAATACCGCCCGGACATTTTCAGACGGGCAGCTTACCATGTCTCCAGACCGCAGGCGTTTGCCTGCTCCATGGCTCTGACCAGATGATAGACGAACCGGCATACCGGCAGCTCTACGCCGCGGCTGCGTCCCAGCTCCAGCGCTTCTCCGATCAGCATATCGATCTCCGTAGGCCGCCCGGCCTGCAAGTCCTGCGCCATACTGCAAAGGCCGTCGCCGGGATAGGGATCAAAATATCCGTCCAGCGCCCGGATATCCGCTTCCGACAGGGCAACGCCGCAGGCGTTTGCCAGCCGAACGATCTCCTCCATGATACATTCCAGCGCCGCGCCGGTTTCCGGCAGCTGCTGGAACCACCGGTGGCGGCAGCGCAGAATGGATTCCTCCGTGTTGAATGCGGCGTTGAACATATATTTCCGCCAGATATCCAGCAAGATCTCCCGGCTGATGCGGCAGGAAACCACCCCGTCCAGCAGGTCGTGAATCTCCTGAATCCTGTCCGTAACAGAGCCGTCACGCTCCCCGATGCAGATGTCGCCAACCGGCTGGAACTCCACATGGGAGCCGCACTTTCTGGCATTAAGACGGCTCATGCAGTAGATCAGGCGATCTGTCCCGATCCGCCGCGCCAGCACCTCCTCGCTGGTCAGGCCGTTCATCAGGCTCATCACCACGGTGTCCGGGCCGGTCTCGGTGGCCGCATCGTCCAGCGCATCCTCCAGCTGATACCCTTTCACCGCAACGATCAGCAGCCGGGGCGGCGGCTCCGCCCCCGGCTCGGCGACGTGCAGATCATAGTGGACGCCGTTGATCCAGATGCCCTCCGCTTTCAGCCGCTGCGCCCGCTGCCCTCTTGCCAGAATCCGCACCCGGCAGGGCTTTCCCATCAGCGCCCGGAAGGCAATGCTGCCCTCCGCGCCCAAGCCCAGAATACTGACCTCGGTATGTTCCATGCCCTTTACCCCTTTGCCAGTGCGTCCCGAAAGACCTGTCCCATAATGGTCATGCCCCGCGTCATGTCCTCCTCCGACGCATTGGAGTAGTTCAGCCGCAGGCAGCGGCGCTCATTGCCGTCTGCGAAGAAGGTGCGTCCCGGAATGTACGCCGCCTTATGCGCCGCCATGGTGGGCAGCAAAGCGTCCGTGTCGATCCCCTCCGGCATGGTGACCCACAGGAACAGGCCGCCGCAGGGATGCGTCCACCGGGATCCCTCCGGGAATTCAGAGGCCAGCAGCGCCAGCATCCTGTCCCGGCGTCCCCGGTACAGGTCATTCAGACGGCGGATGTTTGCGTCCAGATCATTGTGTTCCAGATAGGTGTCCACCACCATCTGCGTCAGGGTACTGGCCTGTAAATCGGCGCATTCCTTGGCGCTTTCATACTTTTCGATCAGTCCCCGCTCCGCCAGCAGCCAGCCCAGCCGGATGCCGGGGCTGAGCACCTTGGAAAACGACCCCATGTAGGTGACAATGCCGGTGGCGTCCATGGACTTCAGGGTGGGGACCGTCTCCCCCTCATAGCGCAGCTCGCCGTAGGGGTTGTCCTCCAGAATGGGCAGCTCGTACCGCCGGGCAATTTCCAGAATCTGCTTCCGGCGTTCCAGCGACCATGTCCGGCCGGTGGGATTCTGGAAAGAGGGGATGATATACATCAACCGCACTTTGGGGTGGGCTGCCAGCTGGCGCTCCAGATCCTCCGGCACCATGCCGTCATCATCGGTCTCAATGGGCAGCAGGCCGCATTCATAGGAGCGGAACACCGTCAGGGCCGCCAGATAGGTGGGGTTCTCGCAGACCACCAGATCTCCCGGTTCCAGAAAGACCTTGCCCGCCAGATCCAGTCCCTGCTGGGAACCGCTGACGATCAGGATATTCTCCGCCGTGCAGGAAATCCCCTGTCCTGTCAGGCGCTGTGCCAGCTTCTCCCGCAGGGGCAGATAGCCGGAGGAGGGGCCGTATTGCAGGGCCGCGCGGCCCTGCGTGCGATAAACCTCGTCGGTCGCCTGCCGCATGGCCTCCACTGGGAAGGATTCCGGCGCAGGCAGACCGCCCGCAAAGGAGATGACCTCCTTCTGGGCGGCCAAAGCCAGCGTCTGGCGCAGGATTTCCGTATCCATCTGTAAAATTCTCTTTGCGAAATGCATAACAATGAACCTCCCCGTTCAGGTAAACAGCGGCAGCGCGTTTCGGATCAATTCCACGCAGCCGTCCTCGCCCAGCTGCTGGGAATCCAGCGAAAGATCATACCCCGCGGCGTCCCGCCATTCCTCGCCGGTATAGTAATGGTAATAGGCCGCCCGGCGCTTGTCCTCCCTGCGGATGTAGCGGGCAACCTCATGCGTGCTCCACGCCAGGGAATAGGAGGCCACCCGCGCCATACGGGTCTCCAGCGGCGCGTGGATAAACAGCCGCAGCAGCCTGACATCGGGCTGCTCCATCAGCAGGTAGTTGGCGCAGCGTCCCAGAATAATGCAGTTTTCCGTGGCGGCCAGTTCCTTGATGATCTTCGCCTGAAAGCTGAACAGGTTCCGCGTGGAAATGTAGTCGTCGCTGTCCGGCGGCAGGATCTCGCCGGTATAGACCTTTTCGGCGGCGGAGAGCATCTCCTTCCAGCCGACGCGTTCATCGGCCGCGCCGAAAAGCCGCTCATGGATCCCGCTGACCTCCGAAGCCTTCCGCAGTAGATCCCGGTCATAGTAGGGAATGTTCAACTCCTCAGACAGTCTGCGGGTGATATCGTGACCGCCGCTGCCGGTCTCCCGCGCAACGGTAATAACATAATGTTTCATATTCCGTGCCTCCCTTACGCGCCCAGATAGGCCTTGCGAACCCGGTCGTCCTCCGCCAGATCCGCCGCCGCGCCTTCCATGGAGATGGTTCCTGTTTCCAGCACATAGGCCCGGTCGCTGACGGCCAGCGCCATTTTGGCGTTCTGCTCCACCAGCAGGATGGTGATGCCGCTCTCATGCAGCTCCTGGATCATGGCAAAAATTTCCTTGACCAGCAGAGGGCTTAGTCCCATGGACGGCTCGTCCATCAGCACGATGCGGGGATTGGTCATCAGCGCCCGGCCGGTGGCCAGCATCTGCTGTTCGCCGCCGGAAAGGGTGCCGGCCATCTGACGGCGGCGCTCCTTCAGGCGGGGGAAGTGTCCGTAGACCCGCTCCATGTTTTCCGTCACCCGTCTGGCGTCCGAAATGGTATAGGCTCCCATTTTCAGATTTTCCTCCACCGTCATCTGGGCAAAGACATGACGCCCCTCCGGTACATGGGACAAACCCAGACGGATGATGGTATTGGCAGGCACCGCCTGAAGATCCTTCCCGTCCAGCGTGACGGAGCCGGAGGAGGCCCGCAGCAGGCCGGAGATGGTATGCAGCGTGGTGGTTTTCCCGGCGCCGTTGGCTCCGATCAGAGAGACCAGCTCCCCGTCCCCCACGGTGAGGGAGATGCCCTTCAGGGCGTGAATCGCGCCGTAATAGACGTGCAGATCCTTGATTTCCAGCATATCTGTTCCCTCCCTTATTCGCCGAGATACGCGGTAATGACACGGGGGTTGGCGGCGATTTCCTCCGGCAGACCGCAGGCAATGGTCTGGCCATAGTCGATGACTTGAATCCGCTGGCACACGTTCATCACCAGCGACATATCATGCTCGATCAGCAGAATGGCAATGCCGAACCGGTCCCGGATGGTATTGATGCAGGAGAGCAGCTCTGCGGTTTCTGTGGGGTTCATACCGGCAGCAGGCTCGTCCAGCAGCAGCACCTTCATGTTGGTAGCCAGTGCGCGGGCGATCTCCAGCTTGCGCTGCTGCCCATAGGGCAGGCTGGCGGCGGCAACGTCCGCCTGCTCCCGCAGGCCGCAGATCTCCAGCAGATTCAGCGCCTTTTCCGTGATCTCCTGCTCCGCCTTCCAGAATTTCGGCGTGCGGAACATGGCGTCCAGCAGATTGTAGTGCAGATCCTTGCTGAAGGCCACCTTGACGTTTTCGATAACGGTCATATCCGTGAACAGGCGGATATTCTGGAAGGTGCGGGCAACGCCGGCCTCCACGAACTGGTGAACCTTTTTGCCGTTCAGAGGGACGCCGTCCAGCAGGACGGTTCCCTCCGTGGGGACATACACGCCGGTGAGCAGGTTGAACACGGTGGTTTTCCCGGCGCCGTTGGGGCCGATGAGGCCCACCAGCTCCCCGGAGCAGATGGAAAGGTTGAAATCCTGCACGGCGTGCAGACCGCCGAAGGAAATGCCCAGATGCTTTGTCTCCAGCACCGGCTTTTTCAGTGTTTCAGACATGATGTCCGGCCTCCTTCCGCAAGGATTTGCGGGCCATGCGCCCTGCGCGGAGCTTTGCGGGCCACTGAGGAACGTCGCACAGGGCGAATTCCCTGCTGCCCATGATGCCCCGCGGGCGGAACATGATGACAACGATCAATGCAATGGAATACACCAGCATGGGATAGGTAAACACGTTTTGCAAAAAGGCAGGCAGTGCATGGACCCATGCCCCGTTTTTAATGGTATAGTTCAGCAGGAACAGCACCACAGCGGCGATGACGGAGCCGGTGAGTGATCCCATGCCGCCCACTACCACCATGACCACAATGAACACGGAGTTGAGGATGGAGCCGTTGGTGAAGGCAAAGGAGGTGGTGGAGAGGGCCGCGTTGCTGCAGGCGTAGAGTGCGCCGGTGATCCCGGCAAAAAATGCGGAAATGGTGAAGGTCAGCATCTTGTAATAGCTGACGTTGATGCCGGAGGCGGAGGCGGCGATCTCGTTGTCCCGGATGGCCCGGATGCAGCGGCCGTACTTGGAGCGGACGAACATGAACATACAGGTCATGCAGATGATGATGCTCAGCGCCGCCACCCACAGGTACTTCATCTTTTCATCGTTGGAAAAGCCGAGGCCCGTGGCGTACAGGGACGAGGAGGCTGCCCCCTGAGAAAGCCCCTGCTGCCCGCAGAAGGGCAGGTTGTTGATGAGGTTCACGATGATCATGCCGAAGCCCAGCGTGATGATGGCCAGATAGTCGCCCTTCAGCCGCAGGGCGGGAATCCCCACCAGCAGTCCCAGCAGAGCGGCGGCAGCGCCTGCGGCCAGAATACTCAGGAGCAGAACCAGCAGGAAGGCCGGGCCGGATTTTTCCGTGTAGACCCCCGCCCGCTGAAATGCCAGAGAAATCAGTGCCGCCGTATACGCGCCGACGGCCATAAAGCCGCAGTGCCCCAGAGACAGCTGCCCCAGAAAACCCAGAACCAGATTCAGCGACGCCGCCATGATGATGAGATAGCTGCACTGCCAGATGGAGGGCGTGATCTTGAGCTTGACGGTATTGCCGCCCAGCAGGCCCATGACGGCCACCGCGGCAAACAGCAGAGCCAGCGCCGCGAAGTTGACCAGATAACGCAGTTTGGTGTTTTTCATACTTTCTCACCCACATTCTTTCCCAGAATACCGGCAGGCCGGATCATCAGCACCACGATCAGGATCAGATACACGAAGGTATCGGACATGGAGGAGTTGATATAGGTATTGGCCCCGGACTGGACGATGCCGATCAACAGGCCCCCCAGCATGGCGCCGGGCAGGGAACCGATGCCGCCCAGCACCGCCGCCACAAAGGCGTAAATGCCAAGGGTCGCGCCCATGGTGGTATAGACCTTGGGGTACTGGGCGATGTACATCAGCGCCGCCACGGCGGCAAGTCCCGCGCCGATGGCAAAGGTCACCAGAATCGTATGGTTCACATTGATGCCCATCAGCGTGGCAGCCTCCTTATCCTCGGAAACGCACCGCATGGCGCAGCCGACCTTTGCTTTCTGGGTAAAGAGGTAGAGCGCTACCATAATCGCGGCGGACACCGCCACGGTGATGACGGTGGCGTGGCTGACGGACACACCGCCGACGGTGAAGGTCTTGGCAAACAGCGTATAGGGGACCTTGGGATCAGGCCCGATGGCGGGAATGGCCTGCGCCAGATTCTCCAGCACAAAGCTCATGGCAATGGCGGTGATGAGGCAGGTCAGGTTGTTGCCGGTTTTCCGGACAGGCCGGTAGGCCAGCAGTTCCACCAGCATTCCCACACAGGCGCAGATGAGAACGGCAGGCACCACGGCCAGCCAGCCGGGAATCCCCGCCGCCATCATGACGGGAATAATGAAAAACAGCGAGTAGCCGCCCACCATAATGAAATCGCCGTGGGCAAAGTTAATGAGCTTGATGATCCCGTAGACCATGGTATAGCCCAGAGCGATCAGGGCGTATACGCTGCCGAGGCGCAGCCCGGTAATCAGGAATTGAATGAATGTGATCATTGGAAAATCCCCTCCTGGAAGCGGATGAAAGAGTACACCCTGCACCGGCACGGAACCGGCATGGTGCGATAAAGCCTGCCCCCATGGACAGAGGCCGGAGAAAACAGCAGCGGCGGGAGACGCAGGGTCTCCCGCCGCTTCGCTGCGGAATGGCTGCTGCGATCAGCTGAGGCTCAGCGCCTTGACTGTGATCTTGCTGACGGCGGAATCGCCGTCCTTGTAGGAATAGCCCATCAGAACGCCGTTCTTGATGGGGGTGCCTGTCTCATCGAAGGAGAAAGTGCCGCAGGTGCTGTCGTAAGCGGCGCTGGTATCCGCCAGAGCCGCCTGCACGCTGGCGGCGTCCGAAGCGCCGCAGGCCTCCATGGCGGCTTTGTAGACGTACACGGCGTCGTAGGCCAGTGCGTCAAAGTTGTTGGGGGTCTCGCCGTACTTGGCTTCATAGCTTTCAATAAAGTTCTTGGAAACGTCGCTGGTCGCCAGCTCGGTGGAATAGTGGTTCACGAAATACACATCGTTGTAGACCGACAGATCCGCGCCGTCAGGAATGGTGGTCTCCGTGCTGTCCACGCCGTCGCCGCCCAGCAGGACGCCGGTGAAGCCTGCGCTGCGGGCCTGCGGCACCAGATAGGGACCCATGACATCGTAGTAGAAGGGCGTAAACACCAGCTCTGCACCGGCAGCCACCATCTTGTTGAACTGGTTGGTGTAGTCCACCTCGGTCATGGTCGCCACGGATTCCTCAGCGACTACATCCAGACCTCTGTCGGCACAGGCGGCAATGAATGCGTCCCGCAGGCCGACGGAGTAGGTATCGGCGGAGCAATAGACCACGCCCACCTTGGTGTAGCCCTCGTCCAGCGCATACTGGGCAGCCAGCTCGCCCTGGAAGGAATCCCGGAAGCAGGTACGGAACACATAGTCCATGGCGGTGGTCAGGGAATCCGCCGTGCCGGAGGGGGTGATCATCACCACGCCCTCGGAGTTTGCAATGGAGGTGATGGCAGAAGTGCAGCCGGAGGTGGCGGAACCGACAACCAGCTGGATGCCGTCCGAGATCAGCGCGTTCATGGCGTTGACGCATTCGGTGGCGTCTCCCTGATCGTCCTTGGTCTCCACGGCCAGCTGGTGTGCGCCGTCGCTGAGGGTCACGCCGCCGGCGGCGTTGATCTCCTCAATGGCCAGCTTCACGCCGTTTTCAATGTGGGTGCCGTAAACAGCCACGCTGCCGGTGAGGGGGCCGATCATGCCCAGCGTAATGGTGCCGTCGCCGGAGGGGGCGCTGCTGTCAGCATCGCCTGCGCCGCTTTCGGACTGGCCGCCGCAGGCAGTCAGGCTGAGGGCCAGACAGCCCGCCAGCATCAGGGATAACATATTCTTCTTTTTCATCGGAATTCCTCCTTCTGGTCTGAAAATAACACAAAGGCATGTGTCCGGAACTTCCGGTCACACGCCTTTGTGTTGCGTCTATCATAAGAGCAATTTTACTTTTTGTCAACTCCCATAACCTTACAAAATGCCCATGGAAATCACTTCCATATTTAGCACATGAAACAATTTTCCGTCAAAAAGTTTGGTTTTTCCGGGATTTTCACGCCATAGGCGGCACTATTTATCTCAAAAAGTCCGTTTAGCAAGCAGAAAACAGGCAGTTCTACAATATTTCCCCGTTTAAAGCAGAAAAATATTGTACATTTTACGCAAAGGAACGGCCGATTGAAAAGCGTTCCCTCACGGATCCTGCGCCGAAAAATCAGAACCGTGCCGCGGAAGCGTCCGCCAGCAGCGGAAAAAAATTCCGGCAGACGCAAAAGCGTCTGCCGGGATCGCCCCATTACAGGGGTTCATTTTTCGGTTTTCAGGAGTCGATGCCCCGGCTGGTGAGGTACTTCTTTACCATCAGCGCCACCTTGAAGGTAATGGCGTCGTCAAATTCCCGGAGATCCAGCCCGGTGAGCTTCTTGATCTTCTCCAGACGGTATACCAGCGTATTGCGGTGGACGAACAGCTTGCGGGCCGTTTCGGACACATTCAGATTGTTTTCAAAGAACTTGTGGATAGTGAACAGTGTCTCCTTATCCAGCGCGTCAATGGGGTTCTTCTTAAAGACTTCCTGTAAGAACATCTCGCACAGGGTCGTGGGCAGCTGATAGATCAGGCGGCCGATCCCCAGATTTTCATAATTGATGATGTACTTCTCCGTGTCAAAGACCTTGCCCACCTCAATGGCGATCTGCGCTTCCTTATAGCTCTTGGCCAGATCCCGCAGGTGCGTGGCAACCGTACCCATACCCACTACCACAGTACTTTCGCCGTTGACCCGGAGGGCCTCCTCGATCTGAGCGGCGATCTTATTCAGTTCCTTGGCGCCGGCACCATCCGGCAGCTGGCGGATCAGCACCACATCGCCCTCGCCCACGCTGAGAACAAAATCGTTCTGCCGGTCGGGGAACATGGCCTGAATCGTCTCCGTGGGAACGGATTCGCCCTTCTGGAGCGCCCGGACGGTAAACACGCCCCGGCTGACATCCGTAGCCACCCGCAGTTCCTTGGCCCGCATATAGATGTCGCCCAGCATGATGTTGTCGGAGATGATGTCCTTGACAAAGGAGCCGCGGTCGTGTTTCTCCTCATAATAGCTCTTGGCCGCGTTCAGCGCCACCGTTGCCATGGAGCAGATGGTCTTGCTGATCTCATTGTCCCCAAAAGCAAAGGCTGCGTAATCAAACTGATTGCCCCAGCCGCTGAGCGCCTTGAAGGTCTTGCCGTCAAAGCAGACCATGCTGCCTGCCGCACCGTTGACGGCAGCCACATACTCGCTCCAACGCTGACCGATCATGGAAAGCTCGCTGCAGGCAATGACCACGCCCTCGCCGTCAATGACGCCGACAGTGCGATCCGTGTTTTCCTTTAATTGCAGTACGATGTTCTGAAAGATTCTCCCGGACATGACTGTTCCTCCTCAACCACTCAAAATCACGTGGAAACGACCCTCGCAATCAGCTTTGTGCAATGTGTCAATACCGTTATTATAGCGGCTCTTTCAGGGAAATGCAAGTTGTTTTTTCTTTTTTCAACAAAAAAACGCTTTATTTTTTGTTGAAGTTTCGATTTTTTTCTGCTTCTCCAACAGCTATTTCCAGACCGCGCACTTCATCCTCTGTTAAAAAGCGCCAGCTTCCCCGTGGAAGCGCCGAATCCAATGTCAAATTGCCCATGCGGACCCGTTCCAGATAGAGAACCGGCTTCCCAAGGTACGCCATCATCCGCTTGATCTGGTGGAACTTTCCCTCCCGGATGGTGATGTGGGCCTCCCTGCCGCCGGTGTTCGGCAGGATTGCCAGCTCTGCGGGCTGGCAGTCCAGCCCGTCGTCCAGATGCAGCCCCGCTTTCACCGCCGCGCAGTCCGCCGCGGTCAGGCGCCCCTCCACACGGACGCCATACTCCTTATCCACGTGCTTTTTCGGGGACAGCAGGTCATGGGCCAGATCTCCCTGATTGGTCAGCAGAAGCAGCCCCTCCGTATCCTTGTCCAGCCGCCCCACCGGGAAGAGATGCTGCCGCTGAAGCTCCTGCGGCAGCAGATCCAGCACCGTAGCGCCGCGGCCATCCTCCGTAGCAGAGAGATATCCTGCGGGCTTGTTCAGCATCACCCATGTATACTGCCGCCACGGCAGCGCTTCCCCGTTGACGGTGATCTCGGCCGTCTCCGGATCGGTCTTTTCCTCTGCGGAGCGGGCCGCCGCGCCGTTCACCGTTACCCGTCCCTGCCGCACAAGCTCCTTGACCTCCCGCCGGGACCACCGCCCGGTGGAGGCAATGATTTTATCCAGACGCTGGGCTGCCATAGCCGTTCCTCCCCTGTTTTCTTTTGGATTTGTAAGCCGATTTTATCATACTCCGCAGGCAAATGGAATAGAAACAAGCAGGAGGGATGACTATGATGATCCAGACGGTTCGACTGACACGAAAAAAAGCGGCGCTGGCCGTGATTGCAGCCGGTACGGTTCTGGCTGCGCTGATCCTGATTCTGGGCCGCGGCGGCAGCGGAGAGGAACCGTCCCGCCCCCAGCTGACCGGCAACGCGGAGCGGGTGGCCTATTTGCAGGAAATGGGCTGGCAGGTGGAGGAGGAGCCTGTCACCACCCTGCAATTCCTGCTGCCGCCCCAGCTGAAGGGGGACTATGTAGCCTACAACGCGCTGCAAAAAAGTCAGGGTTTCGATCTGGAGCCGTGCTGCGGCAAGCAGGTGACCCGGTATACCTATACCGTCACCAACTACCCGCAGCGGCCTGACGGGGTGCAGCTGAACCTGTACGTCTGCGAGGATCTGCCGGTAGCCGGGGATGTGGTCTGCACCGGGGCCGACGGGTTCCAGAATACGCTGGTATTCCCCGGTGAGGCAGGGGAATCGTTCCGCTGAAAATACTCAGGCAGCCCATATCACATGGGCTGCCTGAGGCTGGCCATCAACTCGAAAATGCTGTGCGGCGGCGGAAAAACTTACGGCAGCGTGTCGAAAGGCTTTTTCAACACGCTGCCGCTTCCATTATTCGCCCATCACCTGAAACACGATGTCCCGCACCCGGTCACGGGTGTCGCACTCCACCAGCGTCAGATTCTGCCACGGGCCAAGGGTCAGGCGTCCCTGCACAAACGGCACCGTAATGAACGGTGACAGCAACAGCGCCTTGATGTGGGATGAGCCGTTGTCATCGTGCCATGTATCATGGTGCCGGTAAGGGATCACCCGCCCCTTTTCGTCCTGATAGGGAGAGAACACATCCAGCGCCGCCTTGAGATCATGTCCCACCAGTCCCGGCTCATATTCCAGCGTGGTCAGCGCCGCCACGCCGCCGGTGGTAAAGCCGGTAATGGTTCCGGCGGAGATCCCCTTTTCCCGGCAGGCGGCTTCCACCGCGTGCCGGAAGTCCTCCGTCACGTCGATCATCCCCATATGCGCCTTGGTGTGATAGGTTTTGGTTTCCGTGTAAACTGCCATACCGGTGCTCCTCTCTTGTTCCGATTCTTATTTTGTGCTATCCTGTCAGATGCGGAATCGCATTTTCAGGCAGGAGGTTTTCCCATGAGCGGTTATATTTTCGGTGCTTTTTACGATATCACCCGGCGAATCCCCGCCGGAAAGGTGGCCACCTACGGTCAGATCGCCCGTCTGGCGGGGATGCCCCGCTGTGCAAGGATCGTTGGCTGCGCCATGGCCGCCTGTCAGGATCCGTCGGTTCCCTGCCACCGGGTGGTAGACCGCTTCGGCGGTACCAAACGCTGCTTCGACGTCTACGCCCCCGGCACCCAGCGCGCCCTGCTGGAAGCAGAGGGCGTTCCCTTCACCCCGGACGGCCGGGTGGATCTCACCGCCTGCCTGTGGGACGGCAAATTGTATTGATTGTTCCCTTTTACATACAAACGCCGGCAGATGCCGGCGTTTGTCCGCTTTATCGCAATATTACAGCGAATTCAGTTTTCCCCGTCCGGCAGCGGGCAGTCCACCGCCGCCCGGTCTGTCCGGATGGACTTGCACAGGGCGGATACCGCCTGATGCCGGGGATCCGCCTTGTAGCGTTCCAGCGCCGCCTGATCCGCAAATTCTGAGATCAGAACCGCGTCATAGTCGCTGCGCTCCGTGCCGCGAAGCACCTCGCAGCGCTTCAGCTCCGGTATTTCGCCGTACAGGCCCTGCAGGCCGGTGAGAAACAGCTCCCGTTCCGTTTCCGTTCCCGGACGGAACTTCCACATGACAATATGCCGCAGCATCTCACACGCCCCGCTTGGCGTTGTATGCGGCCACGCCCTTGCCCACCAGCTGGATAGCACGGCGCAGATAGTCGCAGTTCTTCACATAGGCAATGCGGATCTCGCTGCGGCCCTTGGCAGGATCGGCATAGAAGCCGCTGCCGGGAGCGTACATCACCGTGTCGCCGTTGTCCTCAAACTCTTCCAGCAGGAAGTACTGAAGCTTTTCCGCGTCATCCACCGGCAGGGTGGCCATGATATAGAACGCGCCATCCGGCACGCTGAAGGTAACTCCGGGGATCTTGGCCAGCTCCTCCACCACGGCGTCCCGCCGCTTTTTGTACTCCGTGCGGACGTTTTCAAAGTAGCTGGGTTCCACGGAACGGTACATGGCTGCCGCGCCCAGCTGATCGATGGTGGCAGGGCAGAGACGGCCCTGGCACAGCTTCATGGCCTGTGCCATGAACTCCTTATTCCGGGAAATCATGGCGCCGATACGGGCGCCGCAGGCGGAGAACCGCTTGGAGATGGAATCCACAACGATGAGGTTCTCCTTGGCGTCCTCAAAGGAAGCGAAGGTGGTCAGGCCCTGCCCCTCATAGAAGAACTCGCGGTACACCTCGTCCGCCACAAGGAACAGGTTGTGCTCCTTGACAACGTCCACAATGGTCTGCATCTCCTCATGGGTCAGCACCACACCGGTGGGGTTGCCGGGGTTGGTCACCATGATGCCGCGGGTATGCTCGTTGATCAGAGACTCAATGCGGGCCTTGTCCGCATAGCGGTAGCCCTCCTCCGGGGAGGTGGGAATGGGCCGGATGGAGCCGCCGGTCATGTAGGCGAAGGTATTGTAGTTGGCGTAGAAAGGCTCCGGCACCAGCAGCTCGTCGCCGTCGTCCAGAATGGTGGCCAGCACGAATTCCAGCGCTTCGCCGGCACCGGAGGTCACCAGAATGTCGCTCCGGTCCAGCTTGATGCCGATCTTTGCGTAATAGCCGCGGACGGCATCCAGATATTCCGGCAGGCCCGGCGTGGGGGCATATTCCAGCACCGGCTTCTTGAAGTTCCGAACCGCTTCAAAGAACGCGTCCGGTGTTTTGATGTCCGGCTGGCCGATATTCAGATGATAAATGGTACGGCCCTTGGCCTCTGCCTCCGCCGCGCAGGGATTGAACTGGCGCACAGGGGACAGCTGGCATTTCTGAACCTTACTGGAAAATTTCATGGGAATACTCCTCCTTCAAAGTAAAAAAAGAATCGCCCCTGACCACTGTCAGGGGCGAAATAGTATTTCACGGTACCACCCTGATCTATCCGGCACGCGCGATCCCGGATATCTCATGTCATTCTGTAACGGAAATGAACCGTCCCGCTCCTCGCGGGCTGCTCCAAAGCGGCGCGCCGCCTCTCCTGAACCGAGGGCTTGCACTGTCCCCTCTCGCTGAGGGCCGGTGTGATACGGCTGACTTTGTCATAGCTTTTGTCGATTTGAAGTTAATTATATCCGCTTTCCGGCATTTGTCAAGCGGAAATGAAAGTTAATTTTGTAACGCATTTCCCCGCTCATCAAGTTTTCAGAACGTTTTCAAGGGTTTCAGCCTCATGAAATACCCATTTTGACGCGTTGAACGGCGGCAGGAATCTGCCGCCGTTCGTCTTATTCTCCGTCCGCTTCAAAGGGTGGTTCGTCAGCGGCGGCAGCGGGATTGCCGCCCATCTGCATCTCGTCCCACTGGGCGCGGGTAATCAGCAGCTGCCGGGGCTTGGAGCCTTCAAACGGCCCCACAATGCCCCGCTCCTCCATCTGATCCACCAGCCGGGCAGCGCGGGAATAGCCCAGTTTCAGCCGCCGCTGGAGCATGGAAACGGAAGCCTGTCCCGTTTCCAGCACCACGTCCACGGCGGCAGGCAGCAGCTCGTCCTCGTCGCTGCTCTCCGTATCCGCAGCGGCAGCTGACGCGCCCTTGCCGCCCTTGTTCTCCTTCTCCTGAACGGACTGCTCGATCTGGGCGATGACCTCCTGAGAATAGTTGGCCTCGCCGCTTTCCTTCACATAGGACACCACGTCCTCGATCTCCTCCGGTGAGATAAAGCAGCCCTGCACACGGGTGGGCTTGCCCTCCCCCAGCGGGGCGTAGAGCATATCGCCCTTGCCCACCAGCTTTTCCGCGCCGGTGGTATCCAGAATGATGCGGGATTCCAGCGAGGACGCCACTGCAAAGGCGATCCGGCTGGGGATGTTGGCCTTCATCAGACCGGTAATCACGTCCGCAGAGGGACGCTGGGTGGCGATCACCAGATGCACACCGGCGGCACGGCCCATCTGAGCCACCCGGCAGATGGATTCCTCCACCTCCTTGGCCGCTACCAGCATCAGGTCGGCCAGCTCGTCGATGACCACCACCACGCTGGGCAGCTTCTCCAGATCCTCCCGGACTGCCGCCAGCTTGTTGAATTCCTCCAGCTTCTTCACGCCGTTTTCCGAGAAGGTCTTGTACCGCTTCATCATCTCAAACACGGCCCACTGCAAAGCACCGGCCGCTTTCTTCGGGTCCGTCACCACCGGGATCAGCAGGTGGGGAATCCCATTGTAGGGCGCCAGCTCCACCATTTTGGGGTCCACCATGATGAAGCGAACCTCCTCCGGGGTGGACTTGTAAAGCAGACTGATAATCAGGGAGTTGGTACACACGGACTTACCGGAGCCGGTGGTACCGGCAATGAGTACATGGGGCAGTTTTTCGATGTTGCCGATGATATTCCGGCCGCTGATATCCCGCCCCACCGCAAAGGCCGTTTTAGAGGGATGCTCCATAAATTCTCTGGACTCGATAACGTCCCGGATCAGCACTGACGTCACTGTTTTGTTGGGAACCTCAATGCCCACCACGGAGATTTTATTGGGCACGGCGGCGATGCGGACGCCGCTGGCACCCAGCGCCAGCGCAATATCATCCTGCAGATTGGTGATTTTGGAGAGCTTCACGCCCTGATCCAGCGTAAATTCATACCGGGTGACAGAGGGGCCGTGGATCACATCCCCGGCCTTGGCGTCCACGCCGAAGCTGGACAGGGTCTCCGCCAGACGGCGGGAGTTGTTCCGCAGCTCCGCCCCGGCGGCCATGTGGTTTTCGCCCTGACTTTCATGCAGCAGGCTGACCGGGGGATAGCGGTATTCCGTCTCTCCGGCGGCCATGTTTTCCGCGATTTCCGCCGTCACCGCCGCCGTCTGCTCCGCCACCGCCTGTGCCGCCGCTTTTCTGGAAGCCGGCGCCTGCACCGCAGGCTGCACCGGGATAGCAGGCTGGGATACCGCCGCGCTCTGCACCGGCGCAGCTTCCTGAGCCGGTTCCGGCGGCGCGGAGATCACCACCGGCTCCATGGTGGGAATCGCTCTGGCAGGCTCCGGCCCGCCGATGGGTCTGGGCACCGGGGGCACCGGCTTTTTGACGGCAAAGGGGTCTCCCTCGTCATACGGCTCCGCCGGAGTCTGCGCCGAAATCACCTGTGCCGGGGTCTTCTGGGCGTCGGAACGATGCCGGAAAAAGCTGGTAAAGCCCGGCTTGTCCGCCTTGGCGGGTCTTGCCGGTGCGCTCACCGGGTCGTCCACCGGGATGTCGATCTGCGCGTGGGAATGCTCTGCCGGGATCGCGGCCGTTTCCCGCCCGCGCCTTGCCGGCCGGGCAGGCCGCTCCGGCTCCTCCTCATGTTCATACTGGGGCCGCTCCCGGTGCTTTTCGATCAGCGCTCCCACCGTCAGCCGCAGCGCCACCATCAGCAGCACCACAAACAGCACGGTAAAGATAATGACAGAAGCGATCTTGGAAAAAACCGCCACAGACCCCTGCGCCAACGCGCCGGAAATCACGCCGCCGCAGTGCAGGGCCGTGCCGTCCTTCCACAGCGCCGGGATGATCCCGATGGAGGAGGCATATGCCTCCTTCACCAGCAGCATATGGCACAGGCTGCCCAGCAACACCGGCAGCAGCAGGGCGCTGGTCACCCGCAGGGTAACGGGCCGGCCGTGATGAAACAGGAGAATGCAGGCCGCCAGCACCAGCGCCGGGCCGAAGAGCCAATAGCCATACCCCAGCAGACCTTTGATCAGGACGGCGAACCAGTCAATAAAAATGGCACGGATGCCAAAGTAGCTGACGAACACGCACAGCGCCAGCACCAGACACACCACGCCCCCCACTTCCCGGCGGACGGGGCGGGGCTGAGGCTTCTTCGCAGACGTCCGGCTCCCGGACGAACCGCCCTTTTTCGCTGTGGTTCTGGTTGTCGTTTTCTTTTGTGATGTGGAAGCCACGATCAAACCCTCCGGATGTACAAAATCATGCAAACACAGGCCAAACTGCCGCAGCGTTTCAGCCCTTGACGAACTTCAGGATCACCGTCAGCAGGCCCGCCGCCCAGCAGTAATAGGCAAACGCGCCGAACTTCCCCTTGTCGGCGATCATTTTCAGCAGCCGGATGCAGGCATAGCCCACCACGGCGGCCACAATGACGCCCGCCAGATACACCGGCGCCTCGCTCCAGATCACCGTCCCCTCCAGCGCATCCTTCAGACTCAGGATATTGGCGCCCAGAACGGCGGGGATAGACAGGATGAAGGAATACCGCACGGCAAATTTCCGTTCAAAGCCGAGGAAGCACCCGGCGGTAATGGTGGTGCCGGAACGGGACAGGCCGGGGCAGGTGGCCAGCGCCTGTGCCGCGCCCACCAGCAGCGCGTCCGTCATGCGGGTGCTGCGTTCGGTCTTGCGGCCCTTACGCACCCGGTCCGAGGCAAACAGCAGGCAGCCGGTAGCCAGCAGGGCGAGGCCCACCACATACAGGTTGCTGCTCAGCCCCTCGATCCAGTCCTTGAAGGGCAGGATCACGAACAGCGGCAGCGTACCCACAATCACCAGCAGGATCATCCGCCGGGCAGGCGGCACCGGCGTGGGGGTGGTGCCGTGGATCAGGTCGCCGATCCCCTGGAAGAACTCCAAGATCATATCCCGGATCTCCGGCCAGTAGGCTACAAACACGGCCACCAGCGTGCCAAGATGCAGCAGGACATCAAAAAAGCCCGGAATTTCCGAGGCTCCCTCCACGCCCAGCAGTTGCTCCGCAATGGCCAGATGGCCGGAACTGGAAATTGGCAGAAACTCCGCCACGCCTTGAATCAGCCCCAGCAGAATGGAATGGAACAGGGACATACCATCACTCCTTACACGGAATTAAACAAGCGCCATGCGCCTTATGAACCGATTGTATCTTAACACACCCCGCCGGAAAATTCCAGCACTATTTGGTGGTTTACATAAATTTTGAATAGGCAGCCCGCCGCCGGGGCAACCTGCCCTTGGGCGTCCCCGTCAAAAATTTTTTCGCAGCAGGGGGAACTTTTTCGTTTTTTCTGCGTCCTATAAGCTGTCACGTCTAAAACGTGGCCGGAAAAACGTTTTCATAAGGAGAATATCAATGAAGAAAACCATCTCTCTGGCACTGGCTCTGGTGCTGGCCCTGTCCCTCGCTGCCTGCGGCAAGAACGGCAATACCGGCAGCTCTGCCGACGTCCCTGCTGACGCCAATACCCTGCTGACCACCGTGTGGGACAGCTATACCGACGATGAAAAGTTCCCTGCTGCCGGCGGCGACTATACCGCCCCCGTGGAGGACGCCCCCGGCGCTGTGGACATTTCCGACGCCGATAATCTGAACTATATGCTGACCCTGCCGGTGGAGGATGCCTCCAAGATCGACGGTGCCGCCGCTCTGAGCCACATGATGAACGCCAACACCTTCACCTGCGGCGCCTTCCACGTCACCAGCAAGGACGATGTGGACACCGTGGCGCAGGATCTGCGGGACGCCATCCAGTCCAAGCAGTGGATGTGCGGCTTCCCTGACAAGCTGGTAATCTTCACCTATGACCAGTATGTGGTGTCCCTGTACGGCGCCGAGGATCTGGTGGACACCTTCCGGGACAAGTTCACCGCCGCCTATTCCGACAGCGTTGTTGCCTACGACGAGGCTATCGCCTGACCCGGTTCCGCTTTTCTCTCACAGCGTCTGCACCTTCGGGTGCAGGCGCTGTGAAATTCACATTGGGAGTACCCTATGCTGTTTTCCAGTATTCCGTTTCTCTATACTTTCCTGCCCTGTGTGCTGATTCTCTACTTTCTGGCGCCCCGGCAGCTGAAAAATACCGTCCTGCTCCTCAGCAGCCTGTTTTTCTACGCATGGGGCGAGCCGCGCTTTGTGGTCTTTATGGTCATTGCCATTGTGCAGGGCTACGTGTTTGGCCTGCTGGCGGAGAAATACCGCAGCCGCCCCGCAGGGGCGAAGCTCTGCCTGTGGGCCTCCGCGGTCATCAGTCTGGGGCTGCTGGGCTACTGCAAGTACGCGGACTTTTTCATCAGCGGCTTCAACCGTCTCACCGGCCTGTCCATTCCGCTGCTCCATGTGGCGCTGCCCATCGGCATCAGCTTCTACACCTTCCAGATTTTAAGCTACGTCATTGACGTGTACCGGGGCGACGTGACCGCCCAGCGGAACTTTATCGACCTTGCCGCCTATGTGGCCATGTTCCCTCAGCTCATCGCCGGGCCCATCGTCCGGTACGCCGACATTGCCCCCCAGCTGAAAAGCCGCACTCATACCCTGCGTGACGCCGCCTGCGGCGCACGCCGCTTCATCCTCGGCCTTTCCAAAAAGGTGCTGCTGGCCAATGTCCTCTTCGAGCTGATCTCCACTTATAAAAGCAGCACAGAGACTTCCGTGCTGTTCGTCTGGCTGTACGCGGCGGCCTATGTGCTGCACCTCTATTTCGACTTTTCCGGCTACAGCGATATGGCTATCGGTCTGGGCCGCATCTTCGGGTTCCATTTCCCGGAAAACTTCGACTATCCCTATATCTCCGCCAGTGTCACGGAGTTCTGGCGGCGGTGGCACATGAGCCTTGGCAGCTGGTTCCGGGACTATGTATACATCCCGCTGGGGGGCAACCGGGTCTCCAGAGCCAAGTGGTTTCGGAATATTTTCATCGTCTGGCTGCTGACGGGGCTGTGGCACGGCGCGGCGTGGACGTTCATTCTGTGGGGCCTGTTCTTTGCCGTGTTCCTGACGGCAGAAAAGCTCTGGTACGGCAGGGCGCTGGCGGAAACCCGCATCTTCAAGCACCTGTATGTCCTGCTGCTCATCGTCGTCAGCTTCGTGCTCTTTGACGCTGCCAGCGTGCAGGACGCGCTCCGCACCATCGCCGCCCTGTTTGGTCTGGATGGGCTGCCCCTGACCGATCCCCTGTCCCGCTACTATCTGGACAGCTATTCCGGCGTGTTCCTGATCGCTGCCGTGGGGGCGACGCCCCTGCCTGCCGCAATCGTCCGGCAGCTGTCCGAAAGCAAACTCGGCGGGAAGCTCCTGTCGGTTCTGGAACCGGCGGCGCTGCTGGCTCTGCTGGCCGCAGTCACCGCCTATCTGGTGGACGGTTCCTTCAACCCCTTCCTGTATTTCCGCTTCTAAGGAGGCTCTGCCATGTCTGAAAAATGGAAAAACATCATCACCCTGAGTCTCCTGTCCGCCTTTCTGCTGGGCTTCGGCGCATGGGCGGCGGCAAAGCCCGCCGATGATCTCTCCCTCAGCGAGCGCCGTCCGCTGGCGCAGCTGCCGGAGCTGTCCGTCAGCTCCGTTCTCTCCGGCAAATTCATGTCCGGCTATGAGGACTACGCCACCGACCAGTTCCCCCTGCGGGAGCAGTTCCGCACCCTGAAAGCGCTGACGGGGCTGTATCTCTTCGGTCAGAAGGACAACAACGGGGTCTACCTTGCGGACGGCTATGCCGCCAAGCTGGAATACCCGCTGGATCAGGACTCCATTGCCCATGCCGCCGACCGCTTCCGGGCCCTCTACGAGAACCTTATGGCCGGAACGAACGCCAAGGTCTACCTCTCCGTCATTCCTGACAAGAATTATTTTCTGGCGGATGCCAACGGCTATCCTGCGCTGGACTATTCCGCGCTGACGGACGCCCTCCGGGCGCAGACGGAGTTCGCGGCGTATATCGACCTCTTCGGCACGCTGACCATCGACAACTACTACCGCACCGACTCCCACTGGCGGCAGGAGCGGCTGCTGCCCATTGCGGACACGCTGACCACCGCCATGGGTGTTTCCCTGCCGGACATCTCATGGCGGGAGGAGACGCTGGAACGTCCCTATTACGGCGTGTATTACGGCTACGCCGCCCTGCCCATGGAGCCGGACCGCCTGACCTATCTTACCAACGACATTCTGGACGGCTGCACGGTGTACAACTACGAAGCCGGCAAAACCGGCTCCGTTTACGATCTGGCCAAAGGGGACGGCAAAGACCCCTATGAACTGTTTCTCTCCGGCTCCGTTTCCCTGCTGACCATCGAAAACCCCCAGGCGGAAACGGACCGGGAGCTGGTGATCTTCCGGGACTCCTTCGGCAGCTCTCTGGCCCCCCTGCTGGTCCCCGGCTACGCCAAAGTCACACTGGCGGACATCCGCTACCTGCCCAGCAGCCAGATCGGCAAATACCTGACGTTTACCGATCAGGACGTGCTGTTTCTCTACAGCGCGCCGGTGCTCAACAACAGCGACACGCTGAAATAAGCGCGGATACCGCACAATTTTCGCCGTTTCCGGCGGGAGTTGTGCGGTTTTTTCCGGATTCAGCCCACTTTCTTTTTTTGTCTTGTGCTTTTGAGAGAAATCGTTTATAATAATAGCCTGATAACTATGCCCCGGCAGCGTGGTTCTGCCCCGGCAGCACGGAAAGGAAGGTTATCCTATGCTGAAATTTCATTCAGAACAGGGCGAGATTTCCGTCTCCAGCGCTGTTTTTTCCAACATCACCGGCATGGCCGCCACCAACTGCTTCGGCGTGAAGGGCATGGCCTACCGCTCCATGACGGACGGTCTGGTTCACCTGCTGCGGCGGGAAGCCATGAGCAAGGGCGTCAACGTGATCTACAACGAGGACGAGTCCATTTCCATTGAACTCCACATCATCGTGGAAAACGGCGTCAATATTCCCGCAGTGTGCCGCTCCATTATGAATGAGGTACGCTACGTGGTGAATAAGAACACCGGCGCGGAGGTCCGCGCTGTGGACGTGTTCGTAGATTCCATGATCCTGTGAGGAGGACGGCTGAAGAATGAGTAACGAAATCACCGGCGCGCTTTTCAAGCAGATGGTCCTGCACGGCGCCGCCGCCATCACGGCCCAGAAGCAGGCCATCAACGATCTCAATGTGTTCCCCGTGCCGGACGGCGACACGGGCACCAATATGTCCATGACCATCGCTACCGCCGCCGAGGCGCTGCGGAAATCCTCCCCCGCTTCTGTGGGGCAGGCGTCCTCCGTCACCGCCTCCGCCCTGCTTCAGGGCGCCCGCGGCAACTCCGGCGTGATCCTCTCCCTGCTGTTCCGGGGGCTTTCCAAGTCCCTGAAGGGCATGGAGACGGCAGACGCCGCCGCCCTTGCCGCCGCCATGCAGGAGGGCGTGGCCGCCGCCTACAAGGCGGTGATGAAGCCCGCCGAAGGCACGGTGCTGACGGTTTCCCGTCTGGCTGCCAAGCGGGCGGTGGAAGCTGCCGCCGAGGGAGCCGATGCGGAAGCCATGCTGGCCGCCGCCATTGAGGAGGGCTACGACGCCCTCGCCCAGACCACCGACATGAACCCGGTTCTGAAAAAGGCCGGCGTGGTGGACGCCGGCGGCAAGGGCTACCTGCTGATTCTGGAGGGAATGCTGGCAGAACTGCGGGGCGAACCCATTCCCGAAAGCGCAGAGGAGCCTGCGGAGCACAGGGAGAAGGCCGATTTCAACGCCATGGCGCAGGAGGAGATCACCTTCACTTTCGACACCGTGTACGTGGTACGGAAGGCTCGTGAGGATATCGACCTCATGCCCCTGCGGGCTTACCTCAGCAGCATCGGCGACAGTCTGGTGATTGGCGAGGACGACGAGACCTTCAAGGTTCACGTCCACACCGATATTCCCGGCGTGGCTCTGACGGAATCCCAGAAGTACGGCACGCTGGAGCTGGCCAAGATCGAAAATATGCGCTCTCAGGCCGATGCGCTGGCTGCCGGACGGCAGGCCCAGAGTACCGACGATCTGGACGCCATTGAGGAAGCGCTGGAAAACGGCGAGAACGGCCACAAGGTCGCCCCCGCCGAAAAAGCCGTGGGGTTCCTTGCCATCTGTGCCGGAGACGGCCTTGCCGCCGTGTTCCGGGATCTGGGCTGCGACGCCGTGGTTTCCGGCGGGCAGACTATGAACCCCTCTACGGAGAGTATTCTGGAGGGCATCGATCAGGTGCCTGCCGAAACCGTGTTTGTCCTGCCCAATAACGGCAACATCATCATGGCCGCCCAGCAGTGTCAGGGGCTGACGGAGAAAAACGTGGTGGTCATTCCCAGCAAAACCGTTCCGCAGGGGATCACCGCCATGATGAACGTAGACCCGGAGGCCGAAGTGGAAGCCATCACCGCCGCCATGACGGACGCTCTGTCCACCGTGACCACTTCCCAGATCACCTATGCCGCCCGTGATTCCGATTTTGACGGCTTCGAGATCCATCAGGGCGACTATCTGGCGCTGAAAGAGGGAAAACTCTTCGGCACCGATACCCAGCTGGACGCTCTGCTGGAAAAGCTGGCGGAGGATGGCAGGGACGCCTCCTTCATCGCCCTGTATTACGGTGAGGACGTCTCCGAGGAGGACGCGCAGGCCGCAGGCGCCCGGTTCCAGACGGTCTGCCCCAACGCGGAGATCAGCGTGCTCCCCGGCGGGCAGCCTGTGTATTACTACATTATCTCGTTTGAATAAGACGGAAAACCGGGGCGGCTGAACCGCTCCGGTTTTTTCAGGAAGGAGACTTTCATGCTGTTTTTATGCTATCCCAAGTGTTCCACCTGCCGGAAGGCTCAGAGCTGGCTGGACGGTCACGGCATTTCCTACGAACTCCGGGACATCAAGCTGAATCATCCCACTGCCGGGGAACTTACCGACTGGTATCGGAAAAGCGGCCTGCCGCTGAAAAAGTTCTTCAACACCAGCGGCCTGCAATACAAGGCGCTGGGGCTGAAGGACAAGCTGCCCGCCATGAGCGAGGCGGAACAGATCGCCCTGCTGGCAACAGACGGGATGCTGGTAAAGCGCCCGCTGCTGATCGGCGATGCATTTGTCCTTGCCGGGTTCCGTCCGGCGGACTGGGAAGCGGCGCTGCAATGATCCAGACCATTGATTTTGCGCCGCTGGACGGCATCACCAAGGTGGTGTTCCGACAGGTGTGGAGCCGATATTTCGGCGGCGTGGACCGCTATTTCATCCCCTTCTTTTCCCCCACGCCCCACCACACCATGACCCCGCGGGATCTCCGGGAGGTGGATTTCGCACACAACGCCAGCCTCCCCTCCGTGCCGCAGGTGATGACGAAAAACGCCGATGACTTCCTCTGGGCCTGCGAGGTGCTGCGGGATATGGGCTATACCGAGGTCAATCTGAATCTGGGCTGTCCCTCCGGCACCGTTACTGCCAAGGGCAAAGGCTCCGGCTTTCTGGCCCATCCTGAGGAGCTGGCCGCCTTTTTCGATGCAGTATTCGTCCGCAATCCCCTGCCGGTGTCCGTCAAGACCCGGCTGGGCTATGAGACGCCGGAGGAATTCCGCACTCTGCTGGAGATCTACAACCGCTATCCCATCGCCTGCCTGACCATCCACCCGCGGGTACGGAAGGAAAAGTACCGCGGCCCGGTTCATCTGGACGCCTTTGCCGATGCGCTGGCCGCCAGCCGCAACCCGGTGTGCTACAATGGCGACCTGCGGACGGTGGAGGAAGTCCGCACATTGGAAAGCCGCTTCCCCGCCGTTTCCCATGTGATGATCGGCCGGGGACTGGTGGCCGATCCTGCGCTGGCCCGAAAGCTGCGGGGGGGCGCAGGTGTCACCCGGAAAGAACTGTCGGAGTTTCTGGCGGCGCTGTATCAGGGCTACACGGACTTCTATCAGGGACAGGTGCCTACCGCCGCCCAGCGGATGCGGGAGGTCTGGTTTTACCTGATCCACCTCTTTGACGATGCAGAAAAGCTGAACAAGCAGCTGCGCCGGTTCCGCACCCCGGCGGAATACGAACGGATCCAGGCTGAAATTCTGGCCTCCTGCCCCCTGCGCTCCGCTTCGCAGGGAGATCTTATCTGAGAAACAGCAGCGCCTGTGCCGACGGCACAGGCGCTGCTGTTTTCAGGTTTTTCAGTAGTGGTCGATTTCGCCCCGTTCCAGCATTTTCAGCCGGTCCAGCACGTGCAGCTGGATGGGAACCGAGCAGACAAAGGTCAGAAGATCCGCCACCATCTGCGCCATCTGGATCCCCGGCAGCTTTAGCGTCCACGCAAGAATCCACACAATGGGGATGAAGAACAGCCCCTGTCGGGATACCGCCATAAAGGTGGCCGGAACCGTCAGTCCCATGGTCTGCTGGCACATATTGCCCATCACCACCCAGCTTTGCAGGCAGAAGGTGGCGCACTGGTACCGCAGCGCCGCAGCGCCGATGGCAATCACCTCCGGGTCGTCCCGGAAGATGGCCACCAGCCGGGGAGCCAGCGCAAAGCCAACCATGCTGACCGCCAGTAAAAGCGTAAATGTGACCTTGACGCTGAACCAGAAGCCCTCACGCACCCGGCGGTAAAGCCCTGCGCCGTAGTTAAAGCCGCACACCGGCTGGAAGCCCTGCCCGAAGCCGATCATGGCCGACCCGCCGAACATCATGACCCGCTGCACCACGCCCATGGCGGCAATGGCGGCGTCCCCATAGGGCGCGGCGGCGTGGTTCAGGCAGATGGTGGCCACGCTGGCAAGGCCCTGCCGGGCCAGAGAGGGCAGGCCACCCTTGAAGATCCAGAGAAAGTAATAGGGCTTCAGCCGCACATGGGAGATCCCCAGCCGGAGATTGCCGCCCCGGCGGCAGCCCAGCAGCAACAGGCAGAAGCTGACAAACTGGCTGATGATCGTCGCCCATGCCGCGCCGGCGATTCCCATCCGAAAAACAAAGATCAGCAGTGGATCCAGCCCGATATTCAGGATCGCGCCGCTGGTGATACCCACCATGGCATAGGCGGCGCTGCCCTGAAAGCGCAGCTGGTTGTTCAGCACCAGCGAAGCCGTCATCCACGGCGCTCCCAGCAGGATCACGCTGAGGTATGCCTTGGTATAGGGCAGGATGGTGTCCGTGGAACCCAGCAGATAGGCCAGCGGCTCCAGAAACAGCAAGCCCAGCACACAGATCAGCACGCCGGTGGCCAGCGCGCTGAAAAATCCCGTGGAGGCCATTTCCGAGGCTTCCTCGTAGTTCTTATGTCCGATGGCGCGGGAGATGAAGTTGCCGCTGCCCTGACCGAAAAAGAAACCGATGGCCTGAATGATCGCCATCAGGGCAAACACCACGCCCACCGCACCGGTGGCGGCATTGCTTTTCAGCATCCCCACAAAAAAGGTGTCTGCCATGTTGTAAAAGGCCGTCACCAGCATACTCACGATACAGGGCAGCGCCAGCCGCAGGATCAGAGGCCCCACCGGCGTTTCCGTCATCTGCCGGTACTTTTTCATCTGCTGTTCGTCCAAGGGTATCCCTCCTACAAAAACAAATCTGTCAATTTTGTATATCATAGCACATTTTTAACGGGCTGGAAACCCTTTCCCCCAATTTCACGCTTATTTTCTTGATTTCGCCCGGTAAAAAGCTTGAATCCTTGCCGGGAAATGAGTATAATATAACAGATTATTGTTTGAGGTAAAACCCCTTATGAAATTTCAGGGAATACCCGGAGAGGATGAGACAGATGACTGCATATAAAGATATGACATTGGATCAACGGAGGGCGGAATATGCAGCACTGGAGACAGTGTTTGAGAATCTGAAGGCTCAGGGGCTGAAGCTGGATATGACCCGCGGCAAGCCCTGCAAGGATCAGCTGGACATGGTGTCCGATATTTTCGATACCCTTAACAAGCCGGAAGATTTTATTGTGGACGGCATCGATATCCGCAACTACGGCGCACTGTCCGGTCTGCCGGAGGCCAAGCGCCTGTTCGCCAACCTTCTGGACTGCAAGCCCAAGCAGGTGTTCGTAGGCGGCAACGCCAGCTTACAGCTGATGTACGGCGTCATCGACAGCGCCTTTATCCATGGCCGCCTCCACAGCCCCCGCCCCTGGTGCAAGGAGCCCATCGTCAAGTGGCTGTGCCCCGCCCCCGGCTATGACCGCCACTTCAAGCTGACGGAATCCTTCGGCTTCGAGCTGATCACCATTCCCATGACGGAAGAAGGCCCGGATATGGACGCCGTGGAGGAGGCCATCAAGGATCCGGCGGTCAAGGGTATCTGGTGCGTCCCCAAGTACTCCAACCCCGAAGGCATCATCTATTCCAAGGAGACCATCATCCGCATGGCCTCCATGAAGCCCGCTGCGCCGGACTTCACCATCATGTGGGATAACGCCTACTGCGTCCACGAATTCGACGGCGACTATGTGGAGTTCCCGGACATCCTGCACCAGTGCAAGAAATACGGCAACTACGACATGGTGTACGAGTTCGCCTCCACCTCCAAGATCACCTTCCCCGGCGACGGCGTGGCCTGCATGGCCACCTCCGAGGCCAATCTGGAGGATTTCGAGAAATGGATCGGCATCCAGACCATCTCCTACGATAAGGTGAATCAGCAGCGCCATGTGCTGTATCTCCAGAACCGGGCGCACACCCTGAAGCTGATGAAGAAGCACGCCGCCGTCATGGCCCCCAAGTTTGAGGCGGTCCTCTCCATTCTGGACCGGGAGATCGCACCGCTGGGGATTGCCAACTGGAGCCACCCCAAGGGCGGCTACTTCGTCTCCTTTGACGCCATGCCCGGCACCGCCAAGCGGACGCTGGCGCTGTGCAAAGAGGCCGGCGTGGCCATGACCGCCGCCGGCGCCACCTTCCCCTACGGCATCGACCCCAACGACAGCAATATCCGAATCGCCCCCTCCTTCCCGCCGGTAGAGGACGTGGAAAAGGCTATCACGGTGTTCTGCACCTGCGTTAAAATGTCCGCACTGGAGAAGCTGGGTCTATGAGATATCAGGGCATGGTTTACCGGCCTCCCTCCGAGGCCTACAGTCTGATCGTTCAGGTGACTTACGGGTGCAGCCATAATACCTGCGCCTTTTGCAGTATGTACAAGGAAAAGCGCTTTGCCCTGCGGCCGCTGAACGAGGTGCTGGAGGATTTTCAGATGGCGCGCCGGCAGTACCGCAGCGTCCGCCGCATTTTCCTGGCGGACGGCGATGCCCTGATCCGGAAGGCCAGCGAACTCTACACGATTCTGGACACCATCCGGGAGCTGTTCCCGGAATGTGAGCGGGTCACCAGCTACGCTTCCCCCAGCAGCATCCGGCTGCGGACGGACGAGGAGCTGCAAACCCTCCGGGCCAAGGGGCTTACCATGGTCTACATGGGGTTGGAGTCCGGCAGCGACAAGGTGCTGACCCTGATGCGTAAGGGCCATCCCGCAGCGGAGATCATCGAAATGGGACAGAAGGTCCGGCGGAACGGCATGGCGCTGTCCGTCACCGCCATCACCGGTCTGGGCGGGCCGGATCTGCTGGAAGAACACGCCGTCAAGACCGCCGAGGCGTTCAACGCCATGAACCCGGAATACATCGGGATGCTGACGCTGATGGTGGAGCCGGGTACGCCGCTGTGCGACTGGGTGCATGACGGCAGCTTCCGCCTGCTGGATCAACATCAGGTGCTGAAGGAAACGGAGCTGCTGGTGCAGCACTTTGACAGCCCCGGCAGCGTGTTCCGCATGAACCATGCCAGCAACTATCTGGATCTCCGGGGGACGCTGAATCAGGATCAGGACGCCTTGTTGGCGGCCATTCACCGGGCGGAGCAGGATCTCAGCTGCCTGCGGCCTGAAAGCTGGCGGGGGCTGTGACCCGTTTTTCTGTGCCTGCGATCCGCAGAGCTTTGCAGGCCGGCTGTATCGCAGCGCAATAGGTAATCAGAACGCCCCTGTGCATAAAAGCACAGGGGCGTGATTTTATAATTCGCCGATCATGGCGGCCAGCTTTTCGGAATAGTCCCGGTTCAGCTGAATCAGCATGGCCTGCTCCTCCGGCGACCAGCTCTCATAGATTCGGTTTTCCAGAGCAACCAGCCGGCAGACCGTTTTCTCCGCCAGCTGATGTCCGATCTCCGTGAGCCGCGCGCAGGTGTTGCGTCCGCCGCCCGGCGTCAGCTCCAGCAGCCCCGCCCGCTCCATCTTTTTCAGAGCGGAATTGATGGTGGTTTTGCTGACGCCTGTAATGGCAGTCAGCTCCGTCTGGAGCATTTCCGGCTCGTTGGTCGCCAGCACATACAGGATCCAGAATTCACTGTCCGGCAGCCCCATTTTCACCGCCGCCTCATGATAGCTGCGCTGGATCTGCCCGTCGATCCGATTGAATTCCTGAAAGGCGCTTTTCATCGTCATGTCTCCTCTCAAGCGTAGCCGTATTTCTTCCTGTTCCGCATCAGACAGGCAATGGACAGGAGCAGCGCCAGCGCCTCCGCCGCGATCACCGCGCCCCACACGCCGTCGATGCCCCAGATCACCGGCAGGATCAGAATGGCCGCAATCTGAAAGGCCAGAGTCCGCGCAAAGGAGATCAGGGCGGAAGTCAGGCCGTCGTTCAGTGCCGTAAAGAACGAGGAGGCATAGATGTTGAAGCCGACGATCAGGAAGGACAGGGCATAAATGGAAAATGCCCGGATGGTGGTTGACAGGAGTGCCGCATCGTAGGACATGAAGATCACGGACAGCGGACGCGCCAGCAGCAGCGCGGCCGCTGTCAGGAGTATGCTTGTGACTGCCGTCAGCAGCACGCTTTTCCGCAGCAGTCCCCGCAGCTCTCCCTGATTTCCTGCCCCGTAGTGAAAGCTGACAATGGGGGCGCTGCCAATGGAATAGCCCAGAAAAACAGACACAAAAATGAAGTTCACATACATGATGACCCCGAATACCGCTACGCCGTCCGCCCCCATCAGGCGCATGAGCTGCCAGTTATACAGCATATTGACCAGAGACATGGAAACATTGGTCATAAACTCGGAGGATCCGTTGGCGCAGGCTTTTCCCAGCGTCCGAATATCCAGCGCCGCGCGGCACAGATGCAGCTTGCTTCGGTTAGGAACGATAAAATACACCAGTGGAATCATGCCGCCGATCATCTGGCTGATGCTGGTCGCCAGCGCCGCGCCCACGACTCCCCAGTGGAAAACGGCAACAAACAGCGCGTCCAGAACCATATTGGACACACCGGCGGCAACGGTGATGTACAGGCCGAAATTGGGCCGCTCCGCCGTGACCAGAAAGCTTTGAAAGGTATTTTGCAGCATGAAGGGGATCAGCGCCGCCAGAACGATCCGGCCATAGGTGACGCAGATCGGCGCCATCTGCTCATCCGCCCCTAAAAAACGGGCCACCGGCTCCATCAGCAGGATCCCGCCAATGGTGAATACCGCGCCGATTGCAAGCAGAACATAGATCAGCATGGAGAAGATCTCGTTGGCCCGCCGTTCATCGCCCGTCCCCAGTGTGAAGGAAACCAGCGCGCTGCCGCCGGTGCCGATCATAAAGCCGCCCGCTCCCAGGATCATCAGAAACGGTATGATGAGATTGACGGCGGCAAACGCCTCAGCCCCCGCAAAGTTGGAAACGAATACGCCGTCCACAACGCCATAGATGGAGGAAAAGACCATCATGACAATGGATGGGAGGGTAAAGCGCAGCAGCTTTCCATATGTAAAATGCTCGGAAATTTGAATATTCATGAAAAAACTCCTTGTGCAGTATATCCGAAATCGTACTTGTGCATATTAGTACGATTTCGGATATAAGTCAAGCTTTATTTTTCATCGCAGTGAAAAAGCTCCTTGACTCTATAACTATTATAGAGTTTATAATAATATCTACCGGATAAAACGCAGTGTGGTTTATCCGTGCGGCAGCGACCGCGCAATTCTATAAAAACGGCCCCGTTGGGCTGCTTTTATAGAATTCAGTTCGATTGAAAAGAAAGGCCAACTGTTTATGGAAAAAAATCTGACCACCGGCAGCGTGTTCAAAAATGTAATCTATTTCTCGCTGCCATACCTGCTCTCCTACTTTCTGCAAACGCTCTACGGCATGGCCGACCTGTTCATGATCGGTCAGTTTGAGGGCGTTGCCAGTACAACGGCCGTATCCGTCGGCTCACAGGTCATGCATATGCTCACCGTCATGATCGTAGGGCTTGCCATGGGAACCACCGTCAGCATCGGGCAAGCCGTTGGTGCAGGAAACCGAAAGCAGGCCGCGCAGAACATCGGAAACACCGTGACGCTGTTTATGGCGGTTTCCGTCACGCTGATGGTAATTCTGCTTGTACTGGTTCGGCCCATCGTTTCCGTGATGTCCACCCCGGCAGAAGCATCGGACGGCACAGCCGCCTATCTCACCATCTGCTTGATCGGGATCCCGTTTATCACGGCGTACAATATCATCAGTTCCATTTTCCGCGGTCTGGGCGATAGCAAAAGCCCGATGTACTTCATCGCCGTGGCCTGCGCCGCGAATATCGCTCTGGACTATCTTTTTATGGGCGCTCTGGGACTGGGACCTGCGGGCGCGGCGCTTGGCACAACGCTTTCTCAGGCGGTCAGCGTGGCCGTTTCGCTGGCTGTGATCCTCAAAAGGAAAAGCATTGTTCTGGAAAAGAGCGATTTCCGTCCCTGCCGCCCGATCATGGGAAAAATTCTGAAGATCGGTATTCCCGTTGCCTTTCAGGACGGCCTGATCCAGATTGCCTTTATCGTCATTACGATCATCGCCAATCAGAGAGGGCTGAATGATGCGGCGGCAGTCGGCATTGTCGAAAAGGTCATCAGCTTCCTGTTCCTGGTTCCCTCCTCCATGCTGTCCAGCGTTTCAGCGCTGGGCGCGCAGAATATCGGCGCCGGGAAACCCGGCCGGGCAGTCCAGACGCTGCGGTACGCCATCATGCTTGCCACGGGCTTCGGTGTTCTGGCCACGGTCACAGTTCAGTTCATCGCCGAGCCGATTGTCGCTCTGTTCACAGACTCCAGCACGGCGAACGGCGCAGAGGTCGTCCGCTTTGGCGGGCAGTATCTCCGCGGGTACATTTTTGACTGCATTTTTGCCGGAATTCATTTCAGCTTCAGCGGCTATTTCTGCGCCTGCGGAAAATCCGGCCTGTCCTTCCTGCATAATATTGTGGCCATTGCGCTGGTGCGTGTGCCGGGCGTTTACCTGACCTCGCGGCTCTTCCCCACGACCCTGTTCCCCATGGGATTGGCTACGGCCACCGGCTCTCTGCTGTCGGTAATCATCTGCCTGATTGCATTCGCCATCATTTGCCGTAAATCACCCCTTGTTCAGCCGGAGGGATAAACATGGAACGAAGCAATCTTTTCCCCATTGGAGAAGTCTCCAGACTGTTCCGCATCAGCGTCAGCAGCCTGCGGCACTATGAAAGCGTCGGCCTGCTGACCCCGGAATATACTTCCCCAGATTCCGGCTACCGCTATTACGGAACAGAACAATTTAAGGTGCTGAATACCATCCGCTACCTGCGGGCACTGGATATGCCGCTGTCTGAAATTGAGGACTTTCTCAAAAACAGGGACATTGGCCGCATTGAGGAAAAGCTTCGGCAGCAGAAGCAGGTAGTTTTGAAGAAGCAGCAGGAGTTGGAACGCATCGAGCGGAAAATAGACCGCCGTCTCAACTGGCTGCTGGATGCACAAAGCGCCCCGCTGGATACCGTTTCCCTGATCCAGCGTCCTGCCTGCCGAATCGTCTGGATGGATGCTCCGCTGAAAATTGATGGTTCTGCCGATATGGAAGCGCCCATCAGGAAGCTGGATCAATCCGGCGCAGAAGCCGTAGTATTTCTGGGAAAGGTGGGTCTCGGCATCTCCGTGGAACACCTGCAAAAAAGTGGAAACAACGCAGTATGACGGAATTTTCCTGATTCTGGATCAGGAGGATCTTTACACGGGCGAAACACTCGATCTGCCGGAAACGCTCTGCGTGCGGCTGCGCTTCCGCGGCAGTCACGCAGAAGCCCACGCGCAATACCGAAAACTGCTGGACTATATCGAAAAGCACCAAATGCAGATGATCGGTTTCTCCCGTGAGATCACCCTGATCGATTACGGCATTACCAATGACACCGAAAAATTTGTAACAGAGATCTGCATCCCGGTTCGATGCGAATAAGCGAAAGGCACGCCGCTCTTCTCTGCTTCATAATAAAACCCCTCCGGCGGGACGCGCCTTTAACGCGTCCCGCCGGAGGGGTTTCAAACGATTTGCTGTTATTGTCCGCCCAGCTTTTCCAGCGCAGCTTTGGCAGCCATCTGCTCTGACTCCTTTTTGCTGTGGCCGCTGCCCTCGCCGATGGGCGCGCCATTGAGCCGCACCTCGGTGACGAAGGTCTTGGCGTGATCGGGGCCTTCCTCCCGCACCATGCAGTAGGTCAGATCCTGACCCGCCTGCCGCTGGACCCGCTCCTGCAAAATGGTCTTATAGTCCCGGCGGCGTTCCTCCACCACTTCTTCCCGCTCTACGTCCAGCAAGACGCGGTGGATCAACTCCGACGCAGCGGTAATGCCGCCGTCCAGATAGACTGCTGCAAACACGGCTTCTGTGGCATCCGCCAGAATTGAGGGCCGATGACGGCCGCCGCCTGCCTCTTCGCCTTTGCCCAGCTTCAGATAGCTGCCAAGATCCAGCTTCTGCGCCACCTCATGCAAGCTCTGCTCACACACCAGCGCCGCCCGGATCCGGGTCAGATCGCCCTCCGGCAGATCCGGGTGCCGTGCGAAAAGGTATTCCGCCGTCACAAAGCCCAGCACGCTGTCCCCCAGAAATTCCAGCCGCTCATTGCTGCCCAGCCCCTGCGCGCGATGCTCATTGGCATATGAGCTGTGGTTCAGGGCCTCCCGCAGCAGCTGCTGGTTTCGGAAGGTATAATTCAGTTTTTTCTCCAGTTCCTGCATCCCACTTCACCTCATAAGGAAGCCCCGCACATGGCGGGGCCGTCCTTTCAATATTTCAGCTTGGAAGCGACGAAATTCACCGCGTCGCCCACGGTTTTGAGTCCAGCCAACTCATCCTCATTGGCCTCGCCCATGTCAAATTCCTCTTCCATGGCCATGACCAGCTCCACCAGATCCACAGAATCAGCGCCCAGATCCTCTTCAAAAGAGGTATCCATGGTCACTTCGGAGGGTTCCAGCGCAAACTGTTCGGACACCAGATCCCGCATAGTCTGAAAGATTTCTTCAACTGACATACAAATTCACTCCTATGAGATATTCAAAAAATCACCTGCTGTTCAGCATGAAGCAATCATACGGCAATCCCATAGCGCTGTCAAGAGGACATTTCTAAATTTTACCCGTTCTTTTCTGTCTTGTCCACCTTCATCACATCGATGTGCGCTTCCACATCGGCGATGATGCCGCTCTGGGCGTATTCCACCGCCCGGAACACGGCGTTGCGGATGGCTCTGGCATCGGAGGAGCCGTGGGCCTTCAGCACCGGCCTGCTGATGCCCAGAAACGGCGTACCGCCCACCTCGCTGGGATCCAGCAGCTTTTTCACATCGCCGAGGCTGCTTTTCACCAGCAGCGCCCCCAGCTTGCCCTTTGTGCTGGAGAGGAATGCTTTCTTCATCTCCCCCAGCAGCAGCTTTGCAGTGCCTTCCACGCTTTTCAGCAGGATATTGCCGGAATAGCCGTCCGCCACGATGACGTCGGCTCCGCCCAGCAGGGCAGTATTGGCTTCCACATTGCCGACGAAGTTCAGCCGGCCTTCCCGCCCCGCCTCTTCCAGCAGGGCATAGGTCTCATGCCGCAGCGCGTCGCCCTTGGACGGTTCTGCGCCGATATTCAGCAATCCCACTCTGGGACGCTCTACCCCCATGAGCCGCCGGGCATAGAAATTGCCCAGATAGGCAAATTGCAGCAGGTACTCCGGCGTACAGTCGGCGTTGGCGCCGCAGTCGCAGAGGATGGCATGACCTGTGGCCGTGGGGATCACCGGCCCCATGGCCGCCCGGCGGACGCCCCGGATCCGCTTGACCAGCAGGGTAGCCCCCGCCAGCAGCGCCCCGGTGGAGCCTGCGGAGATGAATGCGTCCCCCTCCCCGTTTTTCAGCATGGTCAGCCCCACCGTCAGGGAGGAGTCCTTCTTGCGCTTGAACGCAGTGGCCGGGTCGTCGCACATCTCCACCACCTCTGTGGCGTTGACGATCTCCACGCCCTCCGGCAGCGGGCCGGTCAGACAGGCCCGGATGGCCTCCTCACGGCCCACCAGCACGATGTCCGCGCCGCACTGGGCGTGGGCCTCCAAAGCGCCCTGTACCACCGCCTGAGGTGCGTTGTCGCCGCCCATGGCATCCAGAATGATTTTCATAACAGGCTTTCTCCTTTCAGGGGACAGCTCCGGCCCATCGCCGGAGTCAATTCAATCGCGATCAGGCTAACAGATCTGCTTTCCGTTCCTCCAGAATTGCCAGCGCACGCTGGGAGGTCTCGGCGTTTTTCGCCCGCTTGCTCCCCATGAAACCATGTTTCATGGGGACCCTGGGATTTCATTTTGCTCAGGCGAAGTGAATCCGCCCTCGCCAAGATTTCGCTGCGCGAAACGCTTGTGCGCCGCTGATGCGGCGGGCTCGCGCTGCTCGCCAGGGCAAGCGGGTCAGGCCAGAATGTCCGCCTTCTTCTCCTCCAGAATTGCCAGCGCACGCTGGGAGATCTCGGCGTTTTTCGCCCGCTTGCCCTTAACAAAGTGATCCAGCGGCGGAATGATGCCGAAATTGATGTTCATAGGCTGGAACTGCGTGACAGACTCATTGGAAATATACAGCGCCAGCGCGCCGATGGCCATTTCCCGCGGGAAGTCCGCCGGAGGCTGCCCTTTCAGACGGCGAGCCGTTTCAACGCCCACCAGAAAGCCGCTGGCAGCGGATTCCACATATCCCTCCACACCGGTCATCTGCCCGGCAAAGGCGATACGGGGCTCCTTTTTCAGACGGTAGTAGCGATCCAGCAGCCGGGGCGAATCCAGAAAGGTATTGCGGTGCATCACGCCGTACCGCAGGAATTCCGCGTTGTGCAGAGCGGGGATCATGGAGAACACCCGCCGCTGCTCCGGGAATTTCAGATGGGTCTGGAAGCCCACCAGATTGTAGACCGTCCCCTCGGCGTTGTCCCGCCGCAGCTGCACCACGGCGTAGGGCCAGCGTCCCGTCCGGGGATCGTCCAGCCCGCGGGATTTCAGAGGGCCGTACAGCAGGGTATCATGTCCCCGGCGGGCCATGACCTCCACCGGCATACAGCCCTCAAACACCATATTGTCCTCGAAACCGTGAACCTCCGCCTCCTGTGCGTGGGTCAGCTCCTGCCAGAAGGCGTCGTACTCCTCCTGATTCATGGGGCAGTTTACATAATCATCCGTTCCCTTGTCATACCGGGATCCCATCCACGCATAGTCCATGTCCACGCTCTCGGCGGACACCAGCGGCGCCGCCGCGTCGAAGAAATGGAGATCACTGTGCTCCCCCAGCAGGGACTGGAGCTTTTCCGCCAGCGCGTCGGAGGTCAGGGGGCCGGAGGCGATGACGACCTCCCCTGCCGGGATCTCCGTTACCTCGCCGGGGATCACGGTGATGTTGGGATGGCTGCGGACCTTCTCCGTGACCAGCCGGGCAAAGCCGTGACGATCCACCGCCAGCGCGCCGCCAGCCTCCACGCGGGTGGCGTCGGCACACTGGAGAATCAGGCTGTCCAGCCGCCGCAGTTCCTCTTTCAGAAGCCCCACGGCGTTTTCCAGTCCCGCTCCCCGCAGGGAATTGGAGCAGCACAGCTCCGCAAAGTATTCCGTTGTATGGGCGGGGGTCATCTTCTCCGGCTTCATCTCGTGAAGCTCCACCTGAATCCCCCGCTGGGCCAGCTGCCAGGCACATTCGCTGCCGGCAAGTCCCGCCCCGATGACTGTTACGTTCATGCTCAATGTCCTTTATCCGTATGCTGCCGAAAGGGGGTTATTCTTCCGCAGCTTTTTTCGCTGTCTTTTTTGCGGCGGTCTTTTTGGCCGTCCCAGCCACCGTCTTTTTCGCGGCGGGCTTCTTCGCTGCCGCTTTTTTGACTGCGGGCTTCTTCTCCGCGGCTGCGCCGTCTGCCTTTTTGGCCGTCTTTTTCGCGCTGGCTTTCTTTTCAGCCGCTTTGGAAGCTGTCTTTTTCCCGGCGGCCACCGTTTTCTTCGCCGCTGTCTTTTTGACAGGGGCTTTCTCTTCGGCAGGCACGTCGCTTTCGCCGGGGGCCTCCTCCGCATTGGCAGACGCCTCCGCAGGCTTCTTGGGATAGCCACGCTTGTCTTCCGGCAGGAAGTTGGCGCACTCCGGGTTGATGCAGTAAGGCCGCTTGTAGCCTCTGCCTGCCCGCTTGAACAGGGTCTTGCCGCAGAGGGGACAGTCGTCCTTCACCGGCACATCCCACGTCATGAAATCGCAGGTCGCGCCGCCGACTGCCCGGTTGTTGGTATGCTCACAGCAGTAATAGGTGTACTGCTTGCCGGACTTCCGGCTGGTGCCAGTGCGTTTGAACAGCCGTCCGCCGCATTTGGGGCAGCGGCCCGGCATCTCCACCACCAGCGGCATGGTGAAATTGCATTCCGGGAAGCCGGGACAGGCAAGGAACCGCCCGAACCGGCCGGATTTCACCACCAGATTCCGCCCGCAGACGGGGCAGATCTCCTCGGACACCTCGTCAGGCACCTTGATATAGATGCCCTCCAGATCCTTCTCCGCCTTTTTGAGATTCTCGGCAAAGTCGCCGTAAAAGTCCCGGAGCACGGATTTCCAGTTCACCGTTCCCTCTTCCACGCCGTCCAGCTTTTTCTCCATGTTGGCGGTGAATTTCAGGTCGGCAATGTCGCTGAAGCGTTCCTCCATCAGCTGGGTAACGACCCGGCCCAGATTGGTGATATGGAGGTACTTGCCCTCCTTGATCACATATTCCCGATCCAGAATGGTGGACACGGTGGGGGCATAGGTGGAGGGCCGTCCGATGCCCTGCTCCTCCATGGCACGGATCAACGTGGCGTCGGTATAGTGGGCCGGGGGCTGGGTAAAGTGCTGATCCCGGCTGAAATCCCGCAGAGTCAGGGACTCGCCCTCCGTCAGCGGCGGCAGGGCCGGCTCCTTCTCCTCCTTTTCATCATCCTTGCCCTCCTCATACACGGCGGTATAGCCGGCAAACTTCAGGCTGGAGGAGCTGGTGCGGAAGCTGTGTCCCGCGGCGTCGATCTCCACGGACACGCTGTCATATACGGCATTGGCCATCTGGCAGGCCACAAAGCGGCTCCACACCAGCTTGTAGAGCCGGTACTGTTCACTGGTCAGGCTCTTTTTCAGATCCTCCGGCGTCCAGTTCACGTTGCTGGGGCGGATGGCCTCGTGGGCGTCCTGCGCGTTGGCCTTGGCCTTGTAGTGGTTGGCGCCCTTGGCGGGATAATACTGCTGGCCGTAGCGGCCCACAATGAAATTCTTCGCTGCGGCAATGGCCTCCTCGCTGATGCGGAGAGAGTCGGTACGCATATAGGTAATCAGGCCCACGGTCCCCTCGCCCTCAATGTCCACGCCCTCATAGAGCTGCTGGGCAATGGCCATGGTGCGGCGGGGGGTCATGCTGAGCTTCCGGGACGCCTCCTGCTGCATGGTGGAGGTGGTGAACGGCGGGGACGGAGAGCGGTTCTTATCCGTCCGCTTCACAGACTTCACGGTGAAGGCGGCGTTTTTCGTCTCCTCCACCACTTCCTCCACCTCGGCGGCGGACTTCAATTCCGCCTTTTTGCCGTTCTTCCCGTGATACCGGGCGGAAAAGGGCAGCTTTTTCACGTCGTTGTCGCCGGTGAGGTTGGCGTCCAGCGTCCAGTATTCCTCCGGCTTGAAGTTTTCGATCTCCCGGTCCCGGTCGTCCACCATCCGGGTAGCCACGGACTGGACGCGGCCTGCGGACAGGCCCCGCTTGATCTTCTTCCACAGCAGCGGACTGAGCTGGTAGCCAACCAGACGATCCAGAATCCGCCGCGCCTGCTGGGCGTCCACCAGATTCTGGTCGATGTCCCGCGGGCTTTCAATGCTCTGGCGCACCACGTTTTTGGTGATCTCGTTGAATGTGACCCGCTTTGTTTTGTCATCCGGCAGATTCAGCAGGCTTTTCAGATGCCAGCTGATGGCCTCTCCCTCGCGGTCCGGGTCGGTTGCGAGGTATACGGTATCCGCCGCCTTGGCGGATTTTTTCAGATCGGAAATGATGGCTTCCTTGCCTTTGATGGGCTTGTAGACCGGCTCAAAATCGTTGTCCACGTCCACGCTGAGATTGCTTTTCTGCAAGTCCCGCAGGTGGCCCATACAAGCCTTTACCTCATAGTCCTTGCCCAGATATTTGCCGATGGTTTTGGCCTTCGCGGGAGACTCCACAATGACCAGATCATGCTTTGCCATAGTTACCTCCGGCGGCTCCGTACAGGAAGCCGCGTTTATTATTCCAACAGTCCCCCCATGGGGTCATTCTATCACGGTCACAGTCCGGGTATAGCGTTTTCCCGGATGCTGCGCCACATATTGGTCAATTTCAAGAACCGTCAGGGCGGACAGCACCCGGCGGGTGGGAATCTCAACCAACTCCGTCAGGTCATCCACCTGCATCGGCTCCGTATCGGACAGCGCTTTCAAAACAGCGATCTGATCGTCCGTCAGCTCCGCATCGCTGTGCCGCAGGCTGAGCGTCGGCGCCACCGGCTTCGGTTCCGGCGCCATCCGGGCCTGATAACCCAGGGTTTCCGGCTGTTCCCGGCTCTCCTTCAGGTTCAGGACAAACCGCCCCTCATACTCCCGGAGGATGTCGGAGGCATCGCTGACCAGCCCCGCGCCGTCCCGGATGAGACAGTTGCAGCCCACGCTGGCAGGCGCGTCAATGGGGCCGGGGACGGCGAATACGTCCCGCCCCTGCTCCAGCGCCGTGGCCGCAGTAATCAGCGCACCGCTTTTCTCCGGCGCTTCCACCACCAAAGCCGCCAGAGACAGCCCGGAGATGATTCGGTTTCTCACGGGAAAATGCCCGGATGCCGGCTCCGTTCCCGGCGGGTATTCGGAAAGGAGGATGCCGGCTGACGCCACATCCTCATAAAGATAGCGGCTTTCATAGGGGTAATAGACGTCCAGCCCGTTGCCCACCACGCCCACGGTCACGCCGCCGGCCCGCAGGGCGCCCCGGATCGCCGCGGCGTCAATGCCCTTTGCCAGTCCGCTCACCACCGCGGCTCCGCCGGATGCAAGGCCGAAGCCCAGCTTTTCCGCGCAGGCAACGCCGTAGGGCGTGCAGTCCCGCGTTCCCACCACTGCCACACAGAGGAGATCGTCCAGCAGGGGCAGTCTGCCTTTACAGTAAAGCAGCGCAGGCGGATCATAAATGTTTTTCAGCCGTCCGGGATAGGCGGCGTCAGAAAGGGTCAGCAGCCGGATGTCCAGCCGCTGGCAGTCAGCAAGGATCCTGTCCGCCGGAGCCAGATCGTGGTTTTCCAGCAGCTTCAGCTGGCTGCGCTCCACGCCATCCGTCAGCAGCAGTTCGTCAGCGTCGGCATAGAAAATGCTCTCCGGGTCACCGAAACGGCGCAGCAACGCCAGACGGGTCTGATTCCGCAGGCCCTTCAGCTCCGACAGCCACACCCAGTATTTCAGCATATCCGACGCCTCCCTGTTCAGTCGTTTCGGGCAGCTTCCCACAGCAGCACCGTGGCTGCCGCCGCCGCGTTCAGCGATTCGCAATGCTCGCTCATAGGGATCCTGATCGTCCGATCACAGAGGGCCAGCACGCCCTCTGTCAGCCCCCGCCCCTCGCTGCCGATGGCAATGGCGCAGCGGCGGTAATCCACCGTCCGGGCATCCAGCGTGTCATCCCGGAGGGCTGCACCGTAAAGGGGAATGCCGCTCCGCTTCAGCAGGGCGGACAGCTCGTCCGCCGCCGTGGTCCACACCGGACAGCGGAACACCGCGCCCATGGTGGCCCGGAGGGTCTTGGGATTATAGAGATCCGCGCAGCCGTTCACCAGAAACATCCCGTCTGCATGGAAAGCGTCCGCCGTGCGGAGGATGGTTCCCACGTTTCCGGGATCCTGAAGGGTGTCCAGCACCACATACCGGCGGCCTGTCAGCGTTTCCGGCAGGGCGGCCGGTCGCATGGCGCATACGAACAGAGTTCCCTGCGGCGTCTCCATGGGAGACAGGGACTTCATCACATCCGCCGGAACCTCCACCTGCCGCACGCCCAAGGGCAGTTCCGGCAGCTCAACGCCCTCTGTTGCCACAATGGTGCGGATCTCCGCCCCCCACAGCAGGGCTTCCCGCAGCAGCTTGGGACTGTCGCAGAGGAATTCCCCTCGCTGGCGGCGGTAGGACGCAGAGGACGCCAGCTTCCGAAGATGGGTACACAGCGGATTCTGACGGCTGGTGATCTTTTCCATCTTTCAGCGGCTCCTTTCCCATCCTGTACTATCCTGATTCCGGTCTTTCGGAATGATCGATTCAGTGTGGGAGTTCCGGCGAAAGCCGCCTTGCAGGCAGTAAATCCGGGGCTTCTCCCACAGCTATCAATATAATATATAGTATATTCTCTTTTTTTTCAAGAGAATTCTTTCCTCTATTTTTGCGGCCCTATTTTTTCGCGCCGGACAGCAGAACTGCGCCGGGGGCAGTGCTGAAAGCACCGTCCCCGGCGTTGTTGTCTGGCTCCGCTTAGTCATACCGCAATGCGTCGATGGGGTTCAGCTTCGCGGCCTTGTTGGCAGGCAGGTATCCGAACAGGATGCCGATGCCCACGCTGACACCGAAGCTGACGGCAATGTCGGAAAGGGTCGGCACCGCGCTGAAGGTGACGCCGTTCATGGAGCTGGACATGATGGCCCCCACCGCAATGGTGGCAGCTCTGGCCAGCAGCAGTCCGAAAGCAATACCCAGCACGCCGCCTACGGCGGAGGTGGTGCCGGCCTCAATGACAAACTGACCCCGGATGTTCTTCTGCTTCGCGCCCAGAGATTTCCGAATACCGATCTCCCGCGTCCGCTCCGTGACGGACACCAGCATGATATTCATAATGCCGATGCCGCCTACCAGCAGGGAAATGGCCGCAATGGCCACCAGCACGATCATCATGGTGTTCATCATGGTGTTCATGGCGTCCATCATTTCGGCGGAGGTCATGACCATGTAATAGTCCGAGGACTGATAGGTTTTATACAGCCGGTTTTCCACGATGCCCTTGGCGGCAGCCGCCGTATCCCGGCTGGTGGTGGTCAGCAGGAACATTTCGCCGGTACCCATCATCATGGTGCCGGCGCCCATCCGCTGGGCGTTTTCATAGGGGATGTAGATCACGTCGTCGGCGCTGCCCTCGCTGCTGTCGCCGCTTTTACTCAACACGCCGATGACGGTGTAAGGCACGCCGCTCAACGAGATGGTCTTACCCAGTGCGTCGCCCCGGAATGCGGTCTGGGCCAGATAGCTGCCGATGACGCAGACATTCTGATGCCGATCCACGTCGATGTAGCTGAGGAATCGTCCCTCCGCAAGAGTCTCCCCCTGCATGGTGCCCTTGGTGTCCTCCTTGAAAAACGCCTCGCTGACGCCGTAGACCGAAGTACGGTCATAGTCCTCCGTCTGGTAGCGCACCTTGGCAGAAGCGGAAACATAGGGGGTCACGCCGGTGAGGTACTGAGGGTACTTGTCCACCAGTTCATAGAGATCCTCCACATCCACGTCACGGGTGCCGCCGGTGCCCCGGCCATAGGTCATGACCTGGATCAAATTGGAGCCCATTTTCTCAAACTGACTGTTCATCATATTGGTCATGCCGTTGCCGAGGGACAGGATCACGATCACGGCGCCCACGCCGATAATGATACCCAGCATGGTCAGGAACGCCCGCATTTTGCTGGTTTTCAGGGATTTCAGCGCCAACTTGAAGGATTGTGCAAAATTCATGCTTCCGCCTCCCTGTCAAGACCGGCTTCCTCCGGCTGCACCACAGCCTTCGGGTCGCTGGCGTCACCATCATAGATGATATGTCCGTCCTGAAGCCGGACGATCCGCTTTGCCTTGACGGCAATGGAGTTATCGTGGGTAATGAGTACCACGGTATCGCCCTCCTGATTCAGCTTCTGGAGGAAGCCCAGCACCTCCCGGCCTGTGCGGGAGTCCAGAGCGCCGGTAGGCTCGTCTGCCAGAATCACCGACGGGTCCCCCGCCAGCGCGCGGGCGATGGACACCCGCTGCTGCTGGCCGCCGGAAAGCTGGCTGGGCAGATTCTTCTGCTTATCCGCCAGACCGACCCGGCCCAGAGCGGCGATGGCCCGCTCCTTCCTCTCCTCGGCGCTGACCCCGGCATACAGCAGGGGCAGCTCCACATTTTCCAGCACACTCAGCTTGGGGATCAGGTTATACTGCTGGAAGATGAAGCCCAGCATCTTGTTGCGGATCTCCGCCTGCTGATCGTCGTCCATGGTGGACACGTCCACGCCGCCCAGATGGTATGTACCGCTGGTGGGAACGTCCAGACAGCCGATGATGTTCATGGCGGTGGATTTGCCGGAGCCGGACTGACCGACAATGGCCACAAACTCCCCCTTGTCGATGGTCAGGCTCACGCCGTCCAGCGCGTGAACCTCCTCATCGCCCATATGGTAGATCTTATAGACGTCTTTTAATTCAATGAGGTGCTCCATGGCTTACATCCCCATCATCATGTCCATCATATTGGAACTCTGGTTGGCGATCAGAACAATGTCGCCCTCTTCCAGACCGCTGGTGACCTCAATATAATCGCCGTCGTTCTTGCCCAGCGTCACATCCCGGCTTTCCAGCTTGCTGGCGTCGATCACTGCGGTATTGTCCTCATTCATAGCGCCGGGGCCGGGAACAAGAACCGTGTTGCCCCGATTCACCGCGTCCACAGGGATGCACAGGGCATTGGGAACCTGATCGCCCTTGATGGTGGCAGAGACGTTCATGCCAGGTTTCAGATCGCCGTAATTTTCAATGATGATGGTCACAGGATAGCTGGTAGCGCCGCCGGCGGTAGTGCCGTTGATGCTGATCTTATCCACCACGCCGGAGAAGGTCTGCCCCTCCAGCGCGTCGGCGGTGATCTCCACCTCCTGCCCCACGGCCACCTTGCCGATATCCAGCTCATCTACGGCCATTTCCAGTTTCAGATAGCTCATATCGTAAATGACGGCCAGAGAGCCGGAGTTCATGCCCTCCACCTTGTCGCCCGTCTTGAAGTTCTTTTCGATGACCCGGCCGGTGATCTGGGAGGTGATCTTGTAATCGTCCAGACCGTCCGCAGCCATGGACGCGGCCAGCTGTGCGTTTTTCAGGTTCAGGCTGGCATTCTGGATCTGGTCTCTCACGGTTTCAGATTCCACCGTACACAGCGTCTCGCCCTGCTTGACGGTGCTGCCGGCCAGCTTGGTCAGGCCCTGCACCGTGCCGCTGGCAGTGGCGTAAACCGTGGAGGAACCGCCCAGCGTCAGGGGCGTCTGCCCGTAGCTGCCATAGCTGCCGATCTGGGCAGTGGCGGTCATGGAATCCGTCAGGCTGCCGGGATTGTGGATCTTCACCCGGACGGTGATGGCGGTCAGGCCGTTGCTGGTGACGCTGGTGGAGTTGGAAACGGACTCCACGGTGCCGCTGACCGGCGCATCAAAGTTGCCCGCATACACGGTGGCAGGCTGCCCCACATAGAAGTCGGTGGATTTGGCATAGGGGAACAGGAAGTCCACCGACAGATCCATGCTGGAGACGATCTTGGCAATGGGAGAACCGGCCGTCACGCTGTCGCCGTTGTGGACATACAGCTCATTGATGGTGCCGGAGATGGTAGCCGTGGGATTCAGCCCCTCCTTGGCCTGCTGATAGGCAAGCTGCGCCTGAGAGACCGAGATATTCGCGCGATCCACGTTGTTCTGGGCGTCGCTGCTGTCCAGCGTGAACAGCAGATCACCCTTTTCCACCTGATCGTCCTCCTCGAAGGGTGCGCTGACCACTTCGCCGGAGATCAGGGTGGTGACGTTGTAGGAATCTGCGGGCATCAGGGTAGCCGTGCCAGTGACGGACAGCGTCAGATCCTGCCGGGCGGCCTGCGCCACCAGATAGCTGCCGCCGAGCTGGGAGTTGGCCTTTTTGGCCGCGCCGGCCATGCAGCCAGCCACGATGGCTGCAACCACCACGACTGCAATCAGAATCTTCAGCCATTTCTTTGCCTTTTTGCTCTTGGGCGGGCTGAATTTCTTCTTCGGCTCCGTCCCGGACGCAGGCGCGTCCTGCACCGCTTTGGTGTCTTTCGTCATTTCTTCCATACAGATAACTCCTTTATTTCTGCTGTGCGGAAGCGGGCTTTGCGCCCATGCCCCGCCGCACAATTTTCAATACGCGTTCCAGCCGTTTTCTGCCGTCCGGGTCAGCGCCGGGCCGCAGGCCGTTATACATGACCGGCACCGCCAGAATGATCAGCGTCCGCAGAATATAGCCCAGATCCTCCGGCTCCCGGAGATCCAGCAGGTCGGGATTCACACAGTCCTCCATGCGCTCCAGAATCAGCTCCGGCTCCACAAATTCCAACAGGCCGCCTTTTTGCAGGCCGCCGTTCCGATTGACAATGGCGGACATCATACCCGGCCCGCCCAGACCGCAGTCCGCCGCCGGATGGCTCCGCAGATAGTCATACATATCCGGCAGCGCCGCGAACACATCGCCGTTCCGGCCGCGCAGGATTTCCTCAAACACGACCAACAGCTCCTGGATACTCTCCTGCACCAGATAACGGAAGAGATCCTCCTTATCCCGGAAATACATATAAAAGCTGCCCCGCGGGATTCCGGCCTCCCGGACGATCCGGTTGATGGAGGCCTCGTTATAAGGCCGCTCCGTAAACTCCCGGACTGCCGCCGACAGCAGCTTTTCCTGCTTTTCCGGCGCGAGATTCAAAAATGTACTGCTGGGCAAACCGCCAGCCCCCCTTATTAAAATGCTTGCTGATGAAAAATGATTCGGCCCGATTTCGGATTGGGGATAGTTACAAACTGGAATTTTCAAATTAGTCTTTGCAAATAACCTTTGAACCTTCACCATCAATTACAATTCCCTGACGGTTGTTAATTGGGCATA
>ERZ838483.108-NODE-108-length-101757-cov-24.542831_pt1 | contig 101757 bp, 158 predicted proteins | sample MGYA00519939_ERZ838483 | MGnify/ENA primary metagenome ERZ838483 (study PRJEB31850, sample SAMEA3708836) | human gut metagenome | biome: human gut; feature: human-associated habitat; material: faeces | place: China | collected 2014 ...
GTAGTCTCCCGTTGCGGAGGATGCGCCGTAGTCTCCCGTTGCGGAGGATGCGCCGCGGTATCCCGTTGCGGAGGATGCGCCGCGGTATCCCGTTGCGGAGGATGCGCCGTAGTCGCCTGTTGCGGAGGATGCGCCGCAGTTGCCTGTTGCGTCACATTCTGGTTTTGTTCTTTCTTTTGTATATTCAATCGCCGCTTTAACAAGACCAGCAATCGAAATTTCTGCTCCAATCTTGATTTTTGTGGATGCCACTTTCGAATCATCGTTGTTTTTACTAAATTCGCCGCTTTGTTCTACGACATGGTAAACGCTGCTTTCTGGGCTGTAATATCTAAAGCAATCCAAAGGATATTCGCACGCACGGAAACCGCACTCGCAAGCGACGGCTTTTTCCTCTTCGTACTCTTTTCCTTCTTTGTATTGGAATCCATTTTTAGCAGTCATGTCTTTATTAAATCCCTTGTATGTTTTCATAAAATTTCCTTTCATTTTTTAGTTTCAAAACGGGCATTTTCCCGGATTGTTTAATTCCAGTTCCATCCCCGGCTCTGAAACGCATACATTTGCCAGTGGAACTGTTTTCTGCATCTTCTCAATAAAAATATCCTTATCCGCGTTTTCTGTTGATAAGTGGCACATCACAACGTTCTGGAGCTGCCTGGTGTAGCATGCCTTTGCAAATTCGCATGCAGTGCCAATGCTCATATGCCCACGTATAACATGGTTCGCCTTTGCGTTATCATTTGATATGATTTCCGGATCGTAATTCACCCCAATAAGGATATGATTAACATTGTGAAATCTCCACTTGCAAAATTCCGCATCCGTAAGATACAGAAGCCGTCCCATTTTTGGATGTTCAATCAGAAAACCATAACACGGGCAAGGGCTGCCATCTCCGTTCGTGTGAGAGTATTCACCATTTAGGTCAGTTAAATCAAATGCTCTGGCCTTCCACATACCGCCGAATGTCACACCAATGTCGTTACGATATGGAGCAAACACCGGGATCCCAATGTGTTCAAGATCGTTTAGCGATTTGCTGTGATCTGTGTGAGAATGCGTAACAACGCATCCAGAAACTTTTTCAACGTTCCATCCCAGACCTCTTTTAATTTCCTTGATCGGTATTCCGCAGTCCAGAATCAGAGTTTCTCCGTTATCGGCAATAAGCAAATGGCAATTCCCAGAAGAACCGGTGCCTAATGTCTTAAGTTTCAATTATTCCTCACCTCGCAAACCAAAAAACTCATTTCTTACATCGATAATGCTCCTTGTCTGGCCATACAGTGCCCGGTTATGCTTTGCCCTCTGCTCGTTATCACAAATAAACTGTCTGCAAATTTCTGGGCGCACAGGATAAATCCTGCATTTCTCACAGTTCTTTCCTGTATCAAGAAACGGACAAGTCGTATCGTAAATTGCTGTCGCAGGAGCTATGTGTCGGCACTCTTTAACATGCTTCTTCTTTATATAACGGTGAATAGCAGAAATTTCCTTTTCACTCATAGGAAGAAGGTTGCTGCAGCAATTACCACACTGGCTGCATTTTCCGTCCTTGCAAAAATTGTAAATATTATCAGTCATGTCGCGCTGAACTGCTTCTAAAAACGATAATACTTCCATATTCCGCTCCAATTCTTTTTCAATTAATCATTTTCTCTTTTTATAGCTTTGTAAAATATTCCGTCTGCAAGGTATTTAAGTATCAGCCGATACTGCATAGACTTTACAGCTTCGATATGCGTAGTCCTTCCGTGAAACATAACGAATCTCTGATCCATAAGTTCATCCATCGTTGATATTTTGCTTCCGGTTGTATATTTTCTTTTGCTCTTCAAATACAAATTATGTTCTTTTCTGTATTCGCAACATGCACATGCTTCAGAAAACGATGGGTAATGTTTTCCTTTGTACTCGTATGAACTAGAACAATGCCTGCACGGGTTTTGCCTCATATCAATTACATCCTCCAAAACAGATTATTCTTTCATGAACTCTGGAATCGACTGCTGCCCGTCCACGTCTTCTACTACTTCTGGCTCGTCCGGTTCGAAATCGGCCATGTTTGCGTTGGATTCAATATCTCTTTTGACCTGCTCCTTCATTTCTTCCAGCGGGTATTCTTTGAAATCGTTGTCCTGAAGCTCTTCTCTTGTATACAGCCCCATCGTTAATTCAGGACAATTAAGACTTGAAAAGAAAGAAGCAGCCCTGTACCTTAACATTAACTGCGGCATGGACTTCCATTTACTGCCGTTTTTGCTGAGCCATCCTTCGTCCTTCGCCATGTCCATGTCAACTGTCATGCCCTCAATGCGTCTGCCGTTTTTCATCGTCCACGCCGTGCACGAAAATGGTTTTCCGTTCTTGTCTTTCTTTTCATCGAATTGCAATTCGATGTCAAATTTTCTGGAATTATTGATTGCTGCGATCAGAAATTTTGAGCTCCAAGACGGTCTGCCTTGAATCACGTATAAGTTCTGCATAACCATTAGCGGGCTGACACGTAATCTCTGTGCCTGTTCAATCGCAATTAAGCAGTTTGCGTCGTTTTTCTGAAACGTAGCTGGAACGATTGTGGAGCTAGAAAGCGCTTTCGCCATCTGCATAGCCATAATAAAATTGTCAGACGTACCGAAAATGCCAAGACTATAGTCTGTCACTTTGTTGTGACTCGACACTTCCTTTTTTTCTTCTTTTACTGCAACGTCTGTTACCTCTGCCATATCATTATCTCCTTTCAACATTTAAAACTTTCAAATCAGAATCACTTCTTCTGAGAATCAATACCTGATTCTCGATGTTAGGAATTCTCCATCCGTCTACGGACTCCGCGTCATCAATAATGATCGGGAAATTGTAATTGCATCGTTTCTGGAATGCTCTGCAAATATCGATTTCTGTCAGAATTCTGCATCCGTGATTCAGGTTTCTTGAGTACATTTCACCACGATACGTAAATTCGCAACATTCTTCGATATCTCCGTTTATAAGCGGGCGAAACATTTTAACGGAGCAGAAATCAAGGTATTCATTTACTTCGTTCTGTAGAAGCTCATTCTTTCTTAAACTAAACTGTTTTAAAAGGTAAAGCTGTCTTTCTACGTCTGCAATTTTCTGCGCAATGTTTCTGCGTTCCATCTCCAATTCAGTGACCCTGAAATCAATTCTTTTGTTCTCGGCGGTTCTCGCCAGCTGACTATTACATTCTGCAATTCTTTGGCGGATAGAAGCTTCCTCTACTTTTAAATTTTGCTTTACTTCCGAGATATCGGAGTACCGATCCAGTGCTTCTTTCTTCTCTTCGATAGATTTTTGCAGATTGATGTATTCATCTGTATTTGACACGTCGACGAATTCTGGTATCGTACTCAGTTCCGTTTCCTTTTCCTGGATGCAACGTGCAAACCCGTTTAGCTTATCTTGTAAAACCGGAATCGATGCTTTTAGCTCTCCGGATTCTTTTGCAGACATTTCAAAAAGCGATTTTGCTTCATTTCCGTTTTCCACGATCTTTTCTAGTTCATCTTTTTTGTGGATGTCGAACTCATTTCTTAACTGCTGCTTCCGGTCTTCCGGATATTCCTGTCCGCAGTACGGGCAAACGGTCGAGTTTTCGTCAAACTTTCTGCCATATGCCTCTTTGTATTTGCCTCTCAAAAGAGAAATTTTATTCTTATATGTAGTTGCTTCTAGTTCTAAATCGGAAATTTCTTTCTCTAATGCAGATACGCTCTTTTCAATTCCACGCTTATCATCTTTCAATGTCGAAATTTCAGATTCAATCGCGATTCTCTTTTTGATATTCTCTTCATTTGCAGATCGCTTCAATTCGTTCTGAGAGAACTGCAATTCAAGGATTCCATCAGAAATTTTATCTGCTTCCGAAAGTATCTTCCCAAGATCGGTCTGCTTCTCTAAATTTTCGTTGAGCAAGACTTCAAGAGATTTCTTTTCCGACTCGAGTTTTTCAGTATCAATCGGCAATCTACCGCGGTTTGCTTCGTCAATTCTGCTGGGAATTTCGTCAAGGAGAGATTTAAGTCCTTTTGTACCAGATTTACCTCTTGTTCCGTTAAGCTGCGTGTTGCAACGTTTCTTTAACTCTTCGATATTCCCGTCCTCAAAAAGAGGTTTTAATTCTTCAAATTCCTGATACATATCGCAGATGTCCGTGTCGCTATGCTTCCCAAAAGCATTCGCAAGGACAGCTCTCTGGTCTACGGAACTTTTAAGTAAAAGCGTCATTGCATTCATACAATATGGAACATATTCTTCCGCAAATGACGAGATATATTCCGAATAATCGCTTGCTTTTTTCGGAATGTCGTTGATATAATAATCAATAACGTTTCCGGTAAACTCGCCCTTTTTATTTAGGTTCTGCCGGCTTACTTTTTTGAGGTTTTTTTCTGCTCCATCAACATCGACAGTAAGCTCTACAGACACTTCAAGGTCATTGATGTCATTTCCGTTTTCATCATGCGGGCGAATGCCGGAAATTTCTTTTCCATTCTCGTCTCTGCAATTAAAAATCCAGAAGATAGCTTTCTTTACAGTGGACTTTCCAGCTTCGTTTGCACCAGTGATTTCTGTTTTTTCGAAGAAATCATGGTCAAATGTCTTTGATCCAAAAAAACCGCAGAAATTATTTAATTTCAGATGCTTGATCTGCATTTTTCTCCCTCCATTTTTCTAAAAATACGATTGATGTTACGATTTCGTATGTGTCAGCTTCCGTAATAACATCGCCGTTTTCGTCGTGTTTTTTGTAATGCCGGCTTGTCAGCATACCAGTAACAGAAATTTCTGTGCCTTTTTTTGCATTGCATACAACTCGAGATCCTCCTTTGAAAAACACAACAGGGATATAATACGAATTCTTATTCGAGTTGCATGCGACAAGCGAATTGGAAACAGCACCAACGGAGCTTGTAAGATGCGTATTCACTTTGCTGCAAATAAATCCTCTTAACGTGACCGTATTTTCATATTTTCTCTTTTCTTCGCATTCCGCGGCAGAGGATACATTCACGTATAAAAGCAGCTTTCTGTGCTCCCCTTCGTACTCGTTTCTGGTGCGAATTTCTCCGTATAAAGTTAAATGCTTTCCTTCTGGATTATCATGGAAAATTCGCGCAGGAGCCAAGCACTTTAACGTGTCAACTGTGCCGCTGAGACGAACGGCAGAAACAAAAAACTCATAGCATCTCCCGTATTCTCTCGTATTTACTTCTTTTACTTCTACAACGTCTCCTGTGATAACAATACTGTTCATTCGTGATTCTCCTTTACATGTACGCCGTTTTCATCTACAAATAAGATGTCGGCTCTTATAAGCGACTTAATCAGCTCTTCGCTGGCTCTAGGGATGCTAATTATCGGATTTTTCATTTTTGTTATCCTTTCTTGATGCAAGCACGACATCGTTCGGCAGATATTTTCTTGTAATATATTCTGTAAAGCTGCTTTTCCCGTTTACATATACATATACATAGCCTCCGTCAAAACATGCGAAATGCGACGGTCTCCAGTAGCCAAACGTGTCACGCGCATAAACCTTTTCGTCCTTTTTTACTTTTGACCAGTCGGTCTTTTTCGCTTCATCTTCTTCCGTATTGCACCATGCCTTAAACTGGGAATTGCACTCGAACGTATTATTGAAGTCGCACATTTCGCAGTCTGAATCCTCGCACGCACAAGGAACGCCATTTATAACGCAACAGGACTTTCCCTCACACGCAATCTGAAAAATCCGGTTTTGAAATTTGAACTTATTTTTCATTTCCCATGAATCCTTTCCAGCTCTTCGCTTCTCTTCATGATTCCATCGGCATAACTGCTGATGTATCCTGACTCTGATTTTTTGACCGCGTCTTTTTCGCCGTGGTATACCTGCAAAACAGTACTTGTTTCTCCGTATTTTTCAAAAAGTTCAGACAGGTAATCTGTTCCAACAAGAATGTTACCATTCATGTCGTAAATGTCGTTTACGGCAAGACGTTCCATTCTGTCTTTATGAAATTTTTCATATACCTGCATCAGCCCTTTGCATCCACCGTTTGTCGCGTCCTGCTGACCGGAACTCTCTCTTTCGATAATTGCCATAAGCAGCTCTGGACAAATATTGTACTGTTCGCCATACCAGACGCACGCATCCTGGATCTCTTCCGAAATATAGGTATCTTCCTGCGCATTTGCAGTGATCGGTGTTGCAATTGCAGCGGTGAAAAGTGCTGCTATCAAAATCTTCTTCATTTTTCCTCCGTTTTTAAGCTGCTTTATCGTCAATAAGCTGAGAATCAATAATGGTAAAATTGCATCTATGGATATAAAGAGGAAGTCCGTCGATCATGATTTTTGTCGTTTTAGGCAGATTTTCTTCGACTTCCCAAGTAACATCATCTCCCATAAACGCTCCAATGTTATATCCATCCTGAGACTGGACAAGTATCAATTTCTGTCCATGCTGACCATTTTCGTGCATGTCGTACCACCAGTTTTTCAGGCCATAATATGTACCGATCAGTCTACCGCTCACAGATACGTCATAACCATCTTCTCTTGATGCCTCTTTTGTGTTTAATTCAGTTGGAATTTCTAACATTTCCAAACGCGTATCCTTAAATAACACACTGCTTCCGCATGACTGGATATAATTTCCATCAATACCAATCGTAACAACTGAACTTGTCTCATACCAACTTACCCAGCTGCCGCTCGTATCCCAGCCCCATTGCTTCGCTTTGTTTGGTTCGATTGTGAAGCTGTTGCCGGTAAAGTTTAGGAAATTATTTCCAGAGTTGTCGTACATCAACGCTTCATATGACACGGGAACCGTTTCAGATTCATTTGAGTAAACAACGGTAGTTGTCCCATCCACACATCCAGGCATTGTAAGCGCAATGCTTAAAGCCAACGCAATTCCTACAATTTTATTCTTCATTTTTCCCTCAAAAAAATTATTTACGAAATACAATTTAAAAAACTTCAGTTTGCTTCATTACCTAACTTCAATTCCGGTGCATTGTTGGAAAATGTTAGCATCAAAGTTCGGTATTGCCTTGATGATATTTTTCTGACGGTCTGGCAATCCGTCCCACCATAACTGACCACATTCCGATTCATCAAGCACTTTGAGGTAACCGCCTGTTGTTTCATAGGTTGGATTTGCTAACTTTTCTTCATCAGTCATATCTTCTTCATATACCAATTCAACAACATTCTTTGGTATCTGATTCAGTAAATATCTTGCATCTGAATTCATCCATTCACGGTATGTCATATCTGACGGCTTATTGAACAGCATGATCTTCTGTTCTTCTGTATTAAAACAACCAGTATTAAAAGACGATTTGTTCCAGTCCCCGGTGTTCCAGTTCCCGGTGTTGCAGTTCCCGGTGTTCCAGTTCCCGGTGTTCCTGTTCCCGGTGTTCCAGTCCCCGGTGTTCCTGTTCCCGGTGTTCCTGTTCCCGGTGTTGCAGCGACCCGTGCAATTCTTTCCAAGGTTGACGATCCGCAAGACTTCATCCCACGGGATTTCACGCACGATTTCCAGTTTATCAGTGCAAGACATGTCACCTTCTGTCAGCACTTCACCATAGGCAATGACTTCTGCAACCTTGTTGTTGCTGTCAAAATCATAATAATCGAAGCAGTCGGCAGCGGTCTGACAGAAGTGCATACCGTGACCGCAAACATCAAGTTCCCCTTCTTCCTCAAATTTTCCTGGGCAAGTATACTGTTTGGTGTTACCATCCGGCGAACAAGTCCAGTCAGGTCTGAAAACCTTATATCCTTTGACTTCGCTCATTTTTTTCCTCACTTTCTAATCTTCATTGAATCTCAATCAACGGATATATCCCGTTCTTTTTGAGTAGCTCATACAAGAACAATCTTCCTTTCTGTGTCCACTCTGTCTGCATTGCAACATCTGCCTGTCCGCTTGATCTGGTAATATCAATCGTTCTGCTGTGGACATATCCAAGTCCTTGATATTGCCGGTATAAAATCCACTGACCGCCGACTTTATGCTGAACCCCTAAATCTTTCAGCACCTTGTTGAAAGATTTCGCAGACATTCCATAGTCCTGTGCAATCTGTGTCACGAGAACTGTTGACTTGCTCTTCAAAATCAAGTCAACATAATTCACTTTCGGCTGCATTTCTGAAATGGTGTTATTCATTTCCACGACCTCTGTTTCAAGTGCTTGAATCTGTTTATCTCGTTCCGCAATCTTCTTCTGTGCCACAATAATTGCTTTTTCAAGAAGTTCATCATCTGTCATGTTTTCTTGACCGGAAATATATCCGCCGTTCTTGCGGACAGATGGGATAACTTCGTCAAAAATCCAACGTTCAAATTTTTCTGCAGACGGAAGTTTTGATCTTATAATAAGACGGTACACGTCACCCTCACTTATATAGGAAAGTTGTTGGATTCCGCCGAGCGTAGGGGTGTCGTGTTTCACGACTCCCTTGCAATGTCTGGAAATTGCGTCTCTAGGAGTTGAATATCCAAGAGCTATCGCAACGTCGGTCGCAACGAAATGTGGTTTTCCGTCTATTTCTGCCATTCTGACCTCGCCAAACTCCTTGTTATCAAAAATCTGCAATTCGTTCATTTTCTCTCACCTTCTTTCGTGGTATACTCTCCTTATCTTTTTATAAGGAGGTGAATTGAATTGGATGCTAAAGAATACGCATCTGCTTATGCTATTGCGAGAACTTGCGGATTTAACCAAGGCTTTGATGATTTCAGAAAGCTGTACGACCAATACTACTCAGAAGCCATCGAAGCAATTCCAGAAAAACCGCAATTAGCAAAGGTTGAGGTTGTGTCTAATCCTTTCCGTAACCGGAAGAACTTCTAAATGTTCCGACTACCGGAGCAATGGCGGTAAGGACTTTGATAGACAGATCGATGTTTGTTTCACCAATTTTTTTATCGCCATTCACAATGCTCTGATAAGCTTCCAGAACATCCATTGCTACATGCTGCGCCATTTCGTCGATTCCAACATAGCGATAGTCAGCCTTTTTTACCAAAGTAGCCTTGCCGTTTGAATCTACAACGCTGTATCTCTGATTCTGCACTATCTATTCTCCTTTCTATTCATCCTATGTAAGTGTCATTCGTTAAGATTGTCACTTACTTTCAATGTCCTATCGGCATTACACAGCGCATTCAATGCCATTACTTCAATGCCAAGTCTTTCATCTGGCTTTTGTTCATAGTTTCTTACTGCTGCAATATCTTCCATAATATAATCTGAAAGTTTTTTGATATGTTCTTGCATTTCCTCACCTGCTTTCCATAGTCTCTCTGAAATATGAGAGCATATTCAGTTTTTGAATTTGATACTTTCAATCTCGCCTAGCCCTTCCTGCATAATCCGTACCATCCTCATGTCAGTTTCAAAATTAAGGGCATTCAAGTCAAGTGTCAGGGTAGGAATACCATCACCAACTCCCTGATTCAGCGTAAACCTTCTCACACCGTCAATTTTATGGCCGTCAATCAGGACTTCTGTAAAAATCCCATGTTCGCCATCTACTTGACGAATCTCGATTTTTTGCAATTAAATTCTCCTTCCCGATTCAATCTACGCACAATATCTGATTTCATATTCAGTCACGATTTTTGAGAAAATTTCACGCAACTTTTTATCATCTTCAATGACATCCATTTTGTTCAGTGCGCTGACTTTTGTCTTTGTGCATCCATCTTCCACCATGCGATTACGCTTGTTTCTCAATCTGGTATTCAGATCGCATCCGGCTCTCCGTTCCAGTTCCAGATACATTTCCGATCGGAGCATTCTGAACTCTGCCCCTGCATTTCTCTGAATACGGTTAAATTTCAGATTGATTTCCGACCGCCAGTTATCGAATACTGGCTTCACAGCTTCTTTAATGCTCTCCGTTGTTGCAACTGCCTTGTCAGCGGTTTCCTGGGCAATGGCAATCTGCCGGTCACGTTCCTTATCAGCAAGCTCTTTTTCAACCATCTGTGACAGCAGCCCCTGTAACATCTGAAGCTCCGGTGATAATGCCCTGTTCACTTTTTCTCTTGTCTTGAAATATCCATTCACCAACTGCCTCTGAACGTCCCATGCCAGATCATCTGTGAAGGACTTCACCAGCATCAGATATCCTTGCTCTGTGATAAAGGCTGTTCCCCTTGGATTTACTTCATCAATTCCGGATGTCCGTTTTTCGGACATCCAAGCATTTTCAAGGTCTGACGGCTTTAAAATGAAGAAATCTTCACCTTTAATAAAGTGATTTCTGTTGTCAGCAAATCTCTTTCTCGCCGTTCCGTCCGGTCTGCCATGTACCATGTCGATGTCTTTAAATGTAACTACTCGCTGACCGTTGTACTCTTTTACGGAAATATCCGAATTTCCAATATGTACTATCGAACGCATTTCTCTCACCTCCTACTCAATCCATTTTCTAATTGGAACTCCTGTGGCAATTTCCATCTTCTGTAATGTTGACATGGCAGGAAGCGAAGAATTGTTTTCCCATCTTCCGATTGTGCCATTTCCAATTCCACATTTTTTTTCAAATGCTGCTATAGACAACTTGTTTTTCTCACAATACTCAATCACTTTGTCATAAATCACATTTAAGCCTCCTTTCTTTTATTTTTTAGAAATAGCTCTATTGACAACGATTAGAGAATAATCTACAATATAAGTGCCAACAAATACCAAGATTTATCGAATAATCATTTTTAAATTTTAGAGGAATTTCTAAATTTATGTTTTGATTATATCGATATATCTCTATTTTGTCAACCCTATTTTTAGAAATATTTCTATTTTTGGAAAGGAAACAAAATGGGAACTTTTAACAGTGTCGATGAAGTGAAAAGAATATGTAAAGAACGAAAGATTCCAATATCAAAATTAGAACAAGCCTGTGGATTTTCAAATGGATATGTAGGCAAATTGCGTGAAGGAAAGTTTCCGGCAGACCGATTGTATTCTATTTCACAGTTTCTTGGCGTCTCCGTAGATTATTTAATGACCGGGGAAGAACCTAAGGTAGATCTGTCAGCAGAAACGGCAAAGTTAGTAGGGAAATTGGTTCAAGACCCAGAGATGGCTAAAGCATTGAGAAAATATTTTGAACTTTCAGACGAAAAGAAAAAGCATGTTATTGAAACAATAAACATGCTTAGTGAGGTGTAAATATGATTACATCAGATGATGTTTTAAAAGCTATTGTAGAATGCAGAAAACCAAACGGTCTTGCCTATCATACAGATGTGATGAACAAGCTAGAAATTGACGGTATTACCTTGTCAAATTTTATTAAAAAATTGAATACAAATGGTTATATATCCTCAACTCTTGGAGACATTGAAGTAACTTCTTTAGGTTTAAGTGCCTATGACGATTTGACCAGAAGGTCAAAAGCCAAGAAATCACTCTCTGCATTTTCCAAACTTTCTCTGAAATTCATTGCGGAAATCATCGCCACTATCGTTGCTGGTATTGCTCTCGCCTACATCACATATCATTTCGGGTGGAAGTAATCCTAAAATTTTCAGCAGAATCATCATGTTAAAAACAGGGATATAATCTCTCTCGCCGCTTATTAACGATATATTAAGCGCAACAAGATCCTGGTATTGTTCTTTTGTCAGATTGATTCCGACATATCTGAATCCTTCAATGCTTGTGTCGATTTCGGAGCTCTTATGCTTCTTTCTGAAAATTGTGGGAAACCGAAACTTCGGCTTATTTTCGCAATCCATGTTTATCATCACTCCCTTTTACTATCTGCTATTCCTTCCAAATCAGAAATTACAATATACAGGAATTTCAGCATGTCGTTATTTTCCGCTTTCTTTACCATCTCAATAATGCGTTCCCTGTAAACTTCTTTTTCATTCACCAATACCCCCTCCAATCACTTCCGCACTCAGTAGCGATAAAATCATTATAGAACGTGCGTTCTATTTTGTAAAGTATTTTGTAGGGCGATGCAATGCCAAGACACCGCCCTGCCGCCAGAACTCGTATGCCATTTGTTAAGGCTGTCTGTATCATACTGCACCGGAAGCGTAAAAAATGTCGAATACAGCGTTTTCTGGCAAAAAAATAAAGGGGCTTGCAATAAGCCCCTAAATTTCCTTGATCTGTGTCTTTATTCCTTTCATGAGATGCCCTTCCGTATTCATCAGGTATCCCTTTTCAGCAAGCATATTTGCAAAAGCAGTTGCGTTTTGTTCGGAAGAATATACCCCGGCAATGACATAATACAGGGTTTTCGTTTCCGGCTCATCTTTTCCTGCTTCTCCGGTCGCATTCACGGGTTTGATCTCCAAACCGTCGTAGATTGCCTGCACCATCTTTTCACAGTCATACAGTGCGTAGTCGTCCAGATCATCCACAAAGCAGCATTCAATCAGCATAGCTGGCGCTTTGGTATTTTTTAAGACGTATAAACCGTTGCTATACTTAACACCTCGATTCGTAAACCCAAGGGACGCGACACTGTTACATATTTTCTGCGCATAGCTTTCGATTCCTGTTCCCTTGTTGTTTGGGTGGATCCATACCTCCACACCTCTTGTCCTGCCGTCGGATGCAGTCTCTTTGGACAAAGCGTTAAAATGTATCGAAATATCAAGATCAACCGCGTGCTCGTTGCACTTCGATACAATCTTTTGCAAAATATCTTTTTGACTCAACCCGTTATTGCATGTGCAATCGTAAACCGTATGCCCCGCGGAACGGATTTTACCGATCAGAGCATTGCAAACATTCCGGTTTTCGTCTGATTCGTTTAAATATCCAACAGAGCCAGCTGCTGGCATTCCGGATGGATTGTGCCCCGCGTGGATGTTGAAACTCCTTATTTGTACCGTGGGTGTTTCCGCTACATCCGATCCGGTTGTAGAATCATACTTTGTCAGGTTGTATGCCTCGATACAGTTTGTAAGCGTTTCCGCGTAAGTGGCGGATGTCGCGTATCCGTCCGCTTTTATAAGCTTACAATACGTTTTGTAATCCCTCTGACCAATCAGGTTTGCGTAGCGCTTATTCCGTACGAGAAAATCCGCGTGGTCTTTTATGGAATCGTTCCAGCTGTCATAGGCGCGAAACGAGGCAATAACGTCGATATATTTGCCATTTACGTACTCTTTTGTAAGCTTCTGGCAAACTTTACCACTCCACCTGCTGTCCGCTTTAATTCCAAAAAGCGCATTGCCTTCCGTTGCAAGCTGGCTCGTACCATATTTACTTTCAATTATCGCCTGAGCGATTGACGGGGATGGAAGCAGGTTCACGGCATTGCAGGAGCTTACAATTTCATGCGCGACCGTAGATAAAAATTCTTCTACTTTCATTTTCTTGCACCTCACATATCCTGGTATTCTTCCAACTTTTCTGTTCCGGTTGTTTTCTCTGCTTTTTTAATCGCATCGCTTCCGAAAATGCTGGACAAGTGCTTTACAACCTTACCGGAGTAAACGCCGATAACAGCAACCAGTGTGGCTTTTGGTTCCATACCAAGAGTGTCTGACAGACTCGGAATCTGCTCGATCGTGTAGGCAAGACCGATAAACATTGCGGCTACACAAGCTGCCTTTGCAAGCCCGTACAGAAGCTTTTTTGTATCGAATTGACCGTCATTAAGTCCGATGTTTACATATAATCCGCCAAGGATATTGCAAAGCACCGCTATACCAAGGATTCCGATCAGCTTTAAAATTTCTACCATAGCTTTTATATTCCTTTCAAAATAGCTTGTACACTGGCTTTTCCTCATTAAAAAACCAGTACCTTAAATAGTCATCACACACAATTGCAACCGCCGATACAGCGCACCATAGGAGCGAAAACGGTAGGCATATTTGCCCCAAAATGTTAAAAGGCATGTTTGAGTAATCCCAAACATGCCAGCCGAGCCAAATGTTTATTATGCATCCAGATATAAACTCCACCGCAGTTACAATGCAGCCACCTATGACACACTGTTTCCAGAATGCCATTTCCCATGGAATAACTTCGTTTATCAGTCCGATCATGCAAAAACACAACCCGCCGACGATAAACATCGTCCAGTGTGTGTGCCCTCTTGCCATACGCTCGAGAGTATTGTACGTTATTCCGCCGAAGAAGAATAGTGTAAAAATTTTGCAAGTTTTATTAAGAAGATTCATTGCAAAGACTCCTTTGTGTTATTAAAATGTTCCTATTTTACTGCATAGTAGACCTTTAGCGCCAAAGAGTTTAACCCATTTATGGAAGTCATAACAAGCTCGGAATTGTTATGGCGCACATATCCAATTCCAATACCAACATGTTCTTGCTCGGTTCCTCCGTTATACACTTCGATAAAAAAATCTTTTCCGTGTACCATAGCCCCGAAATCAGGAATTTCAGACACTTTTGTGAAATGGTACCCATGATGCCATTGCCCAAATTCGTTTTCTTTCCACGAAACTAAACCACAGTCTAATGCTTTAAAATCTGGATTACCCAATTTTTTTTTTACGCCGTCCGTGGTTGTACCGTAAAAGTTTGTTCCGTCCCATTCTATTCCGCTTCCAGCCGGGAATCTTTTTTCGATTGTTTCCGAAAGACCGTCAATTTCTATTCCATGTTCGTATGCAACTCTTGCCGTAACAAGGCTTGTGGCACTGTTTGTTGTGTCATTATCAGCAACAGCATAATCTGCTGCTGCGCCTGATGGAATTTTGGGCTTGTCCGTAAGATCATTGTAACTTCCTGTTTTTGCGACAGTTTTTAATTTTCCATCAAGACCTCTGACTGCCATGGCTCCTGCCATGTACCCGCCGACCGTGTTTGCTAAAACAGCATCGATGTCGTCAATTATTTTTGTAGCGTCCGCGGAGCTGTTTATTGCTTCGTTTGCTTCGTTTACCTGTTTCGCGCCGTAGATACTGCCAGTTTGTTCGTAAACGCTTGCGTCCTCGAGGCAATACGTTCCGTCTCCATTCGCAACAAGTCTATATCTTCTCTTCCCATCCATGCTTTCGGCAAGTATATCGTCCTTAAAATCTGTCGCCAGCGTTCTTTTTGCCATTTCGATTCCTCCAACGTTTTAGTTCGACTGCTTGTAAATGTCCTTTAATACCTCGGATTGATATTCCTCCGGTACGTACATGCCGTAATAAGCAGCGTTTACACTCTCTTTGTCTACCATACTGTTTACATATATTCTCAGGTCTCTAAAATATGTAACGTGATATGTGACGAACTGTAATGCCTTGCTCACAATCAGAGACATGTCCGCGTTCGAATAATAGCGGCAGTGCTCGGAATGATCCGATGTGTGCCACGGTATAGACTCGGCTCCTGACATAACAAGCGTCTGTAATCCGACAAGGCTTGTCTGGTCTCGCTCTGTCAACGTAAAATGTTCTACAGTTCCGCTCGTAAGAGTGATGTCAAACCCTTCTGCAATGGTGGACTGCTGCTCGGAATTTAATGACAGGATTTTTTCTTCCTTTGCATCATCCAGCGTAGGGACATATTCTATGTTTGCTGCAAATGTTACGTCAGATTCGATGCTTCCGCTTTTTGGAACCTCCGGAACCCAGCCGGTAAACCTGTAATTTTCTTCTGTTTCCACGCTGGGAACAATTATGTTTTCATAAGAAGTTTCGTGCTGCTCCGCATCTCCGGAAATTGTACCTTTATCTGACACAGTAAACCTGATTGTAGGAACAAATATTTTTCGTATTTTTGCTGTGAACTTTTTGTTTGTGTCTATGTCGCCAGACGCCGGAATTTCAGGAAGCCACCCGGCAAACTCGTAACCAGAAATCGGAGAAACATCGGGAATCTTTAAATCTTCGTAACGGTCAACTTTTTGCACACTGTTTCCGATAATTCCACCATTTTCTGAGGATTTGAAAGTTACTGTTGGCTTTTCGCAAAAAATAGCAGTAAACGTAATATCTTCCTTTATACCTCCGTCTTTTGGTATTTCCGGAATCCATCCAGAAAATTTGTATCCTTCTTCGCCAGAAGCTTCCGGAACAATCAGGCTGCTATAGTCATCTGCCTTTATTTCCAAGTTCCCGGAAAGATGACCATTTGCGCCGGCACAAAACAGAACTGTGTGCTTTTCTTTTTCGTAAACACTCCCGTCATTTGAAAGCTGATATCCATTGTATTTTTTTGTTTCCGAATCGTTCCTGTAGACTGTAGTGAAACCATGGTAATAATCTCCACCTATGTTTTTTTCGCAGTCTTTGTCTAAATACAGGTCAAATCCAGTTGTGTTTACCGATATTTTGGTTTTTGGCAGAATCGTAACGACGTTGTCTCCGCACGTAATAACAGAGCATTCTATCGCCTTTTTACTGTTTAAAAACTTTAAATACATAAGTGCCTCCACATGATTAAATTTTAATGGATTTGTAGTTTCCAAGTCTGAACTGCAGCCGTGGTATGCTTCCTTTTTGCCTTGCTAAAATAGCGTTCATAGACGATATTGCAGATTCAATTCTGTTTAGTTCATCCCATTTTATAAAAGCCCCATTCGGGAAAAAACGTTGTGGAACTCCGTAATCTTTCGACAAGATATGATCGTTGATTGCGGATACGTTGCTCTCGATTGCATTGAATTCATTCGCCGTCCAGTATCCATCGTAAGAGTTTTTGCTCTCTCCCATACTTTCGAGCTCAAACGACGGATAGACCTGATTAGCGATACCGTGTATATACAAAATATTGTTCCTGATTCGGTTGTAGTCCTCGATATTAAACCTGTCCGAAGATAACCAATCCGTTTTCGGAGGTATCAACTCTGTAATTTCGTCAGGCAATTAAATCACCGCCTTTCTAGCTCTCATAGTTCCGCTCAGCGATCCGCTGAATTTAAGCTCGTTTTGGTATGTCCTTATTTCTGTTTCGCTTCCATTCGCGAGTTCTAGGTAAAATACGTCATTTGCGTCCGTTCTTGGGTCTCCGCGCCACGGTATTTTATAGTCGACATCTCCAAGGAAATACGAGGCGAGCCATCGCTCCAGCGCTTTTGCGTGCGTCGCGTCACTTACAAGAGGATTTTTCCATGTTTTTTCTTCTCCAGTGTCATTGTGCTTTACATGGTACGGGATCTCTTCTGTTGCAAATTCGTAACCGGATACAGTGTATTTAATGGTTGCTTCTTTGCTAACGCCAGCAAATGACAAGACCGCATAATAGCTTCCACTTTCAGTCACTTCTGCTGCGATATCTGCGCTTTCAACCTCTACGGTAAATCCGTAGCTTGCGTTATTAAAATATACCGTCCTTGTTGTATCTGTAACATTCAGCACTGTTTCTTGGGAAAATAATGCTTTTTTCTCTGATGTTTTCCGATATTCTGTCATTAGAACTGAGATTGACTTTATTTTATTTTGCCTCGTTGCTGTTACAGATGATGTTATGTCATTTCTCTCGATGTGGTAATCTGTTATATCTCCAAACGTGACGTTATCAATCGTTATTCTGCTGTTCGGATAGGATCTGGTAAAGGTGATCTGCATCCTGTCAAAAAGTGCGAATTGCTCATTTGTTGACCAATCATTTTTTGGCACGTCTGACACATGTCTGCTTTCTACAACTTCTCCGTTATAATATGTTTCGATGTCAAATTCTTCTGGAGCTACATTGCGAAAACGGATTGTAAGACCATAAGCAACATACCCAGCTTCCAGTTCAATCGTGATTGATGGGTTTTCCTCAAATAACCCGTATTCGTTCGAGACAGAATTGCTTATATAACCAGTGTTTTTGCTTATATCATTTGAATCAAGGAAAAGAACACTTCCGTCAACAATAGAAAAATCATTGCTGTATATCGCATAAGCATCTTTTTTAGATGGGCTTAATATATTCTCCACATGGCTGTAATCAGTCTGGTTTTTTGAACTTGCTACCATGTCAGGGATAAACGAAGATTGCATATGTATCCTGCTGTTTCTGTCCTCATAGAGAGTGCATCTTCCGGCATTTGCTATAACCTGCAAGGCTTCGCTGTGCTTCAACACCGGAACTGGATTCTTTACAATAACGTTCTTTAGGTACGGGTCGATAAAAAACTCTCGTTCGTCCGTTATGCCAGCGTCATTAAGAACGTCAACAGCAAGATCGTAAAGGCTAATCCCTTCTTCCTTGTACAGTCCTCTTCGATATGTTCCCGTCATATAGTCAAATCTATCTGTAGAAACGAACTTTGCCTCTGTATCTGTCGTAGACCAAGATTTTAGGTATGTCGTCTGCTCTGGGATCCATTCGATGTTTCCAAGACCGTCAACATCATATCCGAATTGTACTTTTATCTCCTGCCCTACTTCCATGTAGGCAAGGGCGCTTTCCGGATTATCTGGGTTATAGTATTGGCTTCGATTGTTTACCGTAAGTGTCACATCATTACTGGGGATTGTGTCCGTGATAGAAGATACATATTCCTTACCGGAATAACTTATAACTTCATTGTTCCCAAAAGCATTTACGATTCCGCAGAAAAACTGTTCTATTCTTAATCGTCCATTTCCATTTATCATTTTTATTGGAGTAATGATAAAGTAAGATGTTCCATCAAACGAATCTTCTGTTGACCAGTAAGCTTTATCGTTATTCGTGTAATGGTGAGATATGTTGTCATTTTCTACGGTAAACTCTACCGGGAAGTACTCTCCGAAGTTTATCGTTAAACCTTTTATATCGAGCCCGGTAGCGCCTTTGAAAGAAATTTTTATCGCGCCCAAAATGTTTAAAGAAACGATTCCGTTATTATAAAATTCATAGCCTGAGTTTTCTTTTGGCAAGAAGTACATGCTACCGTCGATTTTTGTAAAATCTTCCTCCTGGGTAGCATACACGTTGTCTACAGTATAATGATCGAATGGTTTCCTTTTATTCGAAAAATATGTGACTTCTGTAACGTCGTCCAACGCAACGTTTTTCTGTGCTTCTGAATTTATGACGCCTATCGTCGCCTTAATGTACTCCCTGTTGCGTCCTATGCCCTTTATTGACTGCTTATAAGCTTTGCTTGCGTTCTGCATTTAATCACCTACCATCCGCAATCAATTAAATTGAAAGAAAGGGTTTCGTCTCTTGTAATCATGTGTGTTAATTTGTCCGCGAATAGCGGAACTCCCTTCCTGTCTCCCGGGTACATGGTAACGGTTATTGTTTTCCCTGGATTCTCCATATCTTCAAAAGTTACGGGTACGAAATAATCTTTCACGGCTTTCAAAATGAGGGCTCTTTGTTCCGGATACAACCCAACCCACTTAAGATTTTCCAGCTTGTACAGATCGCGTCCTACCCTTTGTCCAACAACTGCGTTGTTCACGTTGCGCCCTGCATTTACCGTAGTCGATATCGTCCACGAAAATCCGGCTGCTGGGCACGGAAGGTCGTATCCGTTTACATTTAAAAATGAGGACATTGCCATAAAATCACCTCGCAAAAAGGCGGCAATCTTGCCGCCTTAATCTTACGTGAACGAATATCCGTTCCTTTTGCTTCTCGCATCTATGGCGGTTATAAGTTCTCTGCCATCAATGCTTATACTGCTTTCTTTTTCTGCTGTTTCTCTCGTATTCTGCACAATCTGTTCCAGATACGGCGCAAGGACGTTTTCTACAGCAGATTCAACGCCGCTTCGGATGCCTTCGATTATCTGATCGTTATTTGCTACGGCAGTTTTCCCGTTTCCAAACGAGCCAACAAGTTCATTATGATTCGCATAAAACAATCCATCTTCAGGGAATCCTCCGACCGCGTATGCGGGAATGCTGAAAGCGACTGGGTTGGATGCTGCATCGTCAGAGTGCGCAGATATTCCGAGTGCTCCGCCAATACTACCAATTATTCCGCTTACTTTTTCATACCCACTCTCGAGGAAATCCTTGACAGCTTGACCAGCTTCCCTCAGCTTATCGATAAATCCTGCAAGCTTGTCAATCGCGGATCCGATCGTGTTGTTGATGATTTCTTTTACACTCTCGAATTTTTCCTTTACTTCTTCCTTTAAATTCCGAAACTTTTCGATCAGTTCATCGGATTTTTCTTTGATTTTGTCAAATTTTTCCTTTACTACTTCTTTTACTTTATCCCATATTTCTTCCGCTTTTTCTTTTACCTTATTCCAGATTTCAACAATCTTATCTTTTATGGTTGTCCATATTTCGATAGCAGTTGTTTTTATATTTGTCCATGTGGTAATCAAAAAAAGCTTTATCGCATTCCAAATCGCGCTTGCAGTAGTAGAAATGTTCGTCCACGTTTTTGTCAAGAATGACGTAATGTTATTCCAAACATTTGTTACACCTTTCTGAATAGATAGCCAACTGTTTGAAAATAAAGCTATTAGCCCGGCAAAAGAATTTGTGAAAAATTCAATTATCGTATTCCAAAACTCGCTGATTCCCAGCAGTAAGCCAGCAATAACATTTTCGCCGATCTCTGCAAAAACCGTACTCGGAGAATGGATACCTAAAAGCTCGCAAACCGCCTCGACGATATCGCTGAAAATATTGACAATCGGTGCAAGTAAAAGCCCAAAAGCAGCAGAAATACCATTGAAAAATCCTTCGGCTATATTTTTACCGATCTCTTCTCCTTTGAATGCACTCCTGAAATTTTCAAGGCACTTTTCAAATAGTTCCTGCACCCAGCTTATGTCAAAAATGGATTCAATCGCTCTCTTGCCCACTTCGAGCGGTTCGCTCAGCAGCTCGATGATTCCGTCCGCAAGCAATCCAAGTGCATTTCCAATCCCGCGTAGCAAGTCTCCGATTACGTTATCCCACGAAAACGGATCAAGAAATGTTCCTGCGATTTTGTCTTCCAGTCTAAAAAACAACTCCGCTTGCATTGCCGGATTCATGCTTTGAAAGATTGCCAGCCATGGTATTCCGGTAAAGAACGCAATAAAATTCTGAACAAAAAGACGCAATGATTCGAATGCTGCTCCTATTTTTGTAAGAGTCTGTACAATCATCGTCCCTTTTAATGCGATATCAACTGCGACAGCTGCAACCTTGAACGCAACAAGGGCTTTTGCCAGATCTTTCAGTGCATTTGTTACTCCCTCTGGTTTTACGCTGTTCAGCCACTTCTTTATTTCATCGAGTACGCTCAAAAAAACTTCACTGTTTGCAAAAGACGATATTTTCTCGGATAGATCGCGGATAAAGTCAAGCAATCCCTGACCTACTGTTTCTGCGAACGGCTCCAGATGCAACCACAAATCGGAAAGCTCCTGGCGAATTGCTGACCAGTCTATGCTTTCGTTGAACTGTTTTAAAATATCCAACAGTTCAGGCAGTCCGCTTTCGATTGTCCATTTTCCAAGCGGCAAAAGCACCTGTGCATAAAAATCTGACATCACGCCGGACAGCGCATCAAACACCGGAATCAGAGACTGCGTATACTGCGCGATCATCTCCATCAATGGCTTAAAGTTCAAACCTGCCGACCATTCCACGGTAGCATCTGCAGCCTGCCGGATATTGTAAATAATTACCGCAAAAATATCGCGGATGTTTTCCAATGTCCGCAGTCCTGCATCATTTGCGTTCCACGCTTCGCGGAAGTTTTTTGCCAGGTTTCCTACCACCAGCCCGATATCCCCAATGATATGCAGGATGTCCGCAAGCATCGCGATCGTCTCTTCCTGATTCCACATAATCAGGAAGTCCCGCCCAATGTCTTGCACAAGCTTTTTTACCTCATCCAGTGCATACTTCCAAGAGTCCATTACAAACTGGCCTTCCCGGTTCCATGCTTCTTTCAGAGGCGCAAATAATTTTGAAAAGAAATCTTTGATCTTGTCCGCCAGGTCTTTGTACTTGTTTTCAATTGGTTTTTCTTCAAAGTCGCTTCCAGTTATCCCACTTCCGGAACTACCGCCGCTGTTTTTGTCTGGATTGTTTATATTTAATTCATCAATTCCAAGAAGCGTCTGATTCAGCTTTTTGGCATTCTTGTTCGCCCCGCCGACAGCTGTTGCAAAATCATCTGCCTGCTTCTTTGCGTATATAAACGTATTTTTGCCAGTCAGCGCAGAAAAAAGCTGATTTATCATATTTACAACAGCGATGATTTTCTGGATAATAAAGTCCAATGCCGGAGCAAATGCGTTTATAATTGGAGACACGGCCGCTGCAAAAGATGCGCTTAGTTGTTTCAATGAGCTCATCAAAAGAGACAGACTCTTATTTGTCTCGTTGCTGTACTGGGACAGACCAACCATTCCCTGTTTTACACCGTCGATAACTCCACGCAACGCCATTCGGACGACCATCAATTTCAGCATCTTGCTCGTCCGCAATAGGCTTTTTGCAAGTCCTGCGCTCGACAGATCAAGACCGCCCATCGCAGATTTCAGTTTTTTCGTCGGTGCCAGAGTGGATGCAACTTTTCTAGTGAAAGAACTTAAATGCTTGTTAGCCTTGGACAACGCAGAAGCAACAGGAGTAATATTTTTGCCAAGTGTTTTTGCACCATCAGAAAGCCCTTTAAAATTAAGCTGAAATCCGCCAGACAGTGATAGTTCTTTCTGCTTATTGATAAGATCTTGGTATTCCTGTCGTAATGCAGCTAATTCTGCCTGCTTTTTCTTGAATTCAACAGTTGCTCCGTAAAATGGAGTAATAGAAGATTTTACGGACATTGATTTTGCAATGTCGTCGTATTTTCGTTTTACCTTATCAAGTTCTTTTTGGATTTCATTCATTCCATCTGTGGGAATAACAATTTTTGCGCTGGAAAGAGCGCTTGTTATTTTTTCTCTTACCGACTTAATGTCTGAATCTTTTACGTCTGCATCAATTTTGGGAACCTTAATATCAAGCTGCCCTGCTTTCCTTGCGGATTCTACCTTTCCTTCGTATACATCCAACGTCTTTGATATTTGCTCGATATCGTATGCGATGCTTTGCAGCCTTTGCGTATCTACATTTGCCCCCAAATCTTGAAGCTTTTCCTGCTTGTTCAGGAGCTGTTCAAGCCTACTTTGCAGATCGCTTACCCACTTTTCCATTTCGAAAAATCCGCTGCCTTTGAACTCTAGTGCCTGCACACTTTCCAACGTTTTTTCGAAATCGGAAAGTTCCTCTGCCGCTTCTTTTATGTCGTTGCTTTTAAGGAAATCGGGTATAGGAGCTCCTTCATGTTTCATGGATCCGAGTGGCTCAACGCGTCCGTTTTCCCATTCCTTGTTTGGTTTCGATTCCGCTTTTTGCCTTTCGTACATGCGCTTGATTGCAGCATCAATATGATCCATATCTGATTCTGCCGGTTTCGCGGAAACGTTTTTTAACTGCTCCAGTGCGTTTTTCGCTTCGTTGATTCGAATTGTATATCTTTCAATTCCTTTAGACTGTTTTTCCGGGTCTGAGGATGCAAGAATCCTGTTCAGCGCATTTTGAGCACTCCGAAGCTGATTCTGCCATTTTTTTGTTTCTGCTTCTGCGTTCGACGTGTCAACTTCTGGTTTTATGTCGATACTTTTTTTGCTTATTTCAGATACCAATTTTTTGATATCTGTTTTCACTTCTGCAACTGGTTTTGCGGCTTTTTTAAATTCTCCGGCAATTTCCTCTGCTCCGTCTCTCATGCTTTCGAAAGCTTTATCACCGCGAATTTTAGAAATAACAGAAGAAAGATCCCGCAGCTTAGATATTAAACTGTCAACTTCCGAATTTGCTTTGCTCGCGTCGGACTCAATTGATACTTCCAAGGAATCTATTTCATTCGGCATTTAAACCACCACCTTCACTTCTGTTTCTTTTCAGGATGTGCAATTTCGAAGTTCGCTTTCATTGTTTCGAGTTTTGCGACAAACAATTCTCGTTGCTTCTGTAAGTCGTTTTCATTTAACTGCTCTCTTTCGCAAACTTCTTCCATTATTGGTTTCTTAAAATATTCCGATTTTGCCTTTTTCCCATTCAGCAAGTGATCCAAGGCAGTATAAACAGCAGACAATGTGTACTGATTATTCAGCCACAACATGTAGTCCTGCCGTTTTAGTTTTTCGTTGTACCCGTTTGAGATAGCCTTGATAATTCTAGGGTTCATTTTCCAAAAATCATTCCAGGAAACGCCCATAGAGTATGCTATTGGGAACCACTCTTTTTCAAAACGTTCTCTTTGTGAATTGTACTTTTCCCCGTTTTGAAATTTTTGATTTAGCCCGCCTGATCGTTCGTTTCCTGGCTCTGGCTGAGGCTGCGAAAAAAATCAGATTTTTTCATTTCCTCTGCCATAACGTCCATGATATCCTTAAGGCTTCCACCGTTAATCATATGGGCTTCCATTTCTTTTCCGGCGAACTCCGTACCCCTTCCGGTGCACTTTGCGAAATATGCTCTTAACATAGACATAGGTTTTTCACCTGCTCTCTCAAGAGAGACTCCCATGTCTTCCAAATCGCAAATAAAATTGAAATCAAACGGAACCGGTGAATAAATTTTGTTGTTAATTTTAAATGTTTTCATTTTTTATTACCTTTCAAAAAAAGACGGGGCGTTTGCCCCGTCAAGTGCTTATGCGAATGCAACCTTTGTGTCCATTCCTTTATACTCTTCAATTGTCAATCCCATTTCCACGGTAAGCAGCTCGTTCTGAGCAATCTCCGGAGCGGGAATAGCTGTCGGCGGTTCTGCAACTACAAAAAACGCATCGTCAAATCCTGGGATAATGGTCTCGAACCACATGCGTTTTCCGCCGTTAAGTGCATTGTAAGCAGTGATAACGCCGCTCCATTCTTCTTTTGTTTCTGATGTAAAGTTGACAGTCACAGGGAAGGAACCGCCTGTATCGCCACGTCCTCTGACGTATCTCGATACAAGGTCTTCTACAGCCGATGCATCAATCTGCTCGTTTTCGATTGTAATGCCGCCTATTGCATTTATTCGATGCAACTGAGTAAATGTTGTTGGCTTTTCACCAGCTGTCGTCTCTGTCCCGTAACCGAATGTAATCCCAAGCGTGGAAATTCCAGCTTCCATAAGTTACCTCCTTTTTGTCAAAAAAATAAGAGCTTTTCAGCTCTTAATTCAAAATGTCACTTGCTCCAACAATTCTTTTTGCTCGAAAAGTGGAAGCTCTTATATCGTTTGAAACACTGTAAAAAACGTTCGATATTTCAAATCCATATTTTTTAAAAAATAAAACAGAATAAGAAGTAAGTTCTTTCAAATTCTGTTTTTTCCCTTTGTACGTAATATTTACCTGCATTGTTGTGCGAATTGCATTGATCGAAGTCCCTTCGATGTCTTTTCCGGTTTCCGACATTGGCATCTGGCGAAGCAAAATTGTCGGGAAAATCGGATTTCCGTCTTGTTCCTCGTCCTGTGTAATGTTCATGTCTGGGTATTTCTCAGAAAAGTGCTTTCTCAGAAAAAATGAAAACATGGTAAATATTGTGGTTTCAAAATCCATTGCCCACATGTTGTTATTATCCATTTCCAAACACCTTCCTTGCGACCGAAACATAGTTTTCGATAATTTCCTGACTCGCTTTTAAAACGGGCATAGTTGCTTCCACGCCATGCGTTAACACCAATTGACCATCATCATCGTAATACCCCCAGACTTTTCGCTGTCCATGTCCTGCGCCATAAGAGCCTATCAGAAAGCCGAACTCCTGACCTTTAGGGTGTGGGCTTGCTCCTGCAGACCCATTGTAATAAACGCCAGCCCCAAATTCGATAAACAGAAGTTCTTTTCCTTCTACGACAAGTTTTGCACGGGAGACGTCCCCGAACGATTCCATTTTCACATAACTGTAATGGGATGTATCAGAACCGCTTCTGACCCCATTTTCGTCATATGTATAGTTGGCCGCGCCCATGTTTTCGTCAATGACTGGTATTCCAGACTCTGCCAATGCTTTTACAAGTTCATCTGTTTTTTTTCGCAAATATTCCTTGTATTTTCGGAGCTCTTTTATTGCAATATCAATCGATTTAGGGGACAGCCCTATTGTGATGTTATGTCTTGCCATGTCAAACCTACTTAACGTTTTTTTGGAGCAAAAACAAGTCGACCGTCAATCCTTCGTCTGCAACTCCAATAACTTTATAGTCAGCGGACTTTGGGTCTGGTCTAAGATTTTTATGCGCCACAGAAGATTTTTTCCAAACAAGGCTGCCAACCGTTAGAGGCAGCCTCCCTTTATCAGACGCAATCTGCACGTAATTTGTGGATTGGTCTATCCCGAATTCTTTCATCAACGCTTCGCTTAGCTTGTTGCTTATATTCGCAAAAAATTTGACCGGCTCTTCATATGCGGTTTCTGTTTCACCTGTAATAACCGGTACGGATTCGCCATCAATGACAATGTATTTAACGTCCCCGTTTTCGTCCAATTCGTACACGGGTCCTCTTCCATTCGGAAGCGAATACAACATTTTTTGTTTATTTATGTCAAGCATCTTCTTTAATCTCCGGAAGTCCGGCGATACTTGTCAAAATAGATAAGCATCCTGCGAGAACTGACGCAGACGCTACCATAACCCAGTTTACGTCTCCAATGACCGCCGCCGTTCCGATTGTAGCAACTGCTGTCTGTGCGCATGTTTTAACAGCTCGCACTGCAGCCGCCTTCATCCACTTCATACCGTATTTGCTCATGGTGTTGCCTCCTTGTTATTTAATCGTGTTTCGATACCATCTATGCGGTGATGCGCCGATTTTACAGACGCGTCAAGCTCTACGATTTTTTCGCCGTGTGCCTGCACGTCTTTTTTTACGGCTGAGATATCATATTTAATATCTGCCGTGTTCTTGCTTATGATATCGAGTTTGCAATTTAACTCTGCATTCTCCCTTGCTCTGCTTTCGATATCTTTTGTGTCTGTTCGTTTGTTCCCACGAATAGAAAAAAGCATAGAACAAACGCTAAATACAATCGAGAAAGAAAGCGCAACAAGGCTTATGATGTTTGCTATCGTCATTTTTACCGCCTTATAATGTTTATTTCGCACACTACCCTCCACCTCTCAATGTGTGCGGCCTGCTGCCATAAGGCAACGCACAATCTTCTATGTATTACAAGATTTTTACAAACGGATAAATACCAGCAAACAACTCCTCTCTGTCTTTCCAGCTCCTACTTACGCCATTCTCCGAATAAGATGCCATGTATGACTCTCCTGCCTGAGAACGGTCGTAAACAACCAGATTCACAATATTTCCTTCGTACTTTTTCATATCCATTTCTATTTTTTCTTCTGTATAGCTATCTGGATACATTTTCCTTGAAACAATTTCCTGTTTTACCTGATCGATAAGCTGCTCAAGAAGTGGGTTGTCCTCCTTGCTGTCAAACACGACTGTGTCAGAATTTTCTGCGCTTTCAATATGGAATTGCTTTAATCGTATTTTTACCTGTTCCAATATTGAGTAAGCCATAAAACCCTCCTACAAATCGAAAATCTTCACAAAATGTTCCTTTATCGCGCTTCCCGTCATGGAATCTGCATTTTCAATTCCATACTGCTTCGCGAGCGCTCTAAGATCGTCGACTTTCATCATGTTTATTTCTGTTTTTGTTTTCCGGAATTTTTCTGGATTTATTCCAGAGGCAGACACTTCCGCTTCTGGAATAAACTCACCTGCTTTGTACCATTTTCCGTTTCGCTTTACTGTGTATTCAGCAATCATTTAAGCCTCCTAAGCGACTTTCATAACCACAACGCTGTCCATTCCTTCAAAGGTAGGAAGACCGATCATTGACACTATGCAATGCGTATTGATCGGATGGTTGGTCGCATATGTGTACACAGAAATACCAGTTTCTACGATAGACAGATTGCCGTCTGTAATACTTCCGCTTCTTTCTTCCGGAGTCTTTCCGAATACATAATCTCCCAGGTAAACGCCGCCAGACTGTGCGGAAATAATACCGGTTGGTACAAAATACTTTGTCTTCCCATCTGCAGGGTCTACATAAAGCTTGTCGTAAACCTCGATTTCAATTCCGTATCCACGCAGATATTCCGTTACCTGCGCCTGCTGCAGCCTGATTCCACCGTTATAAGCAGTAATGCCAAGAACCTGTTTCTTTGTATCCTCCGCCTTCAGAACCATTTCCCAGGTTTCCGTGTTCATTGTGAATCGTGTCAGAGAATAGCCGGTTTTCTTTGCAAACGTTCTTCTTTCTTCGATCAGGTCATCCAACGGTGTCGCAGTTGCCGCTTCAGACCATTTATCTGTATCACTGCCGGAAATATCCACGAAGTGATCTGCTTTATGTGCTGTTCCGCCGTCGCTTGTATACTCTACTGTATAACTCTTACTCCCGATTGTTACAGGAATTTTCGGTACACCGTCCGACGGTGCCAACAGATTCCAAATCTGTCGTTCCGGCACAACCATTGCGCCTTCGATAAGCATCATTGGCTTCTTGCTGATCTCACGGAGTACCTGATTTGCAAGATTGGTATTCTCTGCGCTTCTGTAATTGTCATACTCCTGCTCTTCTTTTTCTGTTACCATATAGGATTCGCGGTAAAAAGGCATTTCGTTCTGGATGTCGGAGAACCCGCCAACATCTCTCAGTTCTGCCTGCGCATCAAAGTTAGATGCTTTCAAGGATACAGGAAGTCCACTTTTCCCCTTAATGAATCTCAGCTCCAGAGAATCCTGTTTTCTTGTTCCGAATTTCTGTCTCCCGAGATACGGTGCGGAGCCAAGTGTTTTTTCGTAATTATTCCACATTACGCCAAGACTTCTGGCTGTAAATGCTTCGGATAAAGGTAATGCCATCCTTAATTTCCTCCTGTTTTTTAGTCAAAAAAAGTAACTCTCGGGGTTGCAGCCTTTGCTGTTGCCTCAACAGTTACTCCATTTTCAGTCAGTTTTTTGTTGTCGATAGATCCCTGATAAACATAAGTGCCGGGAGCATCTCCCATCGTTACATCCACGTCCTCCAGCAGATATCCAACGCATTTGTTGTCGTTGCTAGGGAATGGTGTACCCGCCTTTACGATCTTATTACCATTTCCATCTGGACTTGATACCGTCGTCTGCGGAACGATGCACGCCGCCCCTTCATATGGGAAAAATTTTAAAATACCTTTTTTCTGGGTGAAATCCCTTTCGATTGGTTTGCCCATTTTAACCTCCTTAAATCACATAATGATTCTGTGCTTCTGCTGATGCCGCCTGATTTCCGAAGGAGATCAGTTCTGCATTCTCAACATCGGCTGTTTTTTCTTTATTTCCGCCTGCTGGCCCACCATTCGGAACAGCTGCGCTTTTTGCGATTTCCTGTTCCTTTGCTTGTGCAGACGCAGTTTCTTTTTCGGAGATAATTTTCCCGAGTTCAGAATAATCAAGACTTCCGTCGTCTTTTACGACCGTCTTTGCCTGCTCTGCCGTAATTTTAAAATTCGTCATAGCAGATTCTCTCTGATCTCTGATTGCATTGTTTTTCTGTAAAACAGCAATCTGCTTATTCGCTTCTTCCAAGGCTTTGTTTGCTTTTTCAATCTCGGAAAGATTTCCAGATTCAAGCTCGTCGATTTTTTTTTGCAGCTCATCTGCCTTGCTCGCTTTTTCTTTATAGCCAGAAGCTTTCTCCTTTTCTCTTGCTACCTCTGAATTGTTCTGGTTTAAAAGTGCTGTAATCTGATCGTCTGTCGCATCTGGGAAAAGCTTAATTACCTGTTCTCTTGTCATAAAAAAATAACCTCCAATAACTCACATTTTTGTTTCCGCAGGTCGTTCCTGCAAAGTTTTTATTTGCTATTTACCGCATAGCTGCTTATAAAAAAGAAAAGCCGCCATATTGGCAGCTTTAACTTCTTTCATATTTAACTACGCACCGGCAGTTTACTATTTCCTCTGGGTGCGCCCCAAGTGAATAATCTTTCGGAAACATCATTTCAGAATTTCCGACCTTAAAAGAATCGAATATTCCAATCTTTTTTCCATCCACTTTTACATGTGTATGTCGGACTTTTTTGTCCTCTTTAGTCTTCCAAACTTTGTACTTAAACCCATGACGTACCGCGTCCTTTTGATTTATGTAATTTCCAATTACGTTTGCTTCATTCGCTGCAATATTCATGGATTTCAACCTGCATGTATCCGCGTTATAAACAAAATTTTCTTTTACAGAATCAATGATCTGCTTTGTAATATAAGCGGAATACGTAACAATGTACGTTGGCGTTTCTTTCGAAGAAATGTATTTTCTGCAGATTTCGCAATACTTTTCCTGAATATATTTGTATACGCTTTCAATATCTGAATCTGTAAGAAGATAAAACATAATAAAAAAAGCATCTTCCAGCTCTTTTGCAAGCTGTTTGCGCTTTTCCTTTTCTTCTTCCGAAATGTCCATTTCTCCGAAATACTTATCATATGAAATGACGTTTAATTCGTCATTTTTTAATCGTATTCCCGCCATTTTCTTTATTCTGTAATCTCTTCAAACCCGCTGTTTATCAGAATAGCCTTAACCTTTTCCTTTAACAGTCTGGGACATCTCTGATACATTTTCTTTGCTTCTTCAATTGTCTCCTGAGACATAATTTCCTGCGCCCATAACATAGCCATCATAATTACCATCCTTTCTAAGCATTTAAGCATATACAATCTCCGACATTTCCATTAAACACTGTGTTAGCATCTTGTTTTGGTCTTGTAACTCTGCAATTTTCTCTTCTGCGCTCCTTTCTTCCTGATCCACCCAATCCAGATATTTACTCGGATTCTCTTTTACTTTCTCTAGGTCTATTCTGCCTTCTCTTGTCACAATTTCTCTGTAGTCGCATTCCCACACTGTCTGTGGATCTTGCGTTTCATCATACACGGTTTCTGTCCACTTCCCGTTTACGGCAATAAATATATATATTTTTCCGGAATCAGAAACACACCTAACGCTAGGCTGCTCTGAGTCGAATCTTGCTTTCACGCGATATCACTCCTTTGCAAATGCGTATTGTTTTATTTGTATTATATTTCTTTTTGATGTTATGGCTTTCTGTGTTGTCTAGGATTCCTTTGTACGACATGCATTTTCTTGCAAGCCACAGCGGCACATTTTTGCTTTGCTTTATAAGTGTAATCGCATTTTTGTACGCCCTGCGAACACGTAGGAATACGCGCCGCCTGATCGTAGTGTGTTGCCTGTATATGCGCACTCCCATGATGTCGATAAAGTGTCCGTCATCTTTGCTCTTGCTAACTGTTGTAAAAACCGACCAGCTGTCTTTGATTTCCAGGCCCATTTCTTTAGCCTTTTGTATTATCATATCCATCGCTTTATGGATATCACTTGCGTTCGTGCCAAGAATCAGCATATCGTCCATGAAGAACAGCTGGTGCTTTACAAGGTTAATCCGCTTCTTTGTTCCATTTCTTTTCTTTCTTACACGGTACATTTTTTCGGCTACTGTGTGATATACCTGAGATAAAAATAGGTTGCAAAGATATTGGCTCAAATACGATCCGATGCTCAGGCCTGTGTCAAACGTCATTACCAGGCGCCTTATCAAGCCAAGTAGTGGCTTGTTTTTAATGCGTTTCTCCAAAAATTCCAACAGCTTATTCCTGTCTATTGACGGATAGCACTTTTTTATGTCGCATTGTCCTGCGTATGTGATATTCTTGTTTCGCATCCAGCGTTTTATCGCTTTAATCCCGTATGATTGGCCTCTTCCTTTCAACGCCGCGCATTGGTATTCTCCGATTCTTTTCAGGATGTCTCCCATAGCTTCTACGGCGATATAGTCATATATCTGCTGTTTGATGTTTTGGATTCCGATTCTCCGCACCTTTTGGCTGGACGCGTCAATTTTATTCTTGTACCATATCGGTTTAAATTTTATGTTATTTTGGATAATTTCTTCACGTACACCGTCGATTACCATTTCCACTAGGGGTTCCAGTCCCTTTATACCAAATTCGTTCAGCACTCTCCGTATAAAATCTGCCGGAAGTCCAGTGTACTCTGCAAACATCCTGTGCACATCGTTTCTTTTGTATTTCTTCTTGAGACATTTATACACCGCTCTTTGTATCAGCTTTCTATCGGTGATATCGACCTTTTTACAATACGTTTTCATTTTTCGATTGTCTTTATAAGGGCTTTCGGTTTTTACTACTAACCCCGACAAGCAGGCGTTCCCTGCCTATCCTTACTCCTTCCTTTGTGAAAGTTTTAGTAGGTCTATAAAAAGTATTTCGGGCATCTGCCCAAGAGCCTTTTGGCTACACTCTTTACGAGTGCGAAATACGACGCAAATATTTTTTGTTTGTAAATTAACAATTTCAGCCGAGGGAGCTCCAGTACGCCCCGCCGAGCCTGTTCCTGCAATTCACGTACACAGAGCCGGCATTCGACCCATTCCTGAGATTACCGCGCGCGCCGTAAGTCCTTTTAATTGTTCCGGTCGTATTGGGGCGATCCCCTCTTTCCTTCGGAAATTCACCCCCGACGACCTAATTTTAATCGCAGCCGAGGGAGCTCCAGTACGCCCCGCCGAGCCCGCCCCAGCAACGCACGTACACAGAGCCGGCATCCGACCCATTCCTGAGAGAACCGCGCCCAAGATCCTCTCTGGTTCCAGATGTGCTTTTTCCACCAGAGTAGCATCTGTCGCCCCAGCCTTGCGAATCGCTTGCTCCGACGGTCTTTGCAAACCATGAGCACGTTTCCACATCAACGCCGATGTCGCCAATCCAAAAATCATTTCCCTCGTTTCCATGGATATTACCGATTAGTTTGCAGGTGTTCTTGATCGTCGCTTCGTCTTTTACATGTTTCGTCCCTCTCGGCGCAATATATACATCTTTGCTGCAGTCCTCTTTAAATATCATAACCGAGTCTGCGTATACTACATAACCGCCAACAGAGCATTCCAGACCCATTACCCTAAACGGATGCTTGCCATCCGTGTTGGATGTCATTGAGCCATCGTGCTTCCCGATTACTTTGTCCGTCGTGCCGCTCCACCAGTGCATCGAGGTTAAAATTATCTGCGCATTTACGTCGTCGCTCAACGCAACAGGGCTTGTGGTAAATCCGTCCTCAACGTCCAGATACACAGCTTTGTTGTTTTCGCCCAGATCTTCGATCCTCAGCACTTTAACATCGTCAGCATACTGGTGGATCGTCGCGTATCCCCTGTCGTTAGTTACCGTGTTATCTGTGTTTTTAGCTCCGTATCCAACGGAGACGTAACCTCCAACAATGATTTGCGCCGCCTGATTGTTTGCAACCGGGAAGTAAGTTTCTTTTGTGCTTCTTTCTATCGACGCCGTAATCTGGAAATTGTAGTTCGTTGTTCCCTTGAAGGTTTTCTGTTCGTTTTTTGTAGCGTACTTGATTACGTCGTACAAAATAACGTACATGTCTCTTTCTTTTCCAGCTCCCCAGCAACCTTTTCCTTTTTTTTGGTAGTTGTCTATCATGTTGTTGTAGCACTGGTTTCTTGCTGGTTTTGAGTTTTTGAATGATCTCAGTAGACCATCCGCTCCAATACCGCTTACGTATTTGCTGTGGATTACATAGGATGCGTAAGTTCCATCTTCTTTTCTCGCCGTTTCCCATGGGATCAGCCCATAGTCATCGTTTGGTGTGTCCGATAACGTCCAGATATGCTTCCCATCTTTCTCAATAACCGACCAGTACGGAGTCATTGCGATAACGCCTACGTCAACAGTGCTGTCGTTTTTGTATCCATCACCCCAGCCTTCAATTGCTGTTGGGATTTTGCGTCCATAATCGTCTGTGATGTAATTACAATTGTACCAGTTAAAAATACCGATACCCTCATAATCGTCTTGACCCTCCAAAGTATCAGTTGAAGGTTCACACACTTTGTCTTTGTTGGCAATCGTTTTTACACCGTCCGATGTTGGGTTTGTCTCTGTTAAATACAGCTCCGTTTGGTAGACTTTTCCGTTTCTCATGGATCCGAAGAATGCGTCCAGGATTCTTTCGTCAATGGTGCTGTTTAACCTTTCTTCTACTTCCTTTATCGCATCACCTGTAGCTTTCGAATCCGCCGGGGTACCACTCTCTGACAAGGTCTTGTCGGTTTTTACGGATACGGGATTTTTAATAAGATATTCTTCCACGGCCCGCTTAACCTGTTCGTCGGTTGCCCCAGAATTCTTCTTTATTAGATTTTTTAGTATTGCATATACTTCGTTTGCTTCCATTCTCCAGCATCGCTCCTATAGTTCATACCAAGTTTTTGTTGTTTTTTCGAACTTATAAAACCTTCCCGTGTCAACCATTAAGCAGGAGCTACCTGTTGCAACATATGTAGGAAGCTTTGCGACGTCCTTTTGCAGTCCTTCATAACTTCTGATATTGCCGGAAAATTTTATGCATATGATGCTTCCCATGTCGGGGACGTCTTCACCAGCCATATACGTAACGCCGTCCTGAACGACATTGTTTTCATACTTCATTATCTGGCTCCTTTCTATGATCGTTATTTACGCTTTTTGTATCGACTTTTTCCGCTACGTCGTAAATCGTCTTCCACAAATTATCAATATACGGTTTCGATAAAAGGAATGTTTTTTCGGAATCCCCCCAAAGTCCGACTGTTTTAATCGCGACAAGTGGATGAATACCAGACTGTAACAGCTGGTAGAGTGTCTGCGACTTCGTATACATGTTGTCCTGTGGGCTGTGGTTAATTTGCACATCAAAATCCCTAACGGAAAGTTTCAGGTCAATTCCTGCCATCCTGAGTACATTTAACGCAACAACCGCTAATCTCTTTTCTGCTGTTTTTACAATTGGATCTTTTAATTTTGCTCTTGTTTTCGAGAAGTCCCAGCCGTTGCGAAGCTGAACCGCCCCCTGCGTGTCGCCGCCAGTGTTGCTCTGCTTTGTTGGTATTGCCAAGATGGAAAGTGCATTATCCCACAGGTCGTCTTTCGCAACCTGGCATTGCGTCTGATTAAGCTCTTGAGTAATCAGGTCTACATCCGACTTAAAATCCTTATTTATGGACTTCACTACAAATGCATGTTCCATTTTCATTTTTTCGAACTGTTCCGCGTCTATTTCGCAGTTTACGAATTTTACAAACGACTGTATAAACTGCTCAACGCCGTCCATACGGTTTGACTGCATCTTATTTACCGCATCAAGAATAGACACAACAAGTTCTATGTCCGATATCCTCTCGTGATTGTTTGGATATTCGACAATCGGTATTTCTCCGTATGTGTGAAGCTTTGATTCTACAACTGTGCTGTCAACTACTTTAAAAGACATCGTATCGGAAAACGCCATCTTGCAATATTTCCCATTTTCGTCTTTTAATTCCTGGACAGCGAGCATGGGTTCCTCTGTGCTTTTGCTGTATATCACAAAAGTATTTAAAGGATTAGGTGCTACGATACGGAATGGTACGTCTCCGCTTTTCGGTTGAATCGCTTTGAATGAAGTTCCGGTTGCAGACTGCCACTCGCCCGCTTTTACGTCTTTTTCCTGCTTGTTTGCATCTGCCATAAAGTCGTTCAGATCGTCAACCGCTTTATTTATTTTTTCATCGTCTTTTCTGCTTATAAACTGTATCGGTTCTCCGTATGTCTGGCCAACCTTGAACTGAACAATTTCATATGCGTGATTTTCAACAACTTTGTTTATAATATCCTCGTTTGATATTTTAGTTCTGTAAAGAACCGGCTGGTCTCCTTTGTAATACTTCCAGAGATATTTTATGGCAGGCTTGTTTTTGTAAAAACATCCGATGCAATTTCCGATTATGCTAACGACATTTCGTGAATTTATTTCTGTTGCATCCGTGTATGCTATTTTTCTTCCAAAATCCCCGTTCACTAAATCGTTAAATCCGATTCTGTTCATATTTAAACACCTACCAAATCGTTGTACCAGAACTTGTATTTCTTTTTGGGACACGCTTATTCTCAGTAATTCCGGTGTCTACGTGAAATAGTACAAGCCGCCTGCATTTCCTGCATTCCACAATTATATTTATCTTTGATTTTCCGTCGTATCGTGCAACTCTTCTTTTGCATTTCGGGCAATAAACAAACTGTGAATGCATAACCTTAATCTCCGAAATAAAAAAAGCGCTGCATACGCAACGCTTCTCTTAACTGTTTCTTTTCATTTTACATAATAGCACTTTCACATTAGGACATTCTAGGACATGTTTTTATATTCTTCCCCATACATTTTATCAAATGCTAATAATGCCTTCCCGTGTATCCTCGTTATCTGCCTGAACGAGTATTGCATATCAATTGCAATCTTTTCAAATGTCTTGTTTTCGATATACCGGGAAAACAAGACGCAATAGAAGGTTTCTTCTCTAATCCCTTCGATCTGCGATATAATTTTATTTTTGAGCTCAATGTATTCAAATATTAAGCGATTTAATTTGTCTTCTTCCTCGTCAATTCTGACAAACATTTTTCCTATTTTGTCAAAGTCCGGAGAAGTTTGCACCCTCTCTTCTGTATCTATCGCAGAAATATTTATCGCAATCTCTTTCAGCTGTGCAATCTCAGAAACCTTATTTTTTATCATTCTGTTAATTCTGCTTACCTGACCGAGATATTCTTTTGCTTGCATATATCAATACCTCCTAAACGGATTTCTTACAGCTTCTACTCTTGCGACTCTTTCTCCTTTTGTTACTCTTAATGCAAAGTTTGAAAATACATCTGGCACGTCATCCAATTGCTTTTTACCAGACACAGAATACCTCTCCAGTAACGACATCATTATTCCGTATGGTTCTTTCGGTGAGTACATGCTTTTGTCTTTGAACACGATGTGCTGCAGAATCCAGTTTGAACATTGGAATATTCTAGCCTCTTTATTGGTTTCGGTTGGAGTATCGGTTATATTGCAAACCCACCCCATTCCTTCAACACGCTTATTCACTTCCATAGCGACTCTGTCTCCGCCTGCATTACGTTCAAACTCGCATTCCTGGACTTTGTTGTTAAAAAGCATATTTGCAGCATTCTCGTACTGTATCTCGTAATCCGCTGTATTATCACAAACGCAGTCAACACAGTAATAATCTTCTCCGTATTTTTGCAATACCGGCATTACAAAAAAGTCTGTGCCCTTTCCTTTCGTGTCGCACTGTGCCGTTATAATTTCCGGTTCTCCATGTGGTAGATTCAAATACCTTCTGACTTTATCGTCAGGAAACACAAGACCTTCTCGCTCAATCGGCTCCTGTTTGTATAAGCATCTGTAAGATACATCATCCATTAAGAGCTGCTGATCTTCGAAAAACTCTTTTGTAAAACCGGAAAATTCATAATCAAAATTACTTTCTCCTGTTGCCGGATCGACATCAGGAACTGCAATTACCTTTACGCGGTCATTGCCTTCGTACATGTTTTGCAACCGTCCTATAACGTCATGCACGCTCCACCTTGTAGCAATATGTATTTCCTTGCAATTACGTCCGTCCGTATCCTGTATTTTTCTTTGTCTTGCATCTACTGAGTATTTGCTCCAAAGCTTGTCTAGTATTACAGGGTTCATCGCTTCTTCAATTCCGCCGATCATGTCGTCAACAAGTAAAAACTTCGATGCTCTTACTTTACCTGCATTTTTGCTTCCAACAGACGTGCATTGAATGGACGGAAATGGTTTGTATTTCCCGATGTTGAACTGTTCCATTTTTGCGTCTGTTCTTGTAACCCTAAGAGACGGGAATATTTCCCCCCATGTATACTCGTCCGCATTGGTTACAATATCAAGCACGCCGTCATAGAACATTCTTGTGATGTCTCCGCTGTGGGAATAAAAAAGATTAAAGTCTTTCGGATACCACCCGATTAAGCCAGCTGCAAAAAATTTTTCGCAACTCGTTTTTCCGGTTCCGGGTGGCAAACTTATGCATAAAATATCGTACTCATCATCAATCATTCCCTGCAGCGCATCCACAAGACCTATTTTTTTAAGCTGTTTCCTGCGTGGCATATAGAACCTATCTTTAGGCAATCTATTTTTCTCGATATACCGGAAAAAACTGTCTACGACCTTATTTTGCGCTTCCAGAAGCAATATCCCGTAATACAGTTCCAAAACGTCGAACGGATTTCCGTTCTCAAAGGAATATTTTTCCAGCTCCCACACAGTCCCGTTTGTCTTTTCAAGTATGTATTTTTCTGCAATTTCTTTTGCTCGCCTTGTAATTTTTAACCCAAGCGGAACATTCTTTTCGGAATTGATTGCGATACTCGCCGCCTCGGAATAAGCGTTTATTACTTCAAGTGTTATTCCATAATTCCTGATATAGTTTTCGTAGCTTTCTAGCGCTTTTTGCAATTTTTCAGACAAAAAAACACCTCTACTTTCAAAAGCAGAAGTGTTTTAAACTCCTGCCTATAATTTTTCTAGGTTAGCGGCAGCGTCTACACACTGTCGGTTTCGAATTCATTTTTAATGGGCACTCTGGGGCTCGAACCCAGGACAAGCCGCGTATAAGACGGATGCTCTTCCAGCTGAGCTAAGTGCCTTTGTGCGTTTCGGTCAAGGTTACGCGCCTAAACAAACGGAGGAGAAGGTAATCGGGGAGTAATTCTTGACCGCATTTTTTATTTCGTGTGGATATCCGCCATCAACACACTAGTTCGGAGCTACCGAACCTCTGCGGTATCACGGAATCGAACCGTGTAAGAAATGCGATTCTTAGTCCAAAACATACCGCCGCTCAAGCATAGTGGGAAGATGCTCGAACAATACCTGCCGGGCGATTTGACTCGCCCTTTTGTCAGCTCTTGCTAGCAGGTGAAGTAGACATACAATGGGAATGAAAACGTATCGGGATTTAATCCCGAAGAAGAATGCCGGTATTGATCCGGTGTAAAGACTTTCTCTTTCATTCTTCACCTAATAGCTGCATCGCTTTGTTGACGTACCAATCGGATTTTTCCATATCTTCTTCGTAGTTCCCCTTACTTCCAGCACGGTATCGGTATTTCCATGCGTTACATTTGCAGAAGGCAATTACAGCTTCTCTTCCGAACATCGCAATCATTTCGTCAATACATTCATGTTTTCGGTTTGTATAATGTTTTGGGTGGTTTACATTGTCAATTGGTTTTTCCACGTTCTCTTTCCTCCTGATGTATCAGCTGGCAGCACACCATTTCGGACACTCTCATTCGTTCTCTTCGGATACCGTGACCGTCTTTAAATAATTCGCACTCAAGCACCTTGCCGCAGTACTGGCATTCATCGTTGATTTTCTTTCCGCAAATTTCCATTAGATATCACCATCTTTTCGATGCATGGATTTTTCGGCTTCAAACCCATCCGGATACCTGGAGCGTAGTTTTTCGACGTTCATCTGCATTATTGTTTCAAGATCGTATCCAATTCCCTGCGCAGTAACCGCAATGTACCATAAAATATCGCCAAGTTCCTTTGCAAGGTGGAGGTAATCGAGGTCATGCCCCTGGAACGTAGCCTTTTTCACCATGTCTATTGCTTCGCCAGCCTCTCCGTTCAGTCCCATTACTCCGTTGAGAATAAGGTTTTCCGAAGTAGCCGCGCACACACCGCTCGCCGTTCTCATTGCTTCTTTTTGGTACTCGTTAAATGTCATTGCTTCCATCCTCCATTTCGTCATATTCCTCCGTCTTTTTTGCAATCGCTCCAGCGAAGAATATAATCACTTTCAGGAACATGGAAATGATAACCATAAGGCTTAAATAAGGCGAAGCCCCTATTCTCCACAAAATATACATAACCGCGATATCTGTAAACATTTATTTCGTTTCCTCCACTCTTATGCAGTCATATCTTTCAGAGTTTATCGTGTTTTCCATAGCTTCAACTGGGTTATATCCAAGATTCTGCAGAATCTGCTTGAATACCGTGACAGACTGCCCACTGGCAAGCTGCACTCCTTTGCGGCTATGATCTGCATGAAATGCATCGTGTCTGCTATCAACATTCCAGAAAATAATATTTGGAATCACGTACTCATATGAGAATTGAACTCATAATCTTATTTGCTGTTAGAAACACGTTTGACATGTTTCACCCGGTTTGCCATAACCGGAAATCTGGTCAATATTTTGCAGGCTCAGTGCGAAAAGTTCCTGATTTGAGGCCGATAACTTCCATTCGCTGTGTTTATAATACGGCCACCTGCTTTGTCCACCGGAACACTAAACCAACTGTCAGACAGTCAGCGATATTCTCAGCAGCGTCGGAGAAGTAGGAGTTGAACCTACAGTGTTTACCCCGAGGAGAGCGGTTTTACAGACCGCCGCAGCACAACCGGTAGCTGCCTTTCTCCGTCTTTAATTTTTTTGTTGCTATTGTTTCATCGTTTGTGTAGTATGTATTTGTGTTGCCAGTAGGGCTTTTTTGTTTTTGGGGATATTTGGGGGGCTTAGTCGGCCGGCGCCTGGTGCCCCGTGCGACCCCCTCCCCCGTCTGGTCATTAGGTCCCGGTTTCGCAGCTCTCAGCGTACCGGATCCCGTTTTGATTCGATTCTAAATTGTTTCAATTTCCCACTCATTTTCTACAATTCATTTCAACTATGCGTTAAATTAATGTTTAGTGAATAGTTGGTACCCTGAAACCAGCATAAATACAGGCTTTTAAATTGTGTCAAATCACACACAATTTAATCCGCATTATGTAAACCGTTCGCAAGTAAGTTATCAGACAATTCCGCTTGTTCTGGATCGTTTAAAATTGGCAGATCATCCGCAGACAGCAACTGTTTTTCTTGCGCTGCTGCTCTTACACCGGGCAAATTGTAACTAAATTTTTTGTTTAGCCTCGCAAGGTACGGCACCGGGCTCCCCTTGTTGTCCATCATTGCGCCTAGCAGGCTATTTTCCTCGTCTTGATCTATTTTTTGTCCCAAAAGAGAGCGCTGCGTACTTAGCCTATTGCTCTCCCACAGTCTCACGGTATACGGATCTATCCCGGTCATCTCGCAAAAACCACTTATAGATACTATTTTACTGTGATTATTACATATCCTCTTATATATATAATTATATACATACTCTACTTTGTTTAAATCGTACTCATTATGGATTAAGCTATCTTTTTTAAGTAATTTTTTACATGGTTTAAATAGATCCAGATATATCTCTGTTAATACATCCATCCATACTGTGTGAGGTATACTGTACTCATCAAAGCCGTATTTACTGCAGTATTGTACAATAATATCTTTAACTATTGGCTCTATATCCTCTACAGAGTTTATAGTTTGTATATCTGCATATATAATTTTATCCGTCATGGATCTGTACACCTCCAATCTATATAAACCATATAAAAAAATACATCCAGACTTTACAGGATTAAAATTTAACTGTTTTATCTGGATGCATTTAATATCTTTTGTATTATATACCGGACCCTTATAGACCGGTTATGTATATCTATAACACGGAAAAAATATTTTGTCTAATGATAAATAAAAAATAGCCAGGGTTTTACTCCCCAGCTATTCCATATTCGCGGTCGACGGTTCCAATTCTGGACTACATCGCGTCCAATAAGACCCGATGTCCGTTTCCGTCCTTGTCAAGAGCGTAAAAACAAGGCCGCTTATCCCCCTCTAAAACGTCGTTAATGCTATAGCTCCAACCCCAGGCGGAATCTACGGCTAAACCGCCCGCGGCGGTTTCGTACACCTGGAAGCAGTTGTTTTCCGGAAGCCTCACCTTCATTTCATCAGCGCAATCGCCGAACGGGTGATTGTCCCGGTATGTATACACATTTCTTTTTTCTGCCCCCAAAACTCCATAATTCCGATAGATCAAAAATGTTTTCGATCTGCTGAATAATTTCTCTTTTTCCATTTTGTGTCCTCCTGAATTTTGCCCGGTCCGGATTTTGCAGGCCGTTTTTTATTACACTGCTAATATATCATAAGTGCGTTATAATGTCAATATTTATAAGTGCGTTATTTCAAAATTTTTTCCAGCTCGTCTAGCTTGGCAATTACAGTATCTCGGATAAATGCGGAATTTGTTTTGTTTAGGTTCAGCGCCTCTATGCGCTCTCTCGTCCCTTTTGGGAATACTATATTTAATCTATAGTTGTTTTTTTCGTATTCCCTAACAGCTTTTCTTTGTGCTTCTGTCGTTTTCAGTTTTTCCATTTTGCACCTCCGTTTCTTTTTTATATGTAATAATAGCATAAGTGCGTTATAATGTCAATAGTTATAAGTGCGTTATATATTTCGCACATTTTCCCTTGCTTATATGTGCGTTATTTTGTAAACTATTCCATATTGTTTTATGTTTATATGTGCGTTATAATAAAACCATCAAATAAAGAACCGGAGGGAAACAAAATGACAAATATTAAAATCGAAAACGGAAAAATCTATTCGGAGCATTTCGGACGCACGGATGTGTTCGAGATTGTTGGAAGAATCCCGCAAAACTTCTTCGTCTGGAATATCGGCGAACACATGGGAACGCATGAATATATTCCATTATGCGAGGATCTGCACCCGGAAAATAAAGACGATTACAGCATAAAGCGCACAACGTTAAAAGCTATAAGAGTCACCCCGGAGGAATGGGGAAAATTAAACGATGCCGCAAGCGTTGGAGTCAATAGCCTTCAGACGGCAGTCAAGGCATTAAAAAGCAAAAGGCGCGGCTACTGGAGCGACAGAAAAAGAGCCGCCGCGGAGCTTGTAATTGATATTTTCGAAAAAATATCATAGTCGAAACCGCCGACCGGCGGTCTGTAGGAACTGCCCCACCTGCACCGATGAGACAGGGCAAACAGTGAAAGGAAGATAAATACTATGAGAAATGAAACAGCAGCGCAGAAAGAAAAAAGAATGTTCAATTTTTACAAAAGCGATCTTGAAAGGCTTGGGGAAAAGGTTGGATCCGTCAGAATGAACGTCATCGAATACGTTTGCAGCTTTCCCGAAATCGACCCGTACAAAATGGCTGCGGCGATCGTTTCTGACGGATTCGAAGTACTTTTTGATGATTCCAGCATAAGCCGGAGAGAAAACGAAAGAAAGAGGAAAGCAATCGAAAAGCTGACAGCATAACAGCCGAAACGCCCGCCAGGGCGTCCACCGCGGGACGGTCTCCCGGTGCTGATGATGGCAGACCAGAAAGGGAAAATATGATTACGGGAAAAGATGAGTCTGGGCAAAAATATGTGTACGATCTCCCAAACGAGATCAAAACAGCTGCAGAGTTTGAGTCCCTTATATACGGGTATCATTTTAGCTGCAAAACCCGCGATGAACTGCAGGGGCAACCGCTTCTGTTAGGGCTTGCAGGTCCGATGTTTAACGGATTTAGCCGTATCAAAGAAACAGGCGAAAAAGTTGTTATTATCCGGTACGAAAAACAGGAAAGGAATTTGTGAAATGACAAAAAGAAAGGTTTTGGAAAATTTATTGGATCTGATCGGATCCGAATTTGACGCCGACAACATTATTTGTGCTTTTGAGGATTACCAGGAGCGCGGGAAAAGTTATGTTATCGTAACCGAAAACCACGATTTCCCCGGTTATAATACCGCTGCTTATATAGATAACGGTTTCCGTGGTGGGGTTGTTTTTTACATTGCCACAAATGCAGATAACATCATAACAGATATTATGATGATAAATTAAAGCAGCCGCCGCAGAGGATGCGCGCCCGGATCGTTACCGGGCGGCGGTTTTTATAATCCCGGATACCGGGGAAAAGAAAGGGAATAAAAAATGAAAAATAGCATTTTAAAGACTGTGAAAAAGTATAATTTAAGTTACCGCGTGCGCGCGGTTTCCTGCGGTACAGAATTTGTGGAAATTATCGCGGAAAATATTCCGGAATTTGAGATGGTTGTTTCCGCTTTCCGCCGTATGCGTGGCGTGTACGTCGACAGCCATTTTTATACACTTTGCATCCGGGTTTATGGCCTGGATGATTGGCAAGCGTTAAAGTATTTTAATGCTTGCAAAACTGAACTTATCGAAATATTTTATACGTCGCTGCGTTCTGGCAAAAATTCGGATGACGCAAAAAGAGATCAATTTTCATTTTGCGCAGGCCGCCCGGAATATATAAGCGCATACAATGCAATTTACAACTAATTTATTTTTTTGGGTGGCTAGTCCACCCATTTTTTTATAACAGAGGGCGCAAAATGGCTAAATAGGATATATTACGCGCAGATCCGGCAAAAGATCCGGTTTTATACAGACGCTTGCAGCTCGTCTTTTTCCGTTGCATTTTTTGTGATCCCGTTTTATAATTTTGCTAAATACAGCCTTGCGCAGCTGTTTTGTTTGCGTACCATTTTTTTGCATAGATATTGTGCCCGATTTTAACGCGTTAAAATTGAGTTAAAATTGAGTTAAAATTGAGTTAAAATTGAGTTAAATTGAGTTAAAAAGACCGGACGCAGGCGCGGCGCTCTGTTTTTCGCGTTTTCGCGTTGCTTCTGAGTGTCTCCGCTTGTTTGCCAGCCAGCCGCAGACGCCGCCGCTCTGCCCTGCCCCGATCCCATGACCGCCCGCCGCAGGCGTGGCAGCGGGCAAGGGGGGGGGGTGGACATAATTTTTTCATGGTAATTTTCAGGTACACATCTTTTTTGAGCGTTTTTCCGACAAAATTTTAAAACCGGTTTTTTCGAAAAGCTCAAATTTGATTAGTACGCGACTTTTAATTCCAAATTAAAAAAAATAAAATTGGAGGTGTTTTTTATGCCAGAGAACAGATTTAAACAGCTGCGAGAAAGCACAAAAACTGATACGACACCAGCTCTTACGCAAGTTCAATTATCAGACGCGTTTGCTGATGAAGGAACCCCTCTTTCGCAATCTGTTATATCAAAATTAGAATTAAGCAAAAAAGAGCCTCCAACGACTTCTTTTGATGTTCTTAAAGCATATTCAAATCATTTCAATACTACGTCTGACTATTTATTAGGATTTACAAATGAACCTTCAAGGAATATTGACAGAATAATCGCCAGCAATATAACCGGTTTGAGTGGCAAGGCTATCGATTGTTTAGAATCAATAAAAAACGATCCTTCAATGAAATATCTTTTGCAGATATTAAATACGCTTATGGAAGATAAGGATTCATTTACAGCTTTACTTGCCAACATAGATTTTTTCATGAATCCGCATACTTATTCCCCTGTAGTGGCGACTAATAATTTTGTTCACGGAAAACGCGTGGTTAATCCACTACGTGCCGGTGATTGCAACGCTTTTATAAAATTAAATTCTTCCAAAGAATGCATAGGAACTTATGAAGTTGATCAGAATTTTATGGCAAGTGCTTGTATGATTAAAATTTTCGAAATACTGCTTGATTATAAGCTCCCAACCAAGAAGGAACAGGTGTGAATCCCTGTTCTTTCTTTTTATGCAATCTTTGATTTCCTTGCGCCTATCAACATTCCGTCAACAATATCAAATATGCTATCCCCATACGTTGCCACAAAATCGCAAAGAAATTCTTCCTGTTCAATCGGTATATGAATACCATAAGAAAACATAGTTGCATGGCACACTTCGTGCAATAGCACTTTGCGTAAAAATGCCCCATAAAGCAAATTCGATACATATACGCATTTTGTATTGGCATCTGTTACAGCGACGCTCCTAGATCCGTCTGAGCGCGTCAGAAGTCTATTCCCCGCATCAACATACACTACAGTCCATTTAATTCCGTTGATTTCAAAATTCATACGCATTCCTCCCTAAAAAGCAAGGAACCGTCAGTTGCATAAAGCTTAACGGTTCCTCTTTCGTTCTGGCGTTTCGCCAAAACGTTAGTTCCAGCTGCCGCCTATTTTTTCTCTTATGCCACTTCGCCAAACAGGTTCAGAATAAATTCCCTGCCAAGCTGCGTAATTTTCCTGTGGTAAACAGCTCTCCCGTTATCTAGGATTTCCTGTTTTATTTCCTCGTATCCCAGACCACTGTAATCTGAATAGAATACCCACGTCCCATTTACCTTGTACTGGATTTTTCGATCTGCCAACAATTGGTTCAGCTGAATCGCTGATCTCATGTTTAATTCTTTTGCAATCTCAGTCATTGTGTACGTCTTGTTCACATGCGTCAAAATAGCATTTCTGCGTTCTGCTTCAATTCTCGCTCTGCGCTCTTCTTTTAACTTTGTGAGAAGACTGATTCCGAAGTCTGGATTGTTCAAAATCTGGTCGATCACATTATCCGTTGCGTAAATTCCGTGTTTTCGGATTGCCGGTATAATCTCGTCAGCAACCAATGTCTGGAACTGCTCTGCTGTCTCGTTCTTTGCTTTCATTGCAAGTCGGTAAAATATGTTTTCTGGAACGAAAATAGGTCTTTCGCCACTTGTGGCGAAATTAAGTTCAGTCAGGTATTTGTCAATTCTCGCCCACCTAACATATTCTACTCCGTCCTTGTTTTCCGTAAAGCCAAGCCCTCTTGCCACGGTTTCAAGCTTCAAATATGCCGTCCCGTCTTTTTCGTAGCATTCTACGCCACAAATCTTCTGTATACCATCTGCATAAGCAGTTTTATCTTTAGTAAGTTGTTTGCTTTCGTAAGCATCCATAATCTTTCAACCTCCTAAAGTTTTTTGATATATAGGCGGCGCTTATTTGCGTACCTAGAGTTTATGCCAGGCATGACTCCCGCAAATATTTTCAAATGCTCTTTAACTTTTCTTCTGCTTTCCGAACTTCTCTTTCAGCCATTTCCGTACAGAATTTAGCAAACGCATATTCGTAAATATCATAAACATACGTTTCGTTTTCCATACTGTTCAGCATGGTCATAATCATATGTCTATATCCCGTTTTAATCATCTTTAGTACGTCCCCAGCTCGCATCTGCGCTCTGCGTAGTTTTTCAGCTGATCGATCTGCTCTTTCAGCTTCCAGTTTTCCTCCATTACCTTGTCGTAGGACTCAACCATCTTCTCATACTGCCATTTCGGGATGCAAATCATTCTTGTGTTCATCATAATAAGATTCTCCTTTTCTCAATGTACGTTGTTGAGCAACCAAAAACCGGAAGTCGTTTTTTTGCTCGGTTATCGCTATTACGAGCATTTTGTCGCTTGCTTATCGCTACTAAGTTTGCGGTTTTTATTATTGTTTTTGATTTCTTTTTTGGTTGACTTCCGGTTTCGGCGCTGGCAAGATTTTGAAAATGGTATAAAATATTTTTCCACATTCAAATTCTCTTGAAAGATACATCCCCGCATGATAGAATATTTCACGAGAGATGTATCTCTTGATTGAGTAGTCACAAGTCCGTCAAAACTTGTAGTGGCTACTCTTTTTCTTTACCTAATACCTCATCAATTCCTTTTCTTACAACATCAGTTCTGGTGACATTGTGTCTTTCACAGTAATAGTTAAGCTTTTCATTCGTCTTTTCATCGATTCTGGCTTTTACCTCTACTGTTTTAGGAGATTCAGACTTAGGTCTTCCCGTGCGTGGACTCATTTTCTCACCTCGCTTTTTGTGGCACAATTAAATAATATTACTTGAGCCACAATAAGTCAACCCATTATTTATTTTTTTACTTCCGGTTTTTATATTGCCCATCCCTTGCAAATATGGTAGAATCATATTTGCCATATCGGCAAGGGTTTTAGGGTTAAGAGTAACTGGTTCCTCTACAAGATCGGTTACTCTTTTTCAATTTCCGAATAAAGCTTCTTGACTCCTCTCCGAATACTCTCAGCTCTTGTCTCTCCGTAATACCTTGAGACTTCGTCAAGTTGTTTCAGCTGTTCATCGTCAAACCTAACGCCAAGCTGCGTCTGTTTCGGCTTATCGCTCTTCGGTCTCCCTGTGCGTGGGCTCATTTTTTCACCTCACTTTTTGATTACCACAAATTCATTTTACTTTTTGATTACCAGAAAGTCAACCCCTATTTTAAAAAATAAGGAGAACTTTTCCGCCCTCCTTATCATTTGTTCTTCTGCTACTTCAATTCTTGTTATATTTCAAAACTGTGTCATAGCTCGCGATCCTGTATTTCATTAATGCATGTTTGTTTTGTATAAAAATATGTTAAATTATATTTTATTTATTATTTACTTTTTCTCTATATTATGATAATATAATTATGCTGTCATCTCAGATAGCGTAAGAGCGCTGATTTCTCCCCGGATTTCCAGCGCTCTTTTATTTTCATTTGCATTATTTTTTGCCCGTGTTATACTTAATTTGTTTCAAACAGCATCCCCCTATTGTTTACAGTCCAGCTCATACCCAAAGCTGGGCTGTTTGCTTTTTATTCTAATTATAAGCAGGAAAGGGGCTAAACAGCCCCTTTTCATCACATCTTAGAAACAAGCGTTGTAAGCTTCGTCTTTGTCATTGTGCGCTCTTCCGGTGACATATCCGCAACGAGCTCTGCCATGTCCTCGGACAGCTCTTTCATATATTTCTCAAGTTCTTTTATCTTTGCCTCTTTATCCTGCTGGGTATTGCCTTTGTGCAACTCCTTGCTTTCCATGTATGCTTTCCGATATAACCCGGATCTTCCTTCGTTACGGTCTCTCATCTCTCCTTTTGCATCAGAGATTGGCTCCGAAAAGTACATCCGTCCCCTCATCAGATCAAGATCCCGCATCCTTTCTTTTTCTGGGAGGTTTTCCCATTCCCTGTAATCAGATGGCATCTGGTGGTAATATGGCGGCTCTTCGTATCCTCTTCTTGTCCCGCGACCTTTCGGCGCAAATCTACCGTTTTTATATCTGTAGTCATCGTAAAATCTCCGATCTCCGTACCTTTCTACCGCATCCAGCAAGTCGCTCGGTTCAAATTCTTCCATGCTATTTGTCAGGGTTCTGTAGTACATTGCTTCTGCGAGATCTTTAAGCATGTCTGTAACCTGCCCCATTTCGCATGTGTCAATGTTTTCAATTCCTTTGTCAAATTCTGCTTTCGCACATTCGGAAAGCTTTTCGATCATGCAGTGCATTCTACTTACGTCCATAGATCATGCCTCCCTTGTAACTACAATGTTTGCATTCGCTACATCAATTGCCTGCGTACTGGTATTTTTGACCGCGATATTCACACAGCATCCTGCCGGTACGTCTATATATACTCCCGCAGACACGTTATTGTACTGCGACACTGCTGCTGGAGTAGATCGCATCTGGGAAGAAAGAACCGGTTCTCCGCTAATAGCAATAGCAAGAGAGACTTCTCCTGCTGTTCCACCTGCCGGCACTGCAATATTTGCAGAGAAGTTTACAAAGTATCTTGCACGACACTGATTAGTAAGTCCTCTTAAAGTGATAATCCCGGAACCTTCGCGATGTTTAATGCAGTTACCGGGTTTAACTGCCGTATTCGTAAAGACCACATTTCCATTCTGCGCCACTTCCTGCGTAGCAACAGTTACAAATTCAGCCATAAATTTTTTACCTCCATAAATAAAATCAAGGGCAAACCTTTAAGTCTGCCCCTTTTTGTTGTAATACTGCTTTTTAGCAGACATAACCCATTTGGTTAAGTTACGCAATATTCAGTTTTCAACATCCGCAGCCTGCATTGCATCCGCAATATAAATTCGGATTTGGTACCTGATATGCAGGAATAGGAGCCGGGTTCACAGCGTTAATAATCTGCTGTGTCTGAGCAGCCATCTGAGTTGTGAGCAGAGCGCTCTGACGATCCTGAGAAGCAGCCCGACGAAGGTCATTGTTTTCCGCCTGCAGGGAAGAAATCTTTTCCTGGCACAAATAATCGAGAATAGCCCTAGTCCCCGCGTTCTGGCTGTCAATAATGTCTCTTGTATTGCTGTTCATGGTATTCTGCAGCGCGCATGTATTCTGCGCCATGTTATAATTTACACCCTGGATAGCTTCGCGAGTTTCGCAGCAGCAGTTTGCAAGCTGTGCCTGCAATGTATTGGTGTTCTGCATGTTTGCTACTGTATCAGCATTTATAGCCTGCTGGATCCCGTATCCTGTCTGCAAAATGTTTGTATTGATCCCATTAAATCCTGTAAGCATTGCGTTATTTGCGGCGTAAAATCCATCACAGAGACCATTTGTGATACCGTCGAGTTTGGATATTACCGCCTGGTTATCAAAACCGCGCTGGATATCTGCCTGTGTAGCTGCTGTTGCAGCATAACCGCCTCCGTTGCCACCAAAGCCGCCCCAGCCATTATTGCCCCAGCCAAAAAGCAAGGCAAACACTACAATAATCCAGAGCCATTCGCCGCCCCATGCGCCTGTGCCATCTGCATAGTTTCCTGTGGCCGGCATTACCGGCATGGTAAATGGCGTGTTATTTGAGTTAAACATACTGTTTCCTCCTGATATTTTATTCATAAAGAGGCCGCGCGTATCCTCTAATATGCTTTTACATTCCCATCTGTTTTTTGATCTGATTCATCATTTCATCCGGGTTTATTCCTTTTTCTTTACATAAATTTTTAGCGATATTTTCTATACCACGGAAGTCTCCTTTTTGAGCCATTTCAAGCGTATTTTTCGCCATAGGATTTTTCATAATTTGGTTGTTTCCCATCATGTTTTGCAAAAACTGTTGAGGGTTTTTCATCGCCTGTGTCATCTGCATCAGGTTCATTCTGTCTCCTCCTTTTTGGAGCGATTTGCTTGCTGCTTCTGTGTTGATTTATTCATAAAATCATCGATTCTTTTTTCCAGCTCGTCAAACCTTTCCATTACTGTTTTAGTCAATTTTTCTGTCGAATTTATTTCAGAATTTTCGACAGTTTCTGTTGACTTATTATTTAAAATAGGCTTAAATAAAACTGTGCAAATTGTTCCGTCAGAATTCCACTTTTTAGTGTATATTTCTGACAGATCGTTTTTTGGGAAAAAAGCAACAGAACCATCCATTGGCACGTCGTTTGCGGTTATGTTTTCTACGGTTTGTATAACCTTTCCGTTTATGCCGATTTGCTGTTGAACTGGCTGGTACTGTTGAACAGGAATTTCCTGCTGTTGATACCCTCTTTGCTGTTGGATATATGGATTGTAATTGCCATATTGCTGATACGACATCGGTGTGTTATATCCGCTCATCGGCTGGTAAGGATTTATCTGCATCAAGCTCCTCCTTTTCCAAAACTTCCTCTACTGCATGCACCATTATTGACTGATAGGTAAGGGGCACTTTTCTAACATCTTGCCTGATAAATATTTTTTCCAAAATTTCGTCAGAAAACATATGTTATCCCTCCTTCTGATTTTATTCTGGCATAAAAAAAGCCGCTAAAAGCGACTTCAAAACGTCAATTTAGCGACAAATTCCAATTTCCCATTTTAAAAAAACACGATAAACACGGCATTAGCATTCGCTATATGCAAGACCAATGATTATTAGCTACTGCTAAAATTCTTTTAACTGTATCTCCACGTTACCCTTGACAATAACAATTTTCGATATTATTGTCTTTAATATAACATTTTTGCTTGTCTTGTCAATGTGTGGCCACACATCGGCAAGACTTTTTATTTTGTCATAAACAATTTCTTTTGACTGCTTATTCCCTTCGCTTTTCTGTAGTTCGAAAATGACCTCTTTTTGCTTATTTATCTCATTTTCTGTTTCTCGGATAGAATCAACAATTGTGTCATTGCCTTCCGCGTAAAAATTATACAGTCTTTTCAGTTTGGCCTTATTCTTTTCCAGGGCTTTTTTTGTAATTTCCAGTTCGCTTTCCTTTTGTGTTTTCTGGTAGGAAGAAATGTTAAGAGATATCTTTAAAATTTCTTCCTCTACCTGCTTTTCGATGTCTTTTGCCCATTCCAAAGTGTTGTCGCATTCTGGGTTGTGGTTAGGTAGTTTTTTAAGACTCCTATCGTGCGAATAGCAGTATATTTTGTGGTTCCCGTTTGTCCACTTTTGATACCTCATTTTGCATCCACAAATTCCGCAATAACACAATCCGGTGAGCAAGTTCGTCTCCATGGAAAAGCACGCCGTTTTCGTTTTTCTTCTAGTCTTCCTATACTCCTGCGCGAGTTCGAACTTTCGCTCATCGAATATTGGTTCATGGAGACCTTTATAGACTTCTCCTTTATAAGGTATCATCCCAATATTTACCACTCCTGTGAGTATGTGTCTGACAAGGAGCTCACTTGAATATCCGCATATCTTCATGATTCTTTCATCGGAATATCCCTGCAAAAACAAGTCCAGCGCTCTATTCGCCTGTTCTGCTCTTTCTGGTATTGGAACCAATATTCCTTTTTCTCTGCTGTAATCATAGCAATACGGTCTATTCCCTCCTCCATACCAGTATCCTTTTTTGACCCTTTCAAGCCTGCCGCCACACATACGCATCATCATGGTATTTTTGTCTAGCTGTGCAAAAACAGCCATCATCTGTGTATACGCCTGTTCCATCGGGCTGTCGTAGCTCACACTATCATGCACACAGCGAAAATCGACCCCGTTTGGCTGGAACACCCTTTCGATCAGGTATATCCCGTCCACCATGCTTCTGGATATCCTGTCCAGTTTAAACGCAACGAGGCACTTAATCCTTTTCTTCGAACAGTCTCTAATCAGTCTTTGTAGTTGTGGCCTGTCCATGTTTGATCCGGTGTAACCGTCGTCAATGTACCAGTCAGATATTATAAGCTCATTTTTCCGGCAGTAATCGGTTATGCTTATCCTTTGCAAATCCAATCCATAACCTTCTTCCGCCTGTTTTTCGGTTGAAACCCTTAAGTAAGCGACACATTCCATTGCCGTTCCTCCTTTTCTCTAAAAAGAATGTGCCGTGTTTATCATGTTCACGGCACATTCTACATCCTGCTACAAGAGGTGTCAATCTAAGCAATTCGCTATAAGCTCCAATACTTTTTCAGGCAGGATCACATCTTCTGGGGAAATTTCTTTCCCGTTTAACGTCATTTTTGTCATTTTTGCCATTTTACTCCAATCTGCTTACTTTAAGCCTTATACCATTTATTTTTCTGTTCACAGTTCTTTCAGACACGTTTTCTAGTTGCGATATCTCTGTTATTGTTTTTCCTCTTGCCAACAACCAGAACACGTTTTCTTCATCTTGCGTAAAATTGGCATTTTCTAAAATTTTTTCAAGTTCCGGCCTCGTCATCTTTGACAATGCCAGTTTCAATCAACTTCCTCCTTTTTAGCAGAATCGTATGTATCAATTTGTGCGTATTCAGTGTAACTTTTATGCATAACAGTTTGATTTTTACCGCCGACTTGCTCTCAAGAAATTGCTTTTCATGCTGCCCTTCCACTCCTGATTCACTCTGCGCAGTGGCTTGCACACCGCTTCCCAGCACTCCGGCCAGTCATCAGGAAAACTCTTGCAAATCTCGTATCCCTGCTTTGTCCGCTCGCCGCAAGACTCCTTTCGCGTTACAGTGTTGGATGTGACGCCCAAAAAAATTGCTACGTCCTTTGCCTCTCCGCTCATTATCAGCTTCTCTCCGTCGTAAACATCGTATTTTTTTGCCTTTCTACCACGATATCCCATTGTTCAATCCGCTCCTTCACAAAATCTTTTCCATTTTTCTCTTTGCTCTGCGTTCATTCCTGTGTGTCCTGTAAGCTCTTCTGATGCCCCTATTTTCGATTTTTCTGCTTTGCTCGATAATTTTATCGTCTCAGCATTTTTTTTGCGAATTTGGGACGAATACGAGCTTTCGTTTGCTTTTTGGATTGCCCTCTTGATTTCTTCCGGCAATTTAGACAGATCTGATTGCCTGGAAAGCAACATTCTGTAAGCCTTTATAAAGTTTGAGCTTACAACCGTCTCGTTGTAGTTTTGATCCAAAGCCCATGTTCTAAGTTGCTCCGGTGCACCGACGGCAGCTTGAACAAGAGCTGGCAGCTTCGAAAACTCTTCCACCGAATTGTACCCGCTGTTCCTGATAGCCTTGCTTACAAGCGCCCATGCTTCCATTTCGTTCAACTCTTCCGGGATCGTCATCTTTGCTATCTGGTTAATTATCTGTCCAGGCGTTGGAGCAAACCCGCTTACATCTGACCTGATATAAGCTTTCAACGCTGAACCGGCTTGACCGTATGTAAACTCACCGAGCATGTCACTCCACACTTTCGCAGCAAAGTCCACATTCGCCAATTTGTAGTTCGGGTAAGTAACCGTCATAACCGCAAGCAACTTCTTTGCCTCATTCTCGGTCAAGGTTCGTTCACCTCGATTCCGTCAAGCAGCTCCGCAAGCTGGTCTTTCTGGCTATTTACGACAGCTGTATTGCAACTCCTCTTGCCGTTTCTCTCCCATGTCCTTACCGCTGCCTTCCAGTCTTTCATTTTGTTTTTGCCGACCATCCATCCCTTGGACGTGTAAAAGTCAACAAACGTTTGAGCGTCTATTCCGTTATTTCGGCTGTCACAGTATTCTTGTACCTGGTTTACATCTGGGGGAACAAAGCGTTCAGCTTTTTCCCCTCTCACACTCTCCCCTTTATTATACTTACCTAACCTATCCTTACCTTTACTATCCTTACCTATCCTTTCCTTTCCTGTGGTGCCATTTGGTTGCCATTTGGTTGCCATTTGGTTGCCATTTGGTTGCCATGAATTTTTTTTAGCAGGATCGAGCGGGTTTCCTTTCTCTTCGTCAAGCGTGTAAGCCCCGTTCTTCTTCACATATAGCATTGATTTTTCGCTAGTGTATTCTGTTTCATTGTACCGGTCTTTTCTGAGCAGATTGTGCATCCTCCAATGCTTTATGACAATCACTCCGCTTTCGTATGCAATAACAAACGCCTTTGCGATAAGGAGCTTCATGTCATCATCTCCTGCACCCATCATTCTTGCAATTCGCTTCGGGTTTTTCACGAAACCGTCATCGTCAGCATTCATGCACAGGTGGAAATAAAGCGCCTGTGTGGAAAGTGGCATGTCCAAAAACGCGTCGCTTTCTGTAATTTTCTGCGTAAACATCCTGCGCTCCGCCATTTTCAACCCTCCCATCAATCAATTTTCGGTTTCTCGATATAAATTCCAGCTCCGGTTGCAAGTTCTTTCCACAGATCGTTTATTGTTCCAGTTCTCATGTCTCCCGTGATGCTCTGTATTCTCTTTTGAGCCTTATCTTTAAAGTTTGTCAGCTTTTTTTCGCCGAATCCATCTTCGATAAGAATGTGAAAACCGTAAGTAAAATAGCGCGCGGAAAGCGCGTTTATCTCGTTTGCGCATCGCATCTGCTCTTCAACTGATGCCTGCATAACTTTCGATTTGTAATGGGGATAATCATCTTTTGTATATTTAACATGCTCGACTTTCCAGTCTGCGTAGTTGTAAAGTTCGTCTACTAGTTTTTGATATGGCTCATCGAAATATCGTTCATCGTACTCGGCAAATTTCCGGCAAAAATCTGCCAATTTTCTCTGGCTGTACCTGTAGTCTTTCCAGAGACTATAACACAAAATTGTGAGAATAACTGTATATGGGCTTCTGTTCGCACTTTGCTTTAATCTTCGTGTTTCCAGAAGGAGCTTTGACAGCTCCTTCGGATTATCGTACCTCTTTGCCATTTGCGTTTCCTCCGTTATTGTAATTAAAAACAAAATGGGAATTTACATCATTTTCCGTAAATCAGTTCGTTGAATTTTTGCAGTTGCTTTTCCGATACCTTGTTCCCTAGCTTCTCTGGCTTAAGCGAAATAACGAGATGCTTATCCGCGATGGAAGAAAGCTCTCTTGCAAGATTTTTTCTTCCCTGCTCTATTCCATCGCGATATCCCTTTGAAGGCCTGTATTCGTCAATTTTTGCCTTTCCTGCGCTCTGAGAACCGCTCGTCTTATTCCTAAGCTGATAGCCGTTGTCTGCGTACATTTTTATGTAGTGTTGTTCCCATTTATCCAGCTCTGACATGCGGAAGTGGAGCAGCCCAATCATCCATCCATACGGATTATCCTTTGAATAAAATCCGTGTTTTTTTATGGATAAATCAATGTGTTGATACCCAACCATATGTTGCGAAAGTCTCGTCAAAATATGCTTTGCCTGACCGATGTATGCATATTTAAAACCGTTTTCATCAGTTCTTGTTAGAAAATATATGCCGCTTTTATCATCTAATCTAGGTTCTACTTCGAGAAGTTTTTTCTTGTTTTTTTGCTCAATAGTCATGATCTGCGCAATGTTATTTTTTACCATTAGAAACACCTCCTTTCGGTTCTCCATTTCTCAATGGTCTGAGTGATTCTATCGAAATTTCGATAAGTGCAAGACCGTCAATGTAAATGATTCCACTCCACGCTCGCTACGTTACGAAGCATTTTGCTCATACCGGCATATAGCAATGCATCAATCCGTCATGATCAAACCATACCACTGTGCGATTTGCGACCTCACGGTCTTCGTTTTTTTAATTTGGCAACATACATAAACTATTCATACATTTATATATCACTCCAATCCAATTTATGCCCGCAGTCGGGACACCATGTGAATTTTTCTTTTGGGTCTTCTCCTGTTTCTGTGAAGAATTCCATTGTCATTTGATCCGCGCCACAGAACGGACAGATAAACTGGCTTCTGCATAATCCAGAAGACTCAACACGAAAAATCTTTTTCGGTATTTGCATTTTTAATGCAATAATAGCCATTTCGGTTGCGTTAATTGCTCCTGTTAAGTGTCCTTTTGAAACACCCATAAATGCTTCTTGCCACTTGATCGCTTCTTGTACTGTGATTTTAATCAGTCCTTTCTTCGAAATTTATGCAATTGACCGGTAGGTAGAGCGGGAAAAGAAGAATTTTCCCGCTGATCTCACAAAAATGTAAATCTTGTGATTTTCCCGGACGTGTAACGTGATGAGAACATATAACGCATTTGTTCTCTTTGAACTTTTTTTCGTAAATGTCAAGTGCTCTCATGCCGTTTACTCCTCCATCACTTAAAAGGCAATTCTTCTATTCCATCCGGGATCTGCATGAAATAGCTTCCTTCTGCATCTGGAGGAATTTCGGAACCATTGTCGTTCGCCCGTGATGAAGTTTTGCTTTCCGCGAATTCCTGGCTGTCAACGATACATTCATTTGTATATACTTTTTTGCCATCTTCCCCCGTAAAACTTCCGGTCTGCCAGTGACCTTCCACAATGATTTTCGTGCCTCTCCTTAAATATTTTTCGGAAAACTCCGCATTTTTGCCAAAAGACCGGCAATTTATGAAATCCGCGTTTTGCTCTCCGTCTTTCTTGAATTTCCTGTCTACCGCAAGCGTAAAGGAAGAAATTGCGATAGGCTTATCACCCTGAGAATATCTAACATCAGGGTCTTTGGTTAATCGTCCGCATAAAATTACTTTGTTCACAAGATAGCCTCCTTTTAATCATCATTATTTCAACCATCGTACGGTTTGCAAACTGTGAACTTATACCCACCTGCAATTTCTTCGATGGTGTAATATCCTCTAAAGTAGTAGTCTGCATCCCCGAAATGTCTTGCTCCGAACACGATTTCTTTGCTCCATTCTTTCTTCTCCGGAAGTTTTGTTTTGTGAAGTTCCGAAAAGCACTTTTCGATCACGGCTTCTTTGGGCATATCTGATTCGATTTCCCAAACCCGAAAATAATCTCCATAGCTTTTGTACTGCCCGCGGTGAGCTAATTTTGCGTTAAACACCATACCTATATCCTCCAATAAAATATTCACATAGTTCTTTCAAATAGCTTATTACACATGTTCTGATACGCATCAGCCTTTGCATTTGCTGCCGCCAGCTGCTCCCGGAGTTGCTGTTCTTTGTCCGTTTCTGGTTTTGCTGTACCAGTACTTCTGTTCGAAGTTTCAACGAGATCGGTAATTCCCAGCGTATCGGCGATCTTTTTCATTGCATTCCGATATTCTTCCTGCGAAACATAACCTTCGCGTGACTCAAAGTTTTCCGTTTGAACATAGCACAGACGCCGGCTATTCGCGTACAATTCGCTCATATCAGATCCAGAATTGATGACGATATCATCGAACTGGCCTTCTGTGTACCCAAGGTAAAGGACAGTTGCAAAGGGTCCATAATCCGCCACTGCCAGTACCAGCCGTTTTTCCCCTTTTGTGGTTTCAATATTCCAAATTTCTCCAGTTTTTTTGTTTGAATTTAAAAGTTCTTTCATTGATTTATGCTTCCTTTCTTCTTTCATTACTGCCATAATTGCAAGCCATGCTGTTTCATCGCGGTAGCCCTCTGCGTTTTTATACATCCATGCCCCCCGCAAATGGTAGTTGCAGCTGTTCAGCCGGAACATCTTCCCATTCAACTCCGATATAATCTAGCACTTTCCCCCATCCGTAAACTTCTCCAGTATCTGGGTCTTTACAGCATCTGTACATCCAAAATTCCCATTCTTTTGGATTTTCTTCTCTTAAGCGATCGAATCTGTGCGGTCTTTTTTCTAAGTGGATGCCAAATCCACACATACTACAGCCAGTTCGTTGCGCCCTTGTCGTGTACAGCTCGCCATTTGCATGTTTAGCAATCTCCCCATAAATTCCTGGTATGATAGTTTGCACCGGCTGGTATGGAATAACCGTCCCATCCTTTTTGCGGCTATATGGCTGCCGATAGTATAAATCTGCAAAAACATCTATATGCTCCCTATACCATGCATCCATTTCTAGTGCCAATCGCAAAATGTCTTGTCTACTGAAAATCGCAAACGGTGCGGATCTGGTTACTGTTGCTCCATAGTAATTACATCCATGCTCAATCAAAGCCTCTTCTCGCTGCCCACCTTCCGATGCCATAATACCGAGATACGGAAAGCTGTTATGCTCTTTTGCCCAGTCATCACACGGTTTTTCTTTGAGCCAATAACAACACTTATTTGATACCTTAAAAGGCGCAGTATTGTAATTAACACTCTCATTTTTATTTTCAGGGCCTCCAAACAGCTGTAGCCATTTGTTTGGCAGTTTCATTCGGCTGTTCTTCGCGAAGTGTCCTTGTGCTCCACATTCCCCTGTTATGATCGCATGGCGGACTGTTTTATTGTCCTCTGTCGGATTTTGCAACAGGTCAATCCTTCCAGCTATTTTTTTGCTTATTACAGGGAAACCTATGGTATTCAAAACTTCCACTTTTGTTTTATAGGATCGCACAATCTCAATTCCGAGCGCCTTATGTACTTTTTGGATGCTTTTATCCTCTACTGCTGATACCGATATAGCCGGAACATCATATCCCAAGCTGTGCAACCATACATACAGCGTTATGCTATCGAGTCCGCCAACACTTACATGGCACCCACATCCCCTTTTTTGCATTTCATCGTAAAATTCTTTCGCAATCAAGGATTGTCTTGCTATTTTATCCTCATACGACAGCTCTTGTTTTTCGCGGAATTCTTTAACTTTATCCTGCTTTGCCTTTTTCCATGCATTCTGAATTATTTCAGGGGCATCCGCTGCTGGCTGTTCCACGGTTTCCAATATCCCATCTGCATTAAAACTAATTTGTCCTTGCATTTTTTCTCATGGAGCCGATGCGCATCTTCCCGGGAAGCTCCGTCTCCTTTCGATTTTTATTTACACCCTGCTGCCCCGCAGGAACGCATCCTGCAGCTCACTCTTCCATGTCGGTTCTGCCTGCTCCTGAACACGCTCCACCATGTCGCACTGGCAAACAATCTCTGTTGCCCATTCCCGAATTTGCCGAAGCCCATCTGCATCCGGTGCGATACCTGCACGCCGTTCGATCGAGAGCGCCAGCTCCCTGATCCGGTTATCTGCCGCCATCCATACCGGTTCGGCATCCGGCGGCGTTTTAATCCATATTGCCATCATTATTTTCCTTCCATTCCCTATAAGACCAATGCTGCAAACAATTCTGCAACAAAATTTCCAAACAGTACCGCAGCTGAAAATATTGCTATGTATGCAATAAGCTTTAGCATGCACTTTAACTCTTTCATAGCCCTTTTTTTACGTTCTCTCCGCTTTTCTTCCCAGTTTTGCGCTCCGTATCGCTTTTCATATTCTGTTTCTACGATGTACTCCCCTACGGTGTACACTGCACAAAACAAGCCACCAGCAACCGCCGCAATGCCGATCGCGATAACCGCCCCAAAGAATGCCCCAAAGAATGCTCTCATCAGCTTCTTACCTCCATCATGTTCATCATGTTATTTTCTCCTGAGCGGCGCACATGCCCGCTCCCAGCTCTCTGCCCATCCGTCCGGCTCCGCTCTCATAATCTCGTAGCCATCCTTTGTTTTTACCCCGTGGTAAACCCGGCTGGCTATGGTTTCTCGGGACATGCCCAGCAAATACATAAGCTCTTTTGCTTTGTACCGTCCCTGGTACTCATCGTTCTTGTATAGGTCGTACAAGATTATCTTTCGTCCCATTCCGCTTTCCTCTCTTCCTGCACCACTGCGGGCTGTTTGCCACCTTCTGTTCAATCAGGCGCATCTCTGCGATGCACAGCCTCCGGTATCCGTCCTGTTTCTCCTTACGGACCAGTACGCAGGATTCGCAGCCATCGCAGTGCGGCAGCATTGCTTTTATCCTGCTTCTGTAGTCCCGCTGCTTCTGCCTGTATGCTTCCGGGTCTGCCTGCCGCTGCCGACGCTTTAACAGCGCCCTTATATCCGTGCCAGACATGATGCAGTCTGGATGCTGGCAGGTCTCACAGATCGGATAGGCACAATCCTTTGTTGCTCTCATACCCGCCTCACTTTCCCAGCAGGGCAGCTTCCAAGCTGTCCATGTCGTAGTCGTGTTTCATAAATTGGTTATACTGGTCAACGCTGGTATGTTGCCGCTTTGGCGGTTTCGGCTTCTTGTACTTCTCCGGAAGATACTCGTCAAATTTCAGTTTCCGCAAAAAGTTTTCAGCGTTCAAGATATATTGTGGCTGCGTCCCGCGTATCTGGCAGGCTTCGGCGTAGTTCTGCACTGCCTGTACAAGATCATTCGCAGTTACACCCATCCGAAGTGTATTTAAGTATTCCACAGCCACTCCCGGCAGGTCTGCTCCTGCCTTTGGGTACGCTGCAGCAAAGTCCTCAAACCGCTCTGGTCCCTCGCGCGATATTGTTTTGGATTCGTATTCGGATTGGATTGGATTACGGGGACTATTGCAATCGTTCGATATCATCTGATTGCAATTGATATCATCTGATATCAGATTCTCACAGTTGCTTTCTTCCGCTGGATATTTGCTTTTTTTCGCTCTCACTTGCTGGTGATCTCCCCAAGTTACCATGTGTAAGTACGGTCGTCCCTGAACGTAATATTCTCGGACCAAGCCTACAGACGTCAACTTCTGCAGGGCATCAGCAATCGTCTTATTTGTAATATCCTTTAACGGAAAGCACGTCCCGCGGATAATTGCGGGTCTCCCGTCAAATCGTCCATAATCGTCACATGCTACGATCAAGCGGTAGAACAGGACTTCCTCAAACCAGCTCAGCTGGTCAATCGTATCTGATCGGCAGATACTTTCCTTTAAAATCCTGTTCGGCATCTTATCCGCCTCCATTCAGGCTCGCAAGCCATTCATCCATTGTGATCTGGTTCTTTTCCAGTTCGTTTTCCGGTTTCTTACATGGTTTCTTATTCCGGTTCAAATATCGCTGCGCAGCTTCGACATTTGCATTTACCGATTTGCGTCTGGAACTTTCCATAGCTTTCCAGGCACCGACAAGCCTATCTTCGCCAGGCGCGGGTCGGAAGTATCCCTTGCCGTCCTGCAGGTTTATAATCAGCTCATTGTCTTCACCGCCGGTATTTACCGCAGATATCATGTCCCTGATCTTCCGGTCGTTTAAACGTGTCACCGTCTGCAGCCAACGTCTGGAAACAGCATTTTTATGCCCGGTCGGGATGTAATCTAAAATATTCATGATCTTTCTCCAGTTAGGGATGCGCCGCTTGCCCCCGGCGCTGGGGTAACAGGAGGCACCCGTCATGCCCGTGATATATACTCCCCAACAAGTCGAATCAGTAGTTTCTTTCGCCCCGGCGGGGCTGGTGTTACAACCATTTATGATAGGTAACGCTGTCCGGCGTCCATCCGGGGTAAAGCTCCCGCATGTAGTCCTGCAGCATACTATCCATTTCCCGATGCAGTCCCTTGTTACCGTTATCTAATAAACTGTGGTGGTATCTGCAACCCAGCACGCCGTTTTGCTCTACGCCCAGCCCTAAGTGGCTGCGGGCTACGACGTGCATGATGTCCTTTGGTACAAGATCGCCCGGAAGTGCGTGCTCCATGTGGTACAGGTGGCGGCAGAAAAAACAATCCTCGTCCCGCTCTATAATCTTCTGCCGAACGGCATGGCTAAACTCCAAACGGCGTGACATCATGCTTTTTCGCATACTGCACCATCATCCTTTCTATTTCTGCTGGCGGCAGCGTCTCGATATCCCACTCTTTACACTCCGACACAAGCCCTTCTATCAGGCGGGACATTTCCCGCGTGTTGTACTGGCTCGAGCCTTTAATCCGGTAAAATTTACAGTACCGCACGCCCTCAAACTCGACGATGATTCCGGTCGGTTTGTAATGCTCGTGCTTGTATCGAAGGTAATCTTCCGTCTCTGGTAAAAAGTGGATGATGCAGTTGCCGTCCTCGTCCTCCGCCAGCGTGCCATAACTGTCTAAGAGCTGGTTATGTAGCTCTTCATTGCTGGTCTGCAGGGCTTTCGCAAGCTCTCCCAGCAGCTTCCAGTAGTAGGCATTTGCATCGAGGCTGCGCTTATCGGAGTGCTTTTTCAGGATCACATCCAGCTGCCCATCTTTCTGCAGTTGCACCAGCTGCATCAGCGATGCTCCCTGCAGATTCAGGGTCAGACGGAGCTTTTTATCGATCGTCATGCCGATGTCGGCAATTTCTGCCATACACCTCATGCACTTGCCTCCCTATCGGGCAAGCCTTTAAGCCTCTTGATGCAGTCTTTAATCTGCAAGTTACTTAGGCTCCCCAAATCGGACGCTTTGTATGTTTTCAGGACGGCTTTCGCACCGTATCCGGTGCGCTGCAGCTCCGCCTGCATCTGCCCGATCAACTCTGCCCGCTGCTTATCTACCGGGGTTTCTGCCTGCTGCATAGTGGTTGGCGCTTTCGGATCATCGTATTTTGTCCGGTCTGCATCCCAGTAGACGTCTGCTCCGACGCCGAGCTGTTTGCAGGCTACAGAGATAGCGTCCGTGGTCGCCATCTTGTAACACTCGTCCGATACATAAACGCCGTCTTTCTGCCGCGCTGCGAACATACTGCCGCCGGTTCCGGCGATCGGCATCGACCACTCTCCTCCGATCTTTACATACAGTTCGATGTCCACAAACGCTGCGATTTCGTCTCCGTGCGTTTCCATCCATTTCCGAACTGGTTTGTAATACCAGCCAATTCCGCAGGGTCCGAACTGTTCCGTCAAGCGCTTAATACGCCACATCGGATTTATGTCGGTCTTGCCTTTCAGCCGTCCCGCCGTGATCGCCTTTTTCGCGGTTTCCGGAACGCTGCGGCAAGCGTCGTAGATAGTCATGTTTTCCATCAGATCATCTCCCAGTCGATTCCAACACTATCCAGATACATTTCAAAGGATTCTTTTCCTTTTTCTGATAATGCCACTCTGTATTCATACAGCTGCGTGTCCTCTTCGGCGTTCGGGGTCAGGCTTTCGATTACTTCCTGCGCTCCGGTTTCCCGCGCCTGCTCTACGGCTATCTGCTTCTCTTCTTCCAGCTGTCTGCGCTGCGCTTCGAGGGCTTCCTCGGCCGCCCGGCGCTGCGCTTCCCGTTCCTCCAGCACCTTCCGTTCGGCTTCCAGCTTCTCGCGTTCCTCCAGGCGGATGCGCTCCAGCTCTTCCTCTCGCTTACGGTCCTGCTCTTTTCGGAGGATTTCCGCTTTCTGTGCCTCGTAGGCGTTAATGCAGGAGATCGCTTCCGGAAGGCTCAAGGACTGCTTGAACACGTCCAGTGCTTTCGTCTCGGCATCCGAGTGCATCCCGTGGATGGTATCCAGTGCAATCCGTGCCGCCGTTGCCTGCGCTAAAACCTCTTCCCGGATTGCCTTTTCTTTCATGGTTGCGTTTTCCCATTTCGGGTTATAAATCCGCTCCAAAGGGATAATATCCGCCAGATCACCGACCAGCTCCGTGTAAATGGCTTCGATCAACGCTTTTTTCTGCGCAATTCGATCTTCCTCAAAGGCTTTAACCTGTCCGTCAATCAAGGTGATCGGCTCGTCAAACAGGTTAATCAGCTCTTTTGCCTTCGGCTCAAAAGCATCCCAGGGAGCCATATATTTCTTTTTCGCGTCTCGGAGATTGTCGTTCAGCTCTTTCTTCTCCGCCCGGAGCTTTGCCAGCTCTTTCTTAGCGTACCCCTTGCTTTCCTCTGTAAAGATTGCGCCGTCATACTCTTTCAGGCGTTCCTTTATGTAACCTTCTACCTCTTCAAAGTTGCAGGATACTGTACCCTCCTGCTGGACAATAACTGCTCTTACTTCTTCCATTGCTTTTTCCTCATTTTTCTGTTATAATAAAGATGATCTCCACAAAAGATCATCCGATGCAGAGCCAGTCCCCCAAGATTACAGCTCTGCATCATTTTTTTTGACCATTTCCCGCGCGCCGATCAGAAACGCCGCCGCTGCAGTAACCGCCAGCGTCGCCGGGAACCACTGCAGATCTGTTGTCTCCCACAGGATCACTGCCGCTGTCATGCAGTTTGTCCCAATTCCGAGCATTAAATCTTCCATAGCTTGTCCACCTTACTCTCCTCTCCCGAACATCTGTAAAATCTCGTCATCTGTAAAATGTAACACTCTGTCAAGCGCCCAGATCTCTCCCAACCGGATTGTTTCGCCCTCTGCTTTCCGCTTTACGAGGGTGTTTCTGTTTATTATGTTCCGGCGGTCAAGGTCTTTCCCTGTCAGCCCGCTACGAGCCAGGCCGACATTTATGACGCGCCGGACGGCTTCTTTGCGGTCCGCATACACCCCAAGTGCTTTTGTTTTTGGCATCTCTTTCACCTCCACATCCAACATAGATTTGATAAAATCAGCGCGGCCATCGTGATTCCCCACGCTATGCGCCATCTCTTTGTCTCCTGCTTTGCTTCTTCGATTACTTCTACTGCAAAGCTGTCTTCTCTTTCGTTAATGTCTATACCTCCTTTTACTTTTCCCTTTTCTGTGTTACACTCCGTTTAGGAGGTGCAACATGAAACGAGATAAAATAAATAACCTTACATCAAGAATCACGTCCAACGTGTCAGAATCTTTCGAAAAGGAATATCAAAAAAATATCGGAAAGCATTCTGATGAACTCCCTGGGCTTGCTGCTGCAAATGCGCTGCACGATTCTATCCCTGCCCTTATTTCTCTCATTACAGAAGAAATCCTGAAAAGCTTATGATACATAATCATTTTTCTTTCCCGTAATCAAAGCTTCTTTCAAAGATTCAATCTTCTCCTGTTGGTCTTTTACAATCTTGCTTAGATCGGCAGGCGTAATTGCTTCAACAAGGTTTGCCAAAGCCATAACCTCCACCGCTATTGATCCCGGAAGCGCATTTCCATTTTCAATATCCGCAGTGATGCCGTTTGCAAGTGTCACAATTAGCTTTTCTACTGATTCAGTTACGTTCATTTCTTTCACCTCCTATCTCTTGCTTCCTGCTTATCCCCGTCCTATACTGTACTCACAGGCTCCCGCCAGAGCCGAGTACAAAAGAAAGGAGCAATTCTATGCAGACAAATTCTGAAAAACTTCTAAATTTTATGAGAGAAAACCGAGAACAAAAGAATAATCACTTCCATGATGAAGATTTTTGCTCTTTTGGATTTCCTCCTGAATATTTAGAACGTTATCTGGATGAGTTAGAACAAGCTGGATTCATCTCTGTGAATCGTCAGTGGGTTATAATGTCATACTCCCTTCTCTAACGCTTCTCTAACAGCATCCTTCATAGTATCAAGGGCAGTGGATTGTTTTTTTGTCTCTGCCCTTGATATTAGATCTCGTTCAGGCAAAAAACTGAAATCTCCAACGTCAAGTGAAAGATTTAATACCGGAGATTTTTCACAGCCATCCGCTGAAAATGTAACACTGCGAACTCCCTGTGAAATATTTACCCCGTCAATCCAAATTTCAACGCCCCTTCTCCCTGTCATTTCCATACGGAATTTAGGGATTCGGTCACATTCCCTGTTTAAATACTCACTCATCTTTCGCACCTCCCCTCGTCGCCGCTTACTGCTTTTTCTAAGTCTCTGCGAACCCGGAAAGCGTTCGCGTTAGAAAGCAGCACCGCCCGGTCTTCTTTCGGAAGAAGCAGGAGAATTGAAACAAATTCCTTGATTTCTTCCTGCTCGTCCGCTGTTATTACGTCTTTCAACATGTTCACTTTTATCACCTCGCTTTGTATCTTATGACACAATTATACGTCCCATTGACACTCTTGTCAATAACTATTTTGTTGACAATGGCACTTTTTTCTGATATGATAAGTGTAAAGGCAGGAAGGTGGTGATAGATAATGAAAGAACGCTTGAAAATATTGAGATCAGAACTTGGATATACACAAGAAGAGTTTGCAAAACGACTGGGCTTAGCAAGAAACAGCATTGCAAATTATGAAATTGGGCGGCGCGAACCTACAAATGCTATCATATTCTCAATATGCAGAGAATTCGGCGTAAATGAAGACTGGATCAGGAATGGGAATGAACCGATGTACCTACCTGCAAGTGACAAACTGGAAGGATACCTCGGACAGATCTCAAAGGGCGACGACACCTTTATAAAGGACTTGATAGAGGTATATATGGAGCTTGACGAAACATCAAAGGAAGCGCTGCGGAAAATCGCCTATGCAATGGCAACAAAATATAAGGAAAGGGAGCAACCTTAAAAGCTGCTCCCACCCCTTACTTTTCGATGAAAACTTTAACAAATGAATATATCTTTTTTAAAAAGACCTCATTGTTAATCTCATCGACCATATTTTTAATGAGCTGTTTGTAGTCCATCGTGCATCCCTCCCAACACGAACATTTGTTTGATTATATATTAACACAAGGTAATATATATTTCAACAGATGCGTACAGGGAAACGCGGTGAAGCGTCGAACCTACGCGGCAAAAAACGACAGACTGCGCAGGTTTTGACAGAATGTTATACATGGTTATATCGCTGCGGCGATTAACACATAAATACAATATAAGGAGGATAAGATTATGGCACTTATCACATGCCCAGAATGTGGGAAAGAAATCTCGGATCAGGCTTCTGTCTGTCCAAACTGTGGCGCTCCGGTTGCAAAAAAATTCTGTCAGCACTGTGGAGAACAGATTGACAAAGATTGCGTGATCTGCCCTAAATGCGGGAAGCAGGTGCAGGAATCAGGGCAGTCGAATGTTGTGATCAACAACTCGGCAAGCTCAAGCTCTTCTGCAAGCTCTGCTGCAAGCTCTGCTTACAACCGATACCGGACAAAAGTTGCCAAAAACAAATGGGTATCGTTGATCCTCTGTATATTCTTAGGATGGATAGGCGCACACAAATTTTACGAAGGCAAAGTCGGCATGGGAATTTTATATCTTTTCACGTTTGGCTTATTTGGAATTGGATGGATTGTTGATATTATTTCTATTATTTTCAAGCCAAATCCCTACTATGTTTAATAAAAAAAGAAAGCCCCGATGCTGGTAACACCGGAGCAATTCTCAGAAAACTATACCAGTCAGAAGACTATGGCATAATTATCCCTCAACAAGAGAATTATACCACGGCCTCCTGCACCTGTATAGGTGTATTTTTTATACCTAAAAGGAGGATTAACTATGGCAACAGCAAAAAAACTCCCGTCTGGATCATGGAGATGCCGTGTTTACGACTACACAGACGAAAACGGGAAAAAACACTATAAATCATTCACGTCTGACAATCCAAAGCCCGCAGGAAAGAGAGAGGCTGAGGCTGCCGCCGCTGCTTATGCAGTTTCAAAAAAAACTGCTGCTCCGCGTTCCTTAACTTTCCAGGCAGCCCTTGAGGCCTACATCGAAAAAAGGTCTGTCGTGCTGTCCCCTTCCAGCGTCCGGGAATATAAACGCGCCAGGAAAAATTATAAGGACTTGAAAGATATCCGAATAGATGACATAACCCAGGAGGATATCCAGAGGCATGTCAATGCGTTTACCGAAGGGCACTCCCCGAAGAGCGTCCGGGATAACCACGCTCTAATCAGTGCCGTATTAAGGGAGACGCGCCCCGATTTTGCACTGAACACCGTTCTCCCGCAGAAGATTCGACCGCAGCTCTATGTACCGACAGATGATGATATAAAAAAGGTTATGGAGGCAGCCAAAGGGACAGAAATGGAAATCCCAATCCTACTGGCAGCCTTCGGCCCCATGAGGCGCGGGGAAATCTGTGCGCTTGACCGAAGTGATATAGCTGGGACACGCGTCCATGTGCACCGCAACATGGTTCTAGATGAAAACAGAAAGTACATTATCAAATCCCCAAAATCATATGCTGGAGACCGTTTTATAGATTTTCCCTCCTTTATTACGGACCAGATTCCAAAAGGCAACGGCAGAGTGACGGAACTCAACCCGAATATGATCACCCAACGATTTAACCACGTCCTAAAGCATGCTGGAGTGCCGCACTTCCGATTCCACGATTGCCGGCATTACTGCGCGTCTATCATGCACGCAATCGGGGTTCCAGATGCTTATATTATGGAGCGCGGCGGCTGGGGGAATGATGGGACATTAAAAAACGTCTACCGCCATGCGATGGAAGACCAGCGCGAAAAGATGTCAAATAAGACCAACGGTCATTTTGACGCGATGTTCAATTCTCTGTAAGCATGTCATATTTCGTGTCACACTGTTGTTTATTTTAATATTTTAACGTACATATATATACTTTTAATAATATCACTATATATCCAAGAAATGCTTTAAAATCAGCATTTCCAGCAAATAAAGGAATTTCAAAGCATTATGCAAACCAGTTCAAGTCTTGTCACTCCGACTAAAAGAACCTTGATCTATCAAGGTTCTTTTTGCTTTGTGTCATATTTCGTGTCATACATCATCAAAAAATAAAAAGCTGGGAGGACTTTGCTTGCCCTCTCAGCTTATGTCTTTATTCTGGTTTTCTTTTATTCGCCACTTTTCAAAATCTCCGTTTTTTACTGCTTCTTCCGCTTCAGCAAATAGTAAAAGTTAGATAAAAAAGAAGGGGCAGCTTTTCGGCTGTCCCTAACTTTTAAAATTCATCGATCATCGGGCAATCGTGATGATCCATCTCTTTTAGATCATCTATGCTCACATAGTACTTTATGAGCGCGTATGCAATGTCTCTTTTTCCTGGTGCAGCGTTCAGGTCAAAAGTAAATGGCATCTTCCGGAGCGCATCGTTGTATGCCGCTGAAAAGATCATGTATGCCCGCGTATGTAGTTTTGCCGGTCTCTCGCCGGATTTCTGATTCCGGTAATCCTCTGCGATTCCTTTCCAGCTCAAATCCTCTGGAATCTCTGAAGTAATATATACGCGCTCCGCGTAATCATCCGGCAGTTTTTCTACTTCGATGTACGCATATCTCCGCTGCCCGTCTTTCTCGTATCTAAATACGATATCCTCAATATACGGGAGTGCGGTATATTTCACTCCGTTTTGCTTCAAGACCTCTTCAAAAGGTCCATCGATAACCTGATATATTACCTCTACACCATAATGATTAAATTTTTCCATTTTTTCTTCTCCTTTTTCATTTTCTTTTTCCAGCCGATCCAGTTCAGCATCATTTGTTCTTCTGCTACTTCAATTTTTCCCCAAGCCTTTTTCGAATTATCTTTCGCTTTTACCCATATACTTCTTCCGCAACTTGGACTGGCTTTCCTGTCGGATTCCCAGGAACATCCCCGCTTTTGTACAGGTAAATAATTATTTTGTTTCCATCGGTGTATATTTCGCCATCTGTAAATATCATTTTTTTATACTCTATTGCCTTCATTCCGCTTGCCAGCTCCACTATTTCTGCGCCATCCAGAAGAACTATTTTCGTCTCGTCCGGATCGCATCTCCATGTATGCGGGTTTAAACATACTTTTATTCCTCCCTTTTCCGGATAACATCTGTAAGCCTTCCCGATCGTTCTCATTTTTTTATTCCTCCTTGTTATTTGCTTCCATTTTCTGGTCAATCAGCTCTATTATAAACCTACTTACGCTTTTTCCGTCTGCTTCTGCAGCCTTCTTTATCTCCCTTGCTTTTTCTTTCGGAACGGTTATTCTTATAACCTGCTTATCCTGCATGTACTTTTCGATCGCTCTTGCCTGTCCTTCTGTGTATTTTGCTCCCATCTCATTTCTCCTTGTTCATTTTTTTCCATCGCTCCGGAAATTGTTCCGCGTACCATTCGCAAAAATTATTATACATCTCTTTTTCTGCGCTTTCTCTCGCCGCTATCGCATCTTCTATTTTGTGATAACTCCCCAAATGATACCTTTTCCCCTTAAAATATATATACGCAACATAGCTTTGTTGTCTTCCTTTTTGCCGCTGCAGCGATACCCCCTTATGCCCCGCGCTATTGTTCTTTTGGGTTTTTCCAGACATTATTCTAGATACATTTGTCCCGTCCACCTGTCCCAGTTTTGTTTTTATGTCCATTGTCTTCAGATTTTTTTCTTTTTGGCATCCGCAGCTTGTAATCTGTCCGCTTTTTACCTGGCTCAGCCTTTTTTCCACATGCTTTCCGCATAAAAGGCATTCAAACTCCCATATGTAAGTTCCCTTATATTTTTCACCAGTATTTCTTATTGCCTTAAGGTTCCCGTATATTTTTCCTGTTGCGTCCACTTTCTTTCCCATTTATTTTCCCCTCCGGTTATATTTATACTATATCACACGTATGTATATATGCCTATATACACTTTAAACAAATATATGCGTACATATTTGTTAATTTTCCCAATTGATATATATGCTTATATATGTTACTATATCAACATAAGGAACGGGAAACACCCGATAAGGAGGAAAACAAAATGAAGAAAGAGTTTTTAGAAAAAGTCAAACACGAAGGCATCGTAGATACCAGAAAATACAGATATGTGTATTCGAACGGAGAGATCAAAAGACTCCCCATTGAATATCTCGACACGACAGCTGCTCTTTCCGAATGGGAAGTTGTTCTTAGCTTCGTGAAATAATTACTTCAAGCACAAAAGAGCCTTACGGCTCTTTTGTTGTTTGAAAATATATTTTTTCAACCCACACCGCTACGCGGTGACTACATTTTTATAGTACACTGGTTTTTATCAGTTGTCAAATTATTTTTGTCCAAATAATCCCCGCTGTAAAAAGATTCAAGAAGCATCGAAAACAGAGAAAGAAATTGTAGAAAACAGATAAATAAAAAGGGGACAAGCAAATAAATTAGCTTATAGTGGCGAATCACAAGCGCCATTTTTTTTCTTTTCCGTCCCACTTAAAACCCTTGTCTTTAAGCGTACCCCGTAATCCGTAGGTCTGCCCAGAAACAGATTTGACCTTGTTCCAGTTTACGCCAAAAACGTCCCCGTCTTCGGCTCCTGCCTTTAATTTATAAGTGAGGTACTGCGTCCTGTTTGACTTCGCTGTTTTGTCTCTTTCTACCGGAGTGGCATATGCAAAGGCAAGTTCTCCGTTTCCGGCATCGATTGCCTCTAAAATATCGCTTTTATAATACCCAGGGGAGTACCCGCGTGCTTCTCTGTAAACAGTTTCGATTGTTTTTTCTTTGGCGCTTCTGTCAATAACTCCGCTGCTTCCGCTCATACCGCTTTGACCGCCGCGCCCACCGAAAAACTGTAAATTTATCACCATGCCGCCACCTCCACAACGTTAAATTTATCGCTAAACGGTTTTATCCTGATTATATCACCTTTGCAATCGTCTGGTACAGATCCATAAAAGATAATCTTATCAGGACATAGCCGCTTCATCATTTCATCATAGCCTGCGGCCGGGAGGACTTTGAATGTTCTCTCGGCCTATATCTTTATTCCAAGATCTTAACCTTATGGACAATCCCATTAATTCCCATCGCCGCAAACTGCTGCCGGATAACCTCTGCCTGCTCGCGTGTCCATACATCAGCTACGGATACTGTGTAAATCACTCCCGGCTCCGCTGCAGGATGCGTCCATTCCGCAGGATCATCATATGCGATATCAAGATCTACATCCCCCTTGATACCTGGGATCTCCCCACAGCTCGTGTACTGCCATCCAGATATGTTTCCGTCAACATCGGGCTTGTATTCCTGATCCGGCTCGTCATCAAACTGCATCGTTCGATAACCTTTGTAGTATCGAGCCACCCACAGCCGTGTCCCAGCAAACGCGTCAAAGTCAAGCCAGCGCTCCTTATAAACATACAGCCCGATATATAGCCCAAACCCGTACCCTGCCGTTGTGATGACTTCCTGTGCCGCTCTGATGCACTTTGTCAGTTTTTTAATGCCCAACGGATGCAACACATCTTTGTCCTCTACATCCCACCAGACCATTGTTCCGGTCAGCCCGTGAGAATGTAATAATTCTACGACCTGCTGAGCTTCTCCACGCGCCGTTTCCGGCGTGGCTGCGTAGGTATATTTATAAACTGACATCGGAATGCCATGTTTCCGGCATCCATCCAGATTTGCAGCAAACTGATGATCTTCTTTGCCTGATCGGCGCACACTGCGCAGGATTGCGAATGCAACTTTTGACGCTGCAACCTGTGCCCAGTCTATTGCCCCTTGATTGTCTGATACGTCAATTCCTTTCCACATCATACATCCTCCACAAAACATAGGGCGACAGAAGCCGCCCAAGAATCACGCTTAACCCTGCGCGGGAGATAATCGGATCACCTTATCCTTCCTGTACTTCTTTCCATACACTATCTGTTCCTACAGCTCCCGGCTCCCATACATTGTTGTCGACAAGAGATTCCCAAATCTTACTATTGTGTTTTACCTTGTCGCCTTTTTTATATCCGTTTGTGCTAGACGGCTGCTCCCAGTCCGGGATAACACCAGGATCTGGGATGAGTACCTTTGCAAACAGGGAAGGCGCCGCCTCCGGCGTCCACTGTGTCTGTTTATCGTGAGCACTAAGGACATTGTAAAGCACGTTGTTGTAATTAACGCGCTGCCCTTTTTCCAAATGCGTACCCTCTTCCAGTTTTTCCCATTCGGGGTACAGAGAGGGGACGCGCAAAGCCTGTGCATCCGTGTTATTCGCAGCGCTGAATTTAGCCTGCCCTAACATTGCCTGAAGATTATCTTTCGCTTTTTTTGTAAACATATCATTCGCCCTCCAAGATTCCGTTGATCTCATTGATGCCGGACGTGATGCTGGACACATCGTTTTCCAGCTTTGTGACTTTATCAGTCATTCCCGCCGGCATCACTGCTTCTTCCGCTTTTTCCATATGCACCGTACATACATTCACATGGGATTCCGCAAACCCGCTTTCTGTTGTTGCGTCCTCCTGCTCGTAATTGATGGACGCGATCACGTCAGGCGTATATTCCAGCCCGGCGAATTTTTTAAACCCAGCGTACCCGCACATCAAGTCGATTCCCACATAATACCGCATCACAGCCGTGTTTTCAGGGTCTGAAAACGTGCCGATGATGCTTTTCACATCGCTGCTTTTTATAGAGATTTGCAAGGATTTCCCGCTTTGGGTAATCCCATCAATCTCCAATTCTTTGCCAGATTTAAATACGATTTTTTTCATATTTTTACCTCTTTTCTATTTTTAGGTTTTATTTAATATACATTTTGTTTTTACTCAACTAAGTAGGGATTTGGGCGGCTGCTCCTTTGAACAGGACGGGGTCGATTTTTACATTGTAGGTGCTGATGCAGTGCGAAAAAAATTAACCGGTAATGACATATACGAGATCGCTTACAACGAGGGTAATGGTTGGGCCGGAAAAGAAACAATACAGCTGGATGTTACAAACATTCCGGATTATGCAACCTTGTCACTGGATAGCTTTAAATATGTCGCGCTTTTAAGTAGTTCCGGAACCGGAGGTGCTACTGAAGAGATAACGGGTAGCTATATGGGAGTCAAAGTGCTCGGATACGATTCTGGTAGTGGAAAATTATCCATCCAGACAGCAAATGCTTATCGTCCTATTTTTATTGTTGTAATTGAATGACTTCGCTTTATGGTGTTTAACGATATCGGTAAAGGTTATCTTATTCTAAGTTTGTAAACATGTCCGTCACCAGTTCCTCCGTGCCTAAAATTAACTTTTCCGTTCAAAACAGGGTTCGCGATTAGCACAAAAGAATAGCTTCCACCAGGCTTATTACATACAATGGATGGGCCACTAACCCCGCTAAGTTCGATCGACACCACGCTGCCAGCCGTAACCGCGAATAGTGCAAGATAAGAGTAAGCCGCATCTTCCGCGGTCATTGTATAATAATGTAAAACGTTCGGGTTTCCAGCAGCTACAACATACGGAATCGAAATTCCGTGTTCGTAATCAAAGTCCGGATCACCTTTAAAAGGGGTTACTGTATCCGCACCTCCCGCTTTGTATCCCCAGTTGCCATCCGCGTCTTGTCCAAAAGACAGACCACCCAAATCCCTATTTAGCGCATCAATATTTGTCTTTGCATTCGCAAATCCGTTCGAGATTCGCTGTTCGAGGTCGTTCATGTTTTTTGTGTTAAACGCATCCCCCTCCTGCGAAATCTGCCCCTCGCTACGGGACACGTCATACGTTGCTGTTTGCCCGTTTGCAACGTTTCTCAGAAGCCGCCGTCCTGCAAATTCCACAAGGCGGGCTTTCCACTCTTTTGGCGTAAACCATGTCTCTGCCATTATAAAATCCCTATTCCTTCCCCGGCGTAGATTTCATCGCCGCAATAATAATAACTGTCCATGACGCGGTCATATACATATTTAACATCATGTAAAATCCGCTCTATGGCATTCCATTGTTGATAAGTAACCAGCGGCGTATCTGGCGTATCTGGCGTATCTTTCAAGGTACTCCATGCGTCCCGGATGCGTTGTACATTATCACGGATCCTTTTAAAATCACTTACTCGTGGGATTTGATTCTTTTCCCACGTTTTCGTTGTTACAGTTATCGCTAAAAATCCAGCGATTTCCCGGATATTCCCTTCAATCCTGTTCAGGTCTGAGGCATTCAGCGCGCCTTTCATTCCTGCAGCCCACTCTTTTTTCTCCGTTTCCGTGATTGTCCCCGCAGCATATTTTTGTGTAAGCAGTTTTGCCCGCTTCACATCCTCCTGTGTCCGGTCATATACCCATTCCATTAGGTGATTCCCACCTCCTCATCAGCATACAACTCGCCAGAATAATAATCTTCTGATGTTATTTTATAATATCCTCTGTACTTTGCCGTACCCACAAATCCACCCGTGAGGTCAATGCTGAGGGATTCTATACAGGCGACAAAATTACCATGCATTTGCAAGGTATTTTCGACTTCCGCCCAGTCCCCCGCTTTTTCCTCAGCGGACAAATGGCGTGTCTGAATAATCTGCTGAAGCTGATAATAATCAAGTATATTATCTGCAACCTTCTGGGCACTTTCATAATTCAAAAGCGTTCCGGTAAATGTCTTCGTGTTCCGCACCTCGCCAGACTTTATATGCTCGATTCTGGACAGTGTAGCCAGTTCTGTTCCGACATATTTGCGTCCTGTAATTGCGACCTCTGTACGGGCGTTTCCCGCGATTTCCAGCACAACATAATACGGCATCTGTTTGACAATCCTCCCCGCAGATGTGACCATGTCCGCCGCCGGGCTTGTGAGCTGGATTGTATGTATCCCCGGCTCGTATGTGCCTTTCGTAATCTCGCTTTCCGCCGCGTCCAACACCCACGTTTTATATTTTATGCTTACGTCTGACACATAAGGATCTGCCTTTAACGTCGTGGAAAATTTCCGGCTGCGCGGAATCGTTGTCGATATTTTTCTGGTCGATTTTCGTATTTCGATTCCAGACCGGCGGGATGTGTTCATAATCGCAGCGCAAGCGAACAATACCTCACGCAGAGCTTTTTGACAGGTCTGGATTTTAAGCGTGCCATACAGGGGCGTTTTCGCCACCTCTTCCTCTACTGTATAATCTTCAATCCCTGCCGCTGTCATAATCTCTTCGATCACACTTCCCGCCGTTTCTCCGTCGTATATCCGCCCGTCTTTAAAATCCACATTAGCAAGCATCCCTTTGTAGTCAATCGCCGATATTTGTGTGACGTTTTTTGCGGTACTGTTAGATTCCATGAAAAACACGCCCAGCGGCATCTTCACGCCGTCAACGATTTCATAGGGTAACATTCTCTGCTTTTTCTGCAATGTTTTGTGCAACCCGTCGATTTTGCCAATATTAAAATCATCATCAGGGTCAACAAAGTCAAACGTGAGTTTGTCCGTTTTAATCTGATTACTGATAGGATCTGTGTCATTTACAAGCTTCGCGCTTTTTATGACATCGGGGCCCCAGATAAACGTTGTGCCATACTCGAGATAGTTTAACTTTACATTGTGCCACGGTAGGGCACGTACAAATCGGATTTCAATGCGTCCGTATTCCTCCACCTGGTTTTCGGCAAAATAATTCAGTTTGTCCGGAAAGAAACGTTTTTGCGATTTATATGTACCGCCGAGGTCGTACCATGTCACTTCCATCTCCAGCGGGAATGTTTCCGAAAAATGAAAAGTCAGCCCGATAGAGGTATGATTTTCGGTAAAATCTATTCTGATTACAGGCTGTTTTGTGAAAATTCCATCTGCGCCCGCTTGCACATCCGAAAAAAATGGGATGTCCGTCGGCGTGTCTGGCATTTCGCTAAGACTCCCATCCAACACGAAAAAATTATGTTCCAGTGTAGCGTATTTTGGTGGGCTGCCTTTTGACTTAAACAGCCCCATATCCCCAAAAGCAGCATTGCTCTCTGTGCTTTCTTTTGCATCAGGCAGAGCAGTCGTGTCATACAGATTGTATTCGACATAAAATTCTGTTTTCATCATGGTCTCCTTGCCGGTTCTTTCGCCGTAAACTTGCAGGTAAACCCTTTATAATCAGCGCTATCCTGTGTTATCTTCTCGTATTCATCAGAGACGCTGGATATATAAGCTGTGTATTCGTAATAACCAGGATCTGACGGCAGCGAAATAATATGGAATGGGACGGGCTCTGTAACCTTATCCCAGAAACGTTTATATGCGCCATCCGGGAACGAGCTGCTCTTCCCGACCGACATTGTGTAGTTAAAATACACGCCTATCAATTCACGCTGGAGCTCTCCCGTTTCAACTCTTTCGGCGAATTTGTCGAGGAAATCCGCGTTTCTTTTTATGGACACGATGGGGATGTTAAAATACTCCCCATCTATGTATATGCCGCGTGTAAAAATCATCCTCCGATCACCTCCAGATCATATCCTTGCCTGCTTGCTTCCGATAAGAAATCCTGCAGTGTAGCTTGCGCCAAATCTGTCCCGTTTACCTGCAAGACAATTTTCGCCGTTCTAAATCCGCCGCCGCTCTCTGCCATTACCTCCGATACAGCTTGTTTGATTGTGCCTATCGGCGCTTCGATGTTGGTCTGCCCTGCCCGCTGGTCGCCCAGAATCGCCAGGAACGGGTTGCCGCCACGGATTACCGAGCCAGATGCAAGCGCCGGGATATCCCGCAGGGTACGAGATGCAAAGCTTTCGTTTATGGCATACGGCTGCGTGGACATTGTTCGCGGCTTCGATGATCCGCCACCAGTAAATGCGTTTTTGATACCGCTGCCGATGTTCTTGATTTCCTCTATAACGCCTGCAATCATGTCGCTAACCCATGTAAAGAAGCCGGACAAGAACGCCTTTATAGAATCCACGACGCCTTCTACTTTGGTTTTAAAAATCGTGAAGATTTCCTGCGCGGTATTCCATGCGCCCTTCCAGTCTCCATCAATCAGCTGCTTAACAACTTTTACAAACAGACGAAATACAGTTTTCATGATGTCAATAATACTTTTTATCTTATTCCAGAAATTGTTGAACGTATCCCAAGCAACCGCCCACGCCTCTTTCCAAAATTCTAAACAATCGTTTATAAACGTCATAAAGGTTGTAAAACCATCAACAATCGTCTTAATTCCAAGTATAATAAACTCTAACAGCACCCCTACTCCTTCTAGTATAAAAGGAACTGCGTAGGTCATAATCCAGTCAACAATCGGTTGCAAAATACTCTCCCAAAAAGCTTTTAACATATCCGCAACCAGCCCAACTCCTCTTATTATAGCTTCCCAAGCCGGAAGAAAAGACTGAGTCAAAAGCTCTGATATTCTGACACCGATTCTGTCGATAACTGGCTGAATGTGTGTATTCCATGCGGTTAAAAAATGGTTAACAACCTCTGAAAGCCCGCTCGTTAAACTATCAAATAATGGCTTGATATGAGCGTCGTACATTGTATTCAAGCTATAAAACGCTTTATCTACAGCCGTCTTAAATCCTTCCAGCACGGTTGCTGCGCCGCCTAATAACCCCTCCAGCGCAGTCTTGAACCCGTCAGCGTTTTCTGTAAACGGGACAATGAGCATTTGTAAAAAGTCCCGCCCCAGTTTAAGCGCAATTTCAGTTAGCCCCATAGCTGCATCCGCAATGCTTCCTATCAGCGCCGATACAAAGCGGATCCCGTTTTCGCTTGCAAATGCTTCAAATACATAGGCTATACTTTGGAACAAATCCGCCAGAAGGAGGTTTATATCTGCCCCCACGTTAAATGCGGATATCAGGAATTTTTTTATCCGGTCGGTATTGTTTTCGAGATAATCCCCAATCCCGCCGATCAAAGCCGTCGCCAGAGTAAGCCCTATGCTCGCCATTGAGCCGGTAAAGGAACCCAACATATACATAAAAGTTTTAAGGAAGTTGTCAGCAGCCCCTATAACCGCAGGGTCGGACCATATCTCTATCCATGCATCACGGATTTGCTGAAGCCCATTTTTGATAATATCTAAGCGGTATTCAAAATCACCCAAGCCATCCCAGAAGCCTTCCGCGAAAGCATCTTTTAACTCTTTTACATAGTCAAGAATAGGTTTCAGATTCTCCAAAATCCCATCAAGCCAAGACTTCACTCCTGCATCAACAGGGACTTCCTCGAACATGTCTTTCGGCTGCGTTCCGCCTCCACCGCCGCCGGAATCATCCTGCTTTTGCAGCACATCCAGGTCATCAAACTTTGCCAAAGCTCCGGCTGCCTTTTTTGCCGCCGCTGCTGTTCCATTCAGGGAATCGTTATAGGAATCCTGTATCTTTTTCGCTCGGATGAAAGTGCTTTTCCCGCCAAGGATGGCAATAAACTGCGCCACATATGTTATCGCCCGCGTTATCCCGTTTATAAGTGTATTGAGATACGGAATTACTATCTGGACAATCGGCGCAAAGGCAGCAGCAAACGCATTACCAAGTGTAGCCAGCGAATTTTTTAGCGCCTGAAATGAATTTGCCAACGGAGCGGAGTATTTCGTAAGGTTTGAAAACCCCTTTTGCATTCCGGCTACCATCGCATTAAATGCTTTTGTAATCCAGTTAAATATCAACAGCGATAATGCGATACCTTTCAATCTTGATGCAAAAGTGCCGAACAGCCCCGCGCTTTTTTTTGCGCCGGACGACGCTGTTTTAAATGCTTTATCAGCAGAATTCTTCATCCGGTCAAATTCTTTTTTGATGGGCTTCTGCTTCGCGTTAAGTTCTGCCATCCTGCGCTTTGAAACATCTATGTTTCCGGCAAGCTGAGACGCTTTTGCAGACATTTTTTGAAACTCTTCCGTGTCTTTTGGAGATACAAACGCGTTACCGGATGCTTTCTCCGCGTTCATTTTCGCCTTGATTTCATCTACTTTCTGAGCCGCTTCATCCAGTTGAGCCTTGTCCACTTTCGGGGTATATGCTTTTCCGCTGTTCTCCATCTGCTCGAGCTTTTCTTTCAGCTCGTCTACACGGTCGGATGCGGCCGCAACCTGTTCATTTAGTGCATCCCATGCGCCGCCGGTTTGAGGTACCCCCATGTTTTCCCAGTCTGTCTGACGTGCTACAAGCTTAGACAGCTCTCCCTGTGCTGCAACGAGGTCTTTCTGCAAAGCTTTATACTCCGACGTTGCCGCTCCTTTTTGTGACATACGGGCTTGCAATTTTGAATACTCAGATTCTGCCTGTTTTAACTCTCTTTGCAACTCTGCAAATTTTTCTGTCGGAATTTTCTTTTGCGAAAACTCATCCATTTTGCGATTAAGAGAATCTAAAGCCTCGCTGTCCTTTTTTATGGCATTAGACACGCGCATCATCTGACTGTTTAAATCTTTTGTCTCAATTTTTGTGTTTATCCGTATAGAACCATCATATTTCGGCATATCAGCCTCCTGCCTTTACCCATGTCATAAAAGCGTCAACATCTTCCTGTTCCTCTTCTGTCAGTTCCTCTTCCCGCTCTATTGCAAATATTTGTTTCTGCTCCTGCAATGCCTGTTTTGCACGCGTGTCCATCTTAGGGTCTATTTTCTGCTGCCGGATGGCTATGACGTTCGTGTATGCGCATTCACCGAGCGTGGACAGCAGTCCCATGAACGCCCAGTAGTGCATGTCAGACCGGTTCAGGTCGATTCCGTACTTCTCCAGAAATGCTGAATAGATGCGCCACTGGTCTATGTCAAAATCTGTTACCGGAACTTTGTCCTCATCCTTCGGGCGGTTGTCGGTATACCATCCGCTCAGAAACCACCTAAGACCATCTACGGCAGTTTTTAAATCGGGGAAAGAAGAAGGGCTGCTGTCCCCATCCTCTGACGGATACAGCAGCCCCAGCGCTACAGCCAACCTCTCATCGTCTGACAGGTCCGGATCTTGCAAAGCCTGTGAAATCTGGATCCCTGTCTGGAAGGATCCATCTATGCGAAATCCCTCATATTCTGTTGGGAATTTATCAAGAAGCACATTCCACATTTAATTGCTTCGCGCCCCTTTCCTGTTCGGGCTGTATTTGCTTGTGATTTTCTGATTTCGTTCAGTGGCGAAGCCCTGAAGAATCGGTATGATCTGGTCTAAAAAGTCCGCGATAAGCTCCATTCCCGGGGATTCCACGTCAGGGAACACCTTTTTGCAACACCCGCTCCCAAACAGAGAATCCAACTCAGCGCAGGCCTCTTTGCATAAAGCGTCATACGCTCCGAAGCGTTCCGTGAAATCACCGGAAGAATCATTAGCAATCCTATCGGCTTCCTCGTTTTTTGCATTCAGCCATGCCACAAAATCGTCAAAACGCTTAAAAAAACTGTTGTCAGAGATGTTGACCGCAATATAATCGCCGTTGTCGTTGACCTCAATGCGTTTGACGCCACTGTCTACTCGTAAACTTGCTGCTCCCATCTTGTCCTCCTTATTCCGTTAAAGCCCTGCCAGACGCGGGCGTCGCTGTGAATTTTCTTGTGGTTACGTTAAACGTTCCAGCTTCTCCGTCACCTCTGCCACCCAGAGTCAGTGTATCTGTCACGTTTGACCCTGCATCGCCACCTGTGCCACCTACACTCACAACGCAGCGACGGCGGACTGCCGGATATTCAGGTCCAGCGCCGGAAACTCTCACGCGGACATAGGATGTTATGGCATCAGCTCCGACGGGCAGCGTGTCTATCATCTTGTTAAACCAGTCTGTAAGATCCTGATCCTCTTCGTCTACGTTCTGCCTTTCAACTTCGATGGACGGCGTATAGGATTTAAGGTCCGTAGATCCGTTTTCCTGATTGATGTACTGTACCGTCTCCGTCTCGGGGTTCATTTCCTCCGTTAAAGAGGTAATACCCGTTCCCAGAAGCCGGTAGTCTGCCGCTGTCCCCTCAGAGGTCGTGTCCATTTTTACATCGACAAAATGTCTCAACAAATGTCTTTTCATTGCTTTTTTCCTTTCTTAAATTTCAGGCTCGATAACATTTTTATAAAAAACCGTAACCGGTAGAACCCAGTCCTGCACGCCATTCTCCTGCGGCTGTGTCACATATGCGTTCCCGCGTGTTACCCGCTCAACCCTCCGCCCTGCGGTCAGATCTGGGTATATCGCTTTTTCGTACTCTTTCCCTTCAATCCCGGAGGGTTCGTGGCAAAGCCAGCGACCCAGCGTATCCAGGAATTCCAGAATAGTAATTTTCTGTCGTTCCCTTGCTCCCGTGGTCGAACGGTATACTACAAAGCAGGGATACCGGCATTCCTGATATATCCGCCCGAGTATATCTTCTTTTTCTGTATACACCAGCGCCCCGGAATCATTGGAAAACGCAATGCCATCCTCAGACCCGAGCTCTTCGAATTTAATTACTTCATCCGGATACAGCCCCGGAAACTGGTTAAGCAGCGACTTCATTGCCGCCGTCAAAACATCATAGCCGGTAGCATCATTCCCGATAGGTTCAGCCATTTTCCTCCACCTACTTCCCTAAGATTTCAAAATGCGGAATTATCGCATATGGTCCGCCCACTGACGATATAAGATAAACAAAATCCTTTTCGGTATTCATAAACGCGTAAAACCCTTCATATCGCCTGTCCGTATAATCTGCATCGTTCACAGGACTGTCCCCGTCCCATGCTCCTACCATAAAAAAATCTGTAGACGGATTAAATGTAATGCTGTCGGGCAACAAATCGTTGACCTGTCTGTTCCATTCCTTCGGCGGAAGCCACGGCAATTCTTTTCCGACGGTATCAACAATAATTTTTCTCCCGTTCTTGACCCCGAACGGGATATGTAACTGTGCGTTATCTGTACTGTCTGGACCGTACAGCTTCATAATCTGCCCCCGGTCAGTCTCCAGATGCACGCCGGAAAGCACATGAGGATACCAGATGGCGGCGGTGCTGGATTCGTAAAAATTGAATATTGTCACTATCGCATCATTCATCGGTATCCCTCATTTCACAAAGAGCTTCGTTAAATTTATCCGTAAACGCCCGGATTCTCACGATATTTCCCATGCATTCCTCTGGCACAGAACCGTAAAAGATGATCGTCTCCGGCTGCAACCGCCTCACCATTTCTTCATACCCTGCCAAAAACAGCGCCTTTTTTTCCTTGCTGTTCATGCAGCCAACAGAAGATACCGCCACCGTTCCACCCTCTGGCTCCCCATCGAAACACCAGTCATAAGAATCCGGTGTACTCCATGAGATGGTTGGGATAACTTGTATTCCTGCCTCCTGCATATACGCCGCACACCAGTGTTTGCGGTAGTGGTTGTATATCTGCATGCCCTTAGGAAAATCTGTATAGGTAGAGAAATCCGGAGACATTACATAGCGGAATCTTTGAAGCATCGGGATATACCGGTCTATGTTTGACCACAGGCGGCAAAACTGGTAATCATCCAAAAAGAAATGAACGCCTTTTCCCTCGCAATCCTTGGTACTCTTTGCATAATTGAATCCGATCCAGTCACAACCGCCCTCATAGACTACTGGCTCTATCTGCGGTATGCCATATTCACCCACGCCGTCAAATAGCCGGCGCTCCAGATTTTCATAATTACGGCAGTTTCTGTAATTCATTATGAATACCAATACTTTCCACGTTTTGATTTCCTATAATACCGTTTTCCGTCAACTATAATTTCCAATTTTCCAGAATTGGCGGCTGATGTTAGAGCCGATGCAAGCTCCCGCTCTTTTCTCGCCTTTACATTCTTATCGGATTTGTTTCGCAATTCTTTCATATAGGAATCTATAGAGCCTCTTGCATCTGCAGCTTTGCCCGCTAAACTTCCGCTTCTTTGTCCTTGTGTAAGCCTCGCAGGGCCGCTTACATATGGATTTACAGCAGCCGCGGAAGCTTTTAATGCTGCGGTTGAAAGCTTTGCCATTTCGTCAATAGCGTCTTTTTTTTCTTGACTAGACAGTTCAAAATTGTTTATTTCCTTAGAATTGCTTAAAAACATTCTTTTTATAATGTCTCCCATGTCCGTAATAGAAGCATCATTTGCCCGTCTAATATCGTCTTGATTTAAGAATTTGAATATGCTCATACTTCTTCCGCCATATTCAAGTTTTGTTCCCGAAACCAGACCGCCTGCTGCACCGCGTCCGTCCATAAAATCACGCTTTCTTTGCCTGCTTGTATACCTGGTTTACTCCTGTGGCCGCCAGCCCGGACACCATGCCAACCGCCGCAGCATTGATATAGTCCGTCGCCGGGAAGTCCGGCATGATGTTCATTCCCAGCGCACCCAGAAGGCCGCCGCATACCGCCATAATGACCGGAATCCACTCATCCGGGATTTTCTGCGCCGCCTTACAGCCCAGACCGATAACATAGCAGATAGCCACGATGGCCACACAAGTTCCTAATGTCGTAATGTCCATGAGTTAATCCTCCTGTTTAACCACAATCTTTTTGCATAAAGCTAAAAATTTATTGTTACCAATTTCTACCTTATTCCTGCGTACAACAACGGTACGCCATCATCATTTTTCACTCCTGCCAGATAAAGCATTGCCGCATCTGCCAGAAGCTTGTTCGTCTCCTGTGCATCCCCGGCCGCCTGGTAGACCGCGCTCCATGCCTTTGCGCCGTTTGCCATTTCAGACGGGGAGGCGTAGGAAACTGATTCAGAACCGGCAGACTTGGAAGTAATTACTCCCGAAGTAACACCGCCAGCCCCGCCGGAAGATGTCCCCCCAGCGGAATACAGCGCTTTCTTCTCTGCCAGCTCCAGTTGATATAATTTGTCACAGACCGCGCAAACGGCTTTCTGAACCTTTGTTTTCGCTCGTTCATTGTCTGGGAGCCCGTCCACCAGGCGGTCAAAGGTTATGACGTCCAGAAAGTCACTGGCGCGATCTGCGATACGATCAAAGTCCTCCGCCGGGACGACATTCCCGTGGTAGATCTGTTCATAAAATGTAAATGTCGTGTATGCCATCCCGTCGGCCTCCTTATCTCCTACTCTTCCGTCTTGTTTCCCCGGAAAGCGGTTCGCCGTCAGTATTCAGGGGTGTACTGGCGGCCATCAACCCCCCGCATTTACGGTGATTTTCGCGATACCATCCAGGTATTCCGCAAACAGCACAAGGCCGGTGATCGCAAACGCCTCAGACACGGCGGTGTTGTAGTTGCCCTGTGTGTGGAAACCGATCAGATTCGTTTCTCCGCTGGTCGTGTACACAAGTCCTGCCTTCGCGAAGTCGCTGTCGTTGGGGTCGATGTAATACATCACGATGTTTTCCACCGGTGTAGCGATTACCGTATCAGCCGGAATCTCGCTGTCAGAAAGGAGGAAAATTGTATTGAACCCCATAAAATCCTTCAGGTACTGGAAGCCGAACTGATTCTGGATGGTGATGTTCGCTGCTCCGAGATACTTGTACACGTCAAGGATGTTCACAAAACCGACAACCCCGGTGATGTTCCGGTGCATCTGCTTAAACTTGTTCTCAACCTTGCCCTTTGCCATCGCAAGTGCCATCTGGAAGGTTGTTTCCTCGGACGTGAGCGTTCCGGTTTTCAGATAGTCGTAAAACTTCTTTGTCACGCCCGCCTGAAGCTGATAGAGGAACTCGTCGTCAGTCATCTGGACAGCGTTGTCATAACCGTGGTCTTTGATTGCTTCAATCGAAACGGCCTTCGCGTACTTCTCGATGGTCATTTCCTGATACTTCTTTTCCTTTACGGTAAATTTGCTATACGGGATATCCTCGCCTTCGCCTACTGCACCATCCTCGAGCGTCCCCTCCGCATATTTACTTTTCAGCACTGCGCCGGGCTGCTTCTTTATGGGGCGCATGATCCCCAAGATGTCCCGCAGATGCTGCCAGTTGCGCTCGAATCTGGTTACAAAATCCAGCTCTCTTGCGGTTACCTGGACATCCGCTGTTTTAATCAAATTTGCTTTTGCTGGCATATTAGCCCTCCTGCTTTAATTAAATAAACTCATGTTCGCAGCAATTGCAGCCTGACGCTCAGAAGCATCCTTGATGCTCATAATCTGGTCTTTCGTCAGCGCGCCGCCCTGCTCCTGCTTATTTGTCGGCTGTGTAAAGCGTGCCTGATTCTGCTGTGCTTTCTGCTGCTCATCGTCAACAAATGCCGAAGCGTCCTTTTCCTTCATCTGGGCTATGAGGTCATTCAGTCCAAGGATTTTCCCGTCTTTCAGCTTTAATCCGGCCTCCTTGACTTCTGCCATAATTGCGCGCTTTGCCGCTTCGCTCGAGAATTTAATTCCTTCAAACTCCGTTTTCAGAGCGTCCGTGAAATCTCTCTCATACAGCTGCGCCTGTGCGTTTTTCTCGGCATCCTCGGCCTTTTTCTTCCAATCAGCCAAATCCTTCTGCATTGTTTCAAGGTCAACGCCCTCGAAGCCTTTCAGGGTGCTTTCTGCCGTCTCAGCTTTTTCTTTCCACGTGTCCCGGTCAGTCTCAGCCTTTCCCAGCTTCTTTTCATGTTCAGCTTTCGTGACGTAATTTTCCGCCACCTTTTTCGTAAGGCTTTCCTTTTTGTCCGCCGAGACCTCAATTCCCAGTTCTGTCAAAATTGCTTCAATATTCTGCATCTTTATCCTCCTAAACGTGATTGATTAACCGCCCGTCAGCGGTATGGATTAAGCCCGATAAACCACGGGCGGGGTAGTTGTGGGAAGGGGAATTGAACCCATGACACACGTCTTATAAGACCGCTGCTCTGCCTCCTGAGCTATCCCACAAAGCGCCCGGGGTAGCGAACCGGGCAAAAAGCGTAATGATCGGCGCTGTCTAAACAATGCACCTATACCGTGCGCCGGGGCTTGAACCCGGCTGCTTCCATGCACGGTGGCAAAAACAAAGAAAGATGGGATGGATTTTCCTGCAATTACGATTTACAGGATTGCACACAGATGGAGTCGAACCGCATTTTCAACCTTCCCGCAAGGCTGTGTGCTGTAAAGGAGGAAATACAAATACAAAAAAGAGCCAGCAATCTGTAAGAAATCCTTACAAATCACTGGCTCTGCGTCTGGCGTCTGGCACTTAACGGACGATAGGCTCTGCCTTTCCGTTTTCAATATTCACGAGGCTGGTCGTTTTACATTTCGGGCAAAACACCGGAAGATTATGCGCTGTCGTATCCTTGCGGAATGCTGACCGCGTTTTATTATTACAGACAGGACAGTATACCCTTTTGATCTCCATAATGATCATTCCTTTCCATAGCCTTTAATACATTTTACCAAACAAAAAAAACTATGGCGTACCCATGTTTAAAGCAAAAGCGGCAAGTTTCCTCGCCGCCTTTACTCACATCATCTTTCGTAATTTTTCGATATACCGCGAAATGGTCTCCCTCTCTTCTCGGCAGTCTGCATCTTTTGACAGATCTCCCAGCTCTTCCGTCAGTGCATCCATATGCTCTTCCAGAGCGGCCAGCATACGCCGCTTGCAATCCTCAGACTTGCCGTTGCGATAAGACTGCTTGTTTTCCATGTAATCATCATAAGGGTCATTGTTTCCGTTTCCACGGCTATAGTGCCCCTTTACATAGTGCTCCCCACGTCGCGCATAGGAGGATCCATCGTCATAAGCCGTCATGCTCATTCCGTCATCCCTGCTGTATCTCCCACGGCTGTCGCGTTTCCGCCTCTCGCTGTACTCTCCATTCTGGCTATATCCGCCTTCCATTTCGTCAAGGACGGCGTTATAATAACCCTCTTTGCACTTCCAGTATTCCAAATTTTCCATGTCTTTCAACATGTCTATCAATTTGTATGCGGTCTCTAGATTGCCCGTGTTCAGACCTTTTTCCGCGATTTTATCCAGTTCTTCCCGGATGTTCTGCATCAATTTGTAACTCATGGCCTGCCCTCCTTAACCGCAAACCCGAACAGCTGTTATATTCGGGTTGTCTACTAACACAGGAATTGTCCCTGCGTTTTTGATGGAAACGTTTTCACAGCATCCACAGAACACATCGACGTATGTCTGGGACGATGTGTTAAAATACTGCTCTACTGCCGCAGGGGTGGCACGCATCACCGTGCCGCCGAGGATTTCCCCATCTCTGGCAATTCCCAGCGCCACTTCTCCTACCGTTTCCCCAGTCGGTACTGCGACGTTCCCGGAAAATGTGATCAGATATCTACCGGGCTTTACAAGCGTTATCTGCGCGCTTCCAGCCCTGTGTCTTTCTGCGCATCCGCCCTTTGTTGCCACTGCCGAAAACGGGATGGACTGCCCTACTGGGACCGTGACCGGCGTTGTGTTTACTAACTCAATCATTTTATTCTCCCTTCATTTCAAAAGGGGCAGACGTTCTCAGCCTGCCCCTTTTTGTGAATAACGGCATCAGCCGAACATCATGGCAAAATAATGCCACGAAGATACTCCGTCTGAAGTTTTAACATCCGCATCCCGTGTTGCCTCCGTAGCCACATCCGGTGCCAAAGCTAAAGCCTGTCGGGTTTACGATGGATGTGTACGGGGACATTACCGGATAAGACGGAACGGGTGTAGGTCTCAAAGCATTTAAGATGCTGTTTGTCTGTGCGTTGTTAGACAGCTGGAGCTGTGCGGACTGTAACTCGGTCTGCAGAGACTGTATCTTGTCCTGCGTAAACAGGTCGATGATGCGCTGTGTTCCGGCGTTCTGCGCGTCAATTACATCGCGGAATCCGTTGTTTACGGTATTCTGGAGGATGTTTGTCTGGGCTGCCATGTTGTAGTTTACGCCAGCAATGGCCTCGCGGACATTGCAGCAGCACTGCTGCGTCTGATAGCCCAGGTTCGACAGGTTGGCGTTTACGCCAGCAAAGCCGTTGCAAAGCTGGCCGGAAAGGTTCTGGATCCCGTTTTCGATTCCCTGCGTGGAAAGCGCTGCGTCGATATCGGCACGGGTTGCATAACCCTGAAATGCAGGAGAATTTGCTCCTCCACCATTTCCGCCCCAGCCGCCGAAGCCGCCCCAGCCAAACATACCGAAAATCAGGAAAAGGATAATCCATGCACCCCAATCTCCGCCGAAGCCGTCATTTTTTCCTGTGCCGCCGGTTAATACGGCAACATCAGAAGCGGTTAAACCGTCTGTCATAGTAATTATCTCCTTCGATAATGTATTTACAAAACCGTGTGCACCCGGTTGTGTACTATTTAAAAAAGCCTTTAAACATACCCTGCATCTGCTGCGCCATCTGCTGGGCTTGATTTAACTGTTGCTGGTTTATTTTGCCAGACTGCAACAGCCTGTTAATCTCTTCATTCGGATTCCTGCCCTCCATCTCTTTCCGGAATTGTTGGAACTGTTCCAGCATTCCGGCCATTCTATTACCATTCAGGGCCTCAAACAAGGGATTCGCCATGTCTGCCTCCTTCCGGCTTTGTTGCCGTTTCGAGATAACTATATAATTCTTCATATTTGCTTCTCAAATCGTCGTATTCTTTCCGAGTAACGTATTTATCGTCTAAGTTCACTTCCGCCTGTTTCTGTGGCTCTTTCGCGCCCACCGTGACCTCTTTGTAAGCAAAGGTGCGGAGCGTCGGCATCCCGGCGGCATCGGTAGTCTTTATATAAAAATTAGAGTTTTCGGAGTCCATCAAAAGGACGCTTGTATTTGGAGCGACAAGATAAGATTTGGCTCCAGCCTCGCCCTGCACCCACAGGATCCCCTGATTTACCTGCTGCATCTGCTGTGGCTGCTGATACTGAGCCTGCATCTGCGCCAGCCTGTCCATCTGCGGCTGTAGCGGATTTACTTGTCCATACTGATACGGGTTATAGCCGTATCCTTGATATGGTAATGCCATGCCTGCGCCTCCTATGACTAATTCAATGACTTTCTATAGCTAAATTATGGCATAAAAAATAAGCCTCTGACAGTCCATCAAAGGCTTACAAAAGTATCAAATCAACATACCCGTATTATCTTTTTGTTTATTCGCTGGCTCATTCTTTTCACGGTGGACACACTCACGTTCATCATCTCCGCACATCTTTCCAGCGGAATATTCTGCGCCCGTAATTCAAAAAGCCGCCGTTCCTCAGGTGTAAAATTGCAGTATTTGCGAAAAAAATCCAATTCAAACACTGTAAAATCGTATACCTTCAAGATTACTCCCCTTATTGCGTCCGCGCCAGATAAGATATAAGCTTTCCCCTCGTTTCTTTTAACTGCTCAACATTGTTCCCTGATATCTGGCTGTTAAGCATCGTTACCAATGTCTCCATGATTAGGCTGTCCCGCTCCCTAATCTCATGCATCGTTTCAAAGTCTCGCTTGTCATGCTCTTCAAGGACTTTTACCCGCGTGGTGAGCTTAATCGCGGGGGATATCCATTTATGTATCACAGCCACAGCGCCCCCTATCACCGAAATGCCGCCGCACACAGCAAGAATAGCCTGTATCGTTTCCATAGTGCCTATCTCCTTATTTCTCCCAGTAGTATATCGGTATCTCCTGACCGCTGTCCCATGTGTCCCAGTAATGTCCATCTTTGACGCACACCACATGGCCGTCTATCCCGAGCACATACGTCCCTGCTGGATGGTCTCGGCAAAAATCATCTACCGTGTAAACATGCTGTCCGTGGTCGTCTACGATATACCGGCGGAATCCGTTCTCGCGCAGATACGCGCCCCAGACTCTATTAGCACTTGGCATGTCAGACAACGAAAAACCATACACGGACAAACCTACATAAACTGTATCCCAATCTTGCCCTAAAGCCTTGCACAATGCGCGCACAGTGCAATCCCCTACTCTTTGCCATTTCGAGGGGTTTGGATTGTAATATTCAAATCGGTTCGTTCTCCGCATATCTTTTTGCCCCTTTATTTGCTGCCTTTTGCTGCGGGTATCCAAATCCCGCTAATGCATTCCGATCATACTGCGGCTGTAATCCATGTTCTTCGCAATACTGGTTATAAGCCCTGTTCTGTCCCTGCAATCGGTAAGCCAGCTTATCATATTCCTGCTGGCGCTTTTCCCGTTCCGTGTCGGACGCCCATGCAAGCTCTTCCTGTTTTACTATCAGCTGACGTTTCGTCTTTCGGATTCCGCGCTCCATAGATCGCTGCTTCTGGCTGTCCTCATACCGTTTTAGATTTTCAGCATCGGTAATTTTATTTCCGCTTCCATCCAGCAGATTCCCTTCTGCGTCCCTCCACGGATTCTTCATCCGCTTGTCAAACAACATATGACCGTGACGACAGTTATAGCCATGCAGCCCTCTCATATCCACAACCCTGCCCTCTCCCGTGGTCAGATCAATATCATACCCCGTCGATTCCAGCAGGTTCGGATATCCAGGCTCGCTTCCGTCAATTTTAAATACACGTCCCTGCCATTCGTCATGACCCGCAAGCAAGGGCTGCCCGTCGCGCCTTACTCTTGCCCCGAGGTGCACCGAGGTCAACACATACTCTGTTCCGCTGTCCACGATATACCTATTTGTCAGCTGCGCCGCCGTCTGGTTCATTGACGTTACTACACAGCATCGTACTGCCGATTCCAGCGTCCTTCGCGTCCCTGTCGGGTAATCCACCATAACGCCGCGTCCTGCATACGCATCCAGCACATCCGCTATGGCTGCGGGATAGCTTTGCACTCCGCTTGCCACTCTTACATCGGCTTCGTCGAGCAGCGCCACAAGGTCTTTCTGGCTTTGCTCCAGCGTCGTCCTTGTGAGGTTTTTCAACTCCGCTCGGCTTTTTATGTACTCTGCTTCGATAACAGCCATGTATCGTGCATTTTCAAGCGGAGGCTGCGCCACGATACCCATTTCTGACAGTGTAACCGCATCATCTTCCCACGATGTCAGCACGGCACCACGCAGGAGCTTCCGCAGTTCTTTTTCGCTCAGGTCTGTCAGTTCCATGATACGCCGCTGTATCTCATCCCGGCTTTCCCCCAACTGCTCCAGCCTGTACAGCAACCTGTCCGCCGTGGCTGTGATTTTCCCGGATTTTAAAATCCTTCTGGCGATATCCCGCAGGATAAAGTTTTCCAGCCGTTCATAGAGTTCTAATATCCGGTCAGCTTTCCCTTCAAAATACTCTGGTCTCAGCATCACTCTTTCCCCACCGTTTTTCTCACAAGATTCAGCCAGTCGTCTTTATGCCGCCTTTTGGCTTCCTCGAACCATTCAGACGTTGTTCCCGGCTCGTGATATTTAATCCGTCTCTGCGTCGGGCTTTTGCTGGGAGGGGATGTCCACCCTATGATGTTCCCCTCTGCGTCTTTAAGCGGGATATTCGGACCGTACACAACGCCCTTGTACAAATAATGAGCATATGGCGTGTCATACTCAACGATGCCGCCGTATACCCCGTCTGGATATCTTACACTGTTTCTTAGTGCACCCTGCCGGAATGGAACGAAGGGGGCGCTGTCCGCCACTACCTGCATATTCAAAAGCTTCTGGGCTTCCAGCAGATTATCGTCTATGCGGGACGTATCGAGCTTAATCTCCACGTCCCCAACTTTCGTATCCAGGTTCATTTTACCACCTCCCGCATTTTATGGCGTACCCTTATTTCATCTTTGCGTATCCCACGCTCATCCCCGCTTCCGCATCGTTTGCCACGGTCGTTGTTGGGCTGTAGGTTCGCAGGGCTTTATAAGTGGCAAGCTGCTCTGTGGTAAGAGGTTTTTCGATCGGTGTTTCAAGCTGCCCTAAAAACGTCAATGGATTGGCTGAGTTTATAAAACCAAGAATCTGTTCTTTAGCCTCTTCTTTTGTAACATCTTCTTTGGGATGATAATAAAAAGTTGTTGAATTTAATGCCCATCCGGGAGCAATTCCCCAATTTGCATAAATACCATGTGAGATTAAACACTTAGTCGAACCATCCCTATATCTATTTACAAGGGCTCCAGAAATACAATATCTGTTTGGAACATCAGCGGTTTCTTCAAAATTTTTCCACTTTGCTTTTGGTGTTTCTGTTGCGACCCTCTGCACATACACTCCTTTTTTAAAATCCACCTCGTCGCATACCCACTGCTGCCCGTCTGCATCTGTGTAGTTTCCGCCGGATGATACCGGGATCCCAGAAAGACCGTTTGGTGTGGGAATGATGAGGGTCTGGGCGGGCTTGTAGGGTTCGTATGGCAAGGCGGTTGAGCCTGCGTTAATCATCGGATTAGACACTACTTCGTTATATGTCCCATTACTAATATAACAGTGATAAGTTGTTTCTTCATCAATTGTTAATATTCGATCAAATACGGAATCTTTAGATGCAATAATGTGCCATATAGCGCCACCTGTTAGACAATATACCCCAGGTTTTAACGTTATGTAAAAATTTCGGTTATTTGTACCAAAAGTTCCGTTTAAAACTACCTCTCCGGAATCGTTTATATGCAGAAGTCCTGCATCTATCTGTGTTTTTAATGCAGTGGAAGCATCAAACAGATTCGCGCCCAGTGTCTTAACCTCAATCTCGCCATCCTGCCCTACGCTTTCAATCTCCTGCGGGTACTCCTGTGACGGGGAGGGCTTGCCGCCGGTGTAAGGCTCGTAATTGGATGCAGTTGGATATCTTTTGGATATAATCGCCTTAACCTTGGTTTCAACGTCTTCTCTACATCTAAGCAATATCCGAAATTTATATCCAGCAATTACTTTAATTTTCACAGCAGCTCCAATTGTGGAAACTCCCAAAATTAAATATTCCCCATTTACAAATGTAGTGACAAGTAATTCCACATATTTGCTGTCTGAATAAATATAATATTCTCCCGGTGCTAATAACGGGAAATCGTCATATGAACTTTCAAGCGTAGCGTTTGGTCGTCCAACTGCATAGATATCGGTTCCTTTTTTGCAGGATATCACTATCCCATCTTCAAATACCTCAAAATTTATGCCCTTTTTCCCTACCTCAAATGGAAATAACTGTGCCCCAGTCGTGTTCATCTGCGTTGATTTGCCGTAGAGGGTAAGGGATTCCAGCCCACGATTCCCCTTTGAATTTTCCAAGAGGGCGGGGTTGCCGGTAACGACCGTGAGCACAACGCTGTACGCATCGGCTACCAGCACCAAGAAATGCTCCTCTCGTGTCACAGGCGGAAAGACTTTCCCCTCTCCGCTGGCAATCGCCGCCCAGTAATATTCTAATCGTGTCACAGGCGCAGGGATGCTTCCGCCCCATACTCCTGCTACCTTTGCCATGTAATACTGCAATCTCGTGACGGGCTGCGGGGTATTGCCGGAATAATCCCCCGCCATAGTTGCAAGATAATATTCATCAATAGTCACGGGCTCGGGTGTCTTGCCCTTATATGTCCCTGCAATCTTTGCAAGATAATACTCTTCTCTGGTTATCGGTTCCATCTTATTCCTCCCCGAACAGCCCCGTTTCCTTCGGCTGGGCTTCCGTCACCATTGCCTTCGCATCGTCCTCTGTCATGCCCTCAAATTTGACGAAATACATCCACGCGGGCACCTTTCCTTGTGCGACATAGCTCCACCAGCGTGCCCGATCCTCCTCGCGGTTGTATGTGATGTCCCCGAAGTCGTATACCACTTCATAAACCCCGACAGGGGCAAGCGCGTACAAATCTGCATACACCGACATGGCATATATTGCATCATTTAGGCAACTTTCCAACTTGTCCCGCACATCCTTGATAAACTGGATGGTTCGCTGTTGCTCCGCTTCCACGCCTGTCGCCGTTTGGATGCCGCTCGCTTCGTTAAAGACAAAATAGCCGTTCGAGAACCCGCATTTATACCCTATCTGGGACAGGAGAGCATTGATTCCGTCAAGGCGTGTGGCTGTATTGAGCTGCGGCGTAATCTCCTGGTAAAACTCTTCCGGGCTGTTGCCGAACACGTTTTTTACATAATGCGGCAGTTTAACGTCGGGGATACGCCCGTTAAGGTTTTTTCCGCTGTCAAACATCAGCCGATCATCTGCCAGGATTATTTTTTCGCTGTCATATATCTCCCCGGCGTTCCGGCTGTATGCGATGTCCAGGTCTTTCATCTCTTCTATGGCTTCCGCGTATATAGGCATTCCCAGCGGAGAGGAAAGGTCTATGTTGTTTGCAGCAGGGGTGCGGAACACTCCGTACATGGGGGAATCAAGCCTTTCATTCCCACCCTTGAGAATCGGCGGTGTTTCCTCCAGCAGATCAGCCCACTTTGTCTGCGCCAGCGGGATAGGGTCGCCGAGGGATTCGCTGCTCTTTGATACATACGCCCTGTTAGATATCACATACGGATATATCACGCCCGCCTCTGTCCTCATCTCGACAAACCTATGATATTCCAGGCGCGTATAATGTTTGTCGTTGGCTGCATAGCTGTCTTTAAACACAACGCCCGTTATTTTTCCGTCATCGTCTTGTTCCGTAACGATAAAATCCATAGGAGTAAACATATCAAGACCGCTGCCATTAGGCTTTATGATGACCGTGCCATAAGCGCAGCCATACTCTACCCAATGTCGTAGGCTATAATATGCTTTATCAATTTGCTCCTGCAACCACGCCCCGCGTGTGCCGCCGTTAATTTGGATTTTAATTCCCAGCGTGACGAGCCGCGCCGTCTCGGAGCATACCGCCTTTGCAAAATTTATAGTCTTTATCCGGTTTTCTGCGTCTAACCAGTACGGCGCGCCGCGGTAGATGTTGGCACACTCTGCAACCTTTGCCATCATCTGCGCTGACGTGGTATCCTTTACCCTAAAATCTTTCTCCGCCTGCTTTTTAAAAATCATGCCTATCCACCTTTTTACTGTTGATAAAATTCCCATTTCTGTATCACCTATGCCGTATTGCCCCGCCTGTTAAATAATGGCTCAAATGCGTACCGTGTGGCCGCTATAGTGTGATCTGCCTGTCCTTCTGGATATCCGCTGATGATGTTCCCGTCCTTATCCCTGTCATACTCATATTTTGTAAACTCATCATAGACATTCGGTGTACGGCGGCGGTCAATAACGATTGTTCGCCGCTGTAACCACTTAAAACCATACTCCACACTACCCGGCCCCTTTGCAGCCCCCGTTGCCGGAAGTCCCATATCTCTATAGTCATTGATTGACTTAGGCTCGGCACTGTCGCAGATGATCCGGTAATCATCGTAGCCCTGTTCTTTTATCCACTGTGCCGTCAACTCATTACTCGTCTTATGCACATAGTTTTCGTCAATAAAATAGATTTTCTCTCTTGTGCTGTCGTAATACGCCCGAATAAAAGCGTATGCGTCTGGATACCAACCGAAATCCACGCCTTGATATATTCTATCCATGTGTGAGATTTCCTCGTCTGTGATTTCCCGTAATTCCAGATATTCAAAGACGTTTCCGCCGTTTCCGTTTGCCTTCCCCATGTACTCATTATCATACGCATCTGGATTGACTTCCTTCAGATGTTCGGCGTCACTGATAAACTGCGCTCCTAGCCAGTCTGGATCTACATCAAGGTATGTGCTTCTAACCACCATAGCATCATCATTCTTTGTTTCCGCTTCATTCGTATATTTATTCGCCCAGTTATTCTTACTTCTAGGAGGGTTGAATGACTTGAATCTATATGCCTTGTCTCCGCCACGGATAGCTGACTGCTGTATGCTTCTGGCTTCCTCCGGCCCCGCAAATTGGTCTAATTCTTCCATCCATAAAATACCGATATAGCCAAATTCCGGCTTGATTGACTTGATTTTCAACGGGTCATCAGCTCCACGGAAATATATTTTTTGCCCGGTCGGAATATGCGTAATCTCAAACGGGGATACTTTAAAACGAAAATTATCTTCCAATCCCAACTTTGCAATCGCCCATTTCATTTGTGCGTACACGGAATCTTTGATAGTATTCCCAACTTTCCGTAACACAAGTGCGTGCATATTCGGATTATTCTTTATTAACTCCGGTATAATGCAGGAAATCGCGGAGGACTTGGCTGAACCTCGTCCCCCAGGCAAAACATATTCTGAATGTCTCCCTTTCCTTACATCCCGTATCATCGGGTGAAACACATCTGCAATCACATCAAGGTCTATATGATAATCTTTTGAATTTTTGGCGGCTTCTGCTGCCTTTTCTTTTGCATCCTGTTCTTCCTTTATCGCTAACGCTTTTTCAAGGTCGTTCATCGCCTTAAGTTGGTCGGAAAAATCAGGGGCAAATCCAAAGGAATCCGTCAAAAGGCCATTTGCAATTTTGGATCGACGTACCTGAATTTCTGTCAGAGACATAATATCTCTTCCGGCTTGTTTTTCGATTCCCGCCTGCCGTTCTGCTATATATGCTGAAACTCCACGCTTTTCCAAGATATTTTTTCTTGCATTTTTAATGACTGCATCAGAATATTTGGCTTTTCTGGCCGCATCGGATAAATTCCCGCCATTCTTCAAATATTCATCCGCAAATGCCTTTTGCTTTGGTGTTAGCATTCTCTCACCGTCCTCTACTTCTTTATGAGACAAAAAATACCACCAGGGAAAGCGATATAATCCCAATTTGACATATGATTTTTATCACGTCACTCTTCGTCCCGATCATAAGCCCGAGCAGGAATGTTATTATCATTCCTGACACGAAAAAATGCCACGGAATCATTTCTCTAATCATCCTGTCCCTCTCCTTTCGTCTGCTCCCATATATCTGTCAAACATTTCACCACCTCAATCGCGCTCGCCGTCCGTAAGATCTCGTAGTCCCTCATCCTCCATCCGTTCCGCCCGTTTTGAAGTGTAGGTGTTGTTAAGATCCACATCGTTATCATCCTGTCCTGCTCTTCGCTGTAAAATTGGCTGGTAGAAATTTTGATTACGAGCCCCGTGGACAGTATGGCGCGCTGAAGCTTTTTCATGACAGCATTACAATTCATATCATACCCCATACAGTTATTATTCTATTTTACCATTCTCGTTTCCTGATCCGCGTACCCCTTTTACACAATTGCATGTCCTTCCAGTATCATATAGCTGTTGTATAGATATATCGTTTTCCTGCGATACCCATAAAAATCTTTCCTCCCGATAGGGATGTTGCATATCTTTGAGATGTTGTCATACCCCAGCCCTGATGTCAGGCTAAAAAACAGATATTGCGCCAACTCTGCATATGCGCTTTCCGCAGCCAGAAGCAGCAGTTCCAACTCCCTACCCTTTGCGTTTTTGCACTTGTCTTCTATTTTTTTTACCTCATTGTATGTCAGACCGTAACCATTAAAGTATGTGTCCCTTGTTCCCACATTCCCCACCTTCTTTCTTTTTGCTTTATTTTTTTGTTACCATATCCCAGTCCCGCAGGATTTATCTGTGTAGACAGAGGGAACCAGCACACAAGCTGGCGGTCTGCCAGCAGATTTTTCTTTTCCAGCAGGCGCGTATCGTCTCGCATCGAAAAGGTTGTCCCCTCGATTTTGATATGCTGCGCATTATCGGATAAAAGTCTTTTATCCATTGGTATCACTCTCACTTCCTCCGTTAAATTTCAGTTTACTCAAACCTCTTATCATACTTTTTATCTTCGATAAGATCAGAATCCGTGTAATTATCAAGGCATTTCTCATACTTTTCTTCCTGCTTTGTAATACAAGAATAAGTTTCATATGGATTCGGAAGGTTATGCTTTTTACAACAGTCGTAACAAATCACAAAACTCCTTGTCATTGCACTTGTACCATATGGCTTATTGTCGGTATGATACCTTGCAAAATTTTGAAAAGGCGTCATTGATAATAAAGTTGCTGTCCTGTCACAATCTTTTCCACAAAAATCACATATTGCATGAATCATTTATTTTACCTCTCCTAAACCTTAATCAGTTTCCATTTAAGACTCTCTCTGCGGAATAGTTGCCTTTACGTTGATCTTAATGTCAACAGCTTCGCTGATTTCTTTCTTAATTGCCGCCCGCATCATATCATTAAGCTCATATGAATTGACTTTGCTATATACAATGCTATTAATGTTACTTTGATTGATGGCGTTCTTCACCTGTTTCTCAACTTCTTCCCGCATAACTTTTTCCGCCATATCGCGTAAAGTGTTTTTATTAATTCCTGCTTCGTTAAGCATCTGCCTGATTTCCTGTCTCAATGCAATTTCTTCAACTCTCATCTTCTATTCCTCCTAAACTTTCAGTTTAGAATGTCTTCCAAATTTTCAATGAATTCTATCAATGCGTTATTTCTATCCTGCAACTTAATCACATTGTTCAGATCTTCCTTTACATCTTCTCTGTCAGGTTCATCCTTTAGCAAATTTCTGGCATATTGTTCCTGTTTATATGCTCTATTGACAAAATTCTGGCACATTTTTTTCTTATCATGCAGTGCATTTTTAATATCCTGCTGATTTTCAAGTGCCTTGATTGCCATTGAAAAAGCGCATTTTTCATTCCCATACATGCACCCATCATTACACAATTCTGGAATACATCTATTGTTACATGCTTTTTCTTTTATTTTTTCTATTGCTTCATGTTCAAGCATTCCATATCCTCCTAAACTTTAATTTACAACATTACCAGGTCATCCCTATTAATGAGCATACTGGCAATACTCCTTGTTACATGCGTCATAATTTCTGCTTGAGAATGGTTTTCCTGAGCATAAGCTTTGACAGAATCTAAATCATAAGCATATCCTGTATCATCAAGATACTGACAGATAAAGTGCTCGTTATCTTCGGAAGAAAGTCTATGCAGCTCGTGTTTTTCTGTAAATCTTCTTTTTACCGCTACATCCACGTCTTCGATTAGATTAGTTGCAGCAATAATTATGTGGTCATTTGTGACTGCGTCTAATAACTGTAACAGACAGGTTGTACTCCTCGATATTTCTGAACTCGCTCCATCACGTCCATATTGTCTCTTCACAGCGAGGCTGTCGATTTCATCCAGCATTACAACGCATTGTTGCTGGTTGATGTACCGAAATAAACTTGTTAGGTTTTTGGCAGTTCCTCCAAGATAGCTATCCAGCATTCTAGAAAAATTCACATACAGATATGGCAAACCCAATTTGTAAGCAACATATCTTGAAAATGCAGTCTTTCCTACTCCGCTTTCGCCATACAGAAGTGTAGCATTCAGATACGGGATCTGTTTCTCCATAAGCTGTAAACTCACATCGTTCATGTTCTTGATTAGCTCAAATAACTTTCTTTCATCCTGCGTTAAATAATATCTGTTTTCTAGGTAGGTGTTCGTTAGATCTTCCATTGTTGCAAACTTTTGTACGTCCGGTGGCAGACTAATCAGGTTCATGCCTCCTGATCGCAACAGGTTTTTATATTTTTCCACGGCGTAATGGTTTTTCTGAGTAGTGTCCTCTGCGCAGCAACATAACGCTGCAGTCTTTGCTTTTGTAAAATCATTTTCGGCTACATATCTAACCAGATTCAGTTGATTTTGTGTCATTCCCATTCCCGATTCTCCTTTTCTGTTTAATCTATGGTCAGATTTTTTCGATTACGTTTTTATACAGCTCTCTGTACTCTTCCAGCAGTGCTTCTGCTCTTTCCGCACGGATCATCAGCTCCTGCACCTCCGCATTACACCTCTTCTGCAGCTCTGCGGGAATTGCAACGCCCGGAGCTTCCACAGGCACTTTCTGGACTACATCCTTTTCTACGATCTGCGGTTCAATCCCGATCGCCGCCGCAAGCTTGCTTTTCACATCTGCCAGCTGCTCATCTGTTACTGTACGGAGGTATTCCTCAAAACTTCTGGATGGCACATAATACATTCGATCGCTGGAGCCATACCGCAGCCCCTCGCAATTTACCTCGATGTCTGTGTGTACACCTTCTTCCGCCAAGTGAATTACATACGCCATTGCCCCGTGGTCTGCTACCACCAGCACGATCTTCTCTGTTCCTGTGACAGTTCGTGTTCTCCAAACTTCCCCGGTTTTATTTTCTGTTCCCATATTCTTGTCCTCCTGCAGCTTCCTGCGCTTTATTCTCTCTTCTCTTTCTACCGCGATTATTGCCCGGCAGGCTGTTTCACCGCGGTAGCCTTCTGCGTTTTTATACATTTATATCCCTCGTAAATGGTAATTGCATCTGCTCCGCCGGGACATCTTCCCATTCAACTCCGATATAATCTAGCACTTTCCCCCATCCGTAAACTTCTCCCGTATCTGGGTCTTTGCAGCATCTGTACATCCAAAATTCCCACTCTTTCGGATTTTCTTCTCTCAAACGGTCGAATCTGTGTGGTCTTTTTTCTAAATGGATACCAAATCCGCACATACTACAACCAGTTCTCTGTGCCCTTGTCGTGTACAGTTCCCCATTTGCATGTCTAGCAATCTCCCCGTAAATTCCCGGTATGATAGTTTGCACTGGTTCGTATGGGATAACCGTTCCATCCTTTTTGTGGCTATATGGCTGTCGATAGTATAATTCTGCAAAAACATCTATATGGTCCCTATACCATGCATCCATTTCTAACGCCAATCGCAAAATATCTTGCCTGAGGAAAATTGCAAACGGTGCAGACCTGGTTACTGTCGTTCCATAGTAATTGCATCCATGCTCTACCAGTGCCTCTTCACGCTGCCCGCCTTCCGATGCCATAATGCCGAGGTATGGAAAACTGTTATGTTGTTTAGCCCAGTCATCACACGGTTTTTCTTTTAGCCAATAACAGCACTTATTTGATACCTTAAAAGGTGCAATATTGTAATTAACACTCTCATTTTTATTTTCAAGACCTCCAAACAGCTGTAGCCATTTGTTCGGCAGTTTCATGCGGCTATTTTTAGCAAAGTGTCCTTGTGCTCCACATTCCCCTGTTATGATCGCATGGCGGACTGTTTTAT
>ERZ838483.117-NODE-117-length-99567-cov-5.447665_pt1 | contig 99567 bp, 99 predicted proteins | sample MGYA00519939_ERZ838483 | MGnify/ENA primary metagenome ERZ838483 (study PRJEB31850, sample SAMEA3708836) | human gut metagenome | biome: human gut; feature: human-associated habitat; material: faeces | place: China | collected 2014 ...
GACACGGTGGGCATGAGCACCCTGTTTTTGCCGGATCTCCAGTACCACTTCCACGATATGGACCCCAACTGGGTGGTAAACCACGCCTACAATGTGGCGTCCTATATTCTGGCCAATGACAACCCCATTCAGGATGGAGAAACGATAGACGGCGTAGAGAATGGTCAGATGAGCAGGGAAATCCAGTGGAAGTGCCAATATGAGGATGCTCTGATCCAGCCACCCAGAGGAGTGCTGGACATCAACATGGGAAAATATGCATCTGGAGGCCGCTGAGAAACAGCAGGAGCATAATTTTGAGAGCACAAAACTCTATTTAGGAGGTGATCACAATGCAGAGTAATATCCGTATCATTGAGCTGCTGCGGTTTCTTTATCAGCAAACCGATGAAGCACATGCGGTTACAGTATCTGAGATGATAGAGTACCTCAAAAGCAAAGGGATTCCATCTGTGCGTCAAACTGTCTATACTGACTTGGAGGCGCTGGACGCCGCAGGAATTGATATCGTCCAAATCAAAAGCACACAAAACAGATATTTCATTGGCAGCCGAATTTTTGAATATCCTGAGTTGAAGATGCTTGTAGATGCCGTGGCATCCTCCAAGGTGATTTCTGCGAAAAAATCTCAGGCACTAATTCAAAAGCTGGGACAGTTGACCAGCATCCAACAGGCGGAACAGCTCCAAAGGTTGGCCAGCCTCTCCAGCCGTGTGAAGCCGCATAACGAAAAGGTCTATTACATCATTGATAGCATTCAGACTGCTATCTTGGATCAACACCAAATCAGTTTCCAATACTATGAATACACGCCAGAGAAAAAGAAAATCCTGAAACACGATGGATATCGCTATATTCTGGACCCCTATGCTTTGGAGTGGAAGAACGACCATTATTATTTGATTGGTTACTCTCATAAGCATAAGGGAATTGCCCATTTTCGTGTGGATCGTCTGACCAGCGTGGAGCCGTTGGATTCCAAGTTCCAGCCAATGCCTGATTTTGATGTAGCCGCCTATACGAACAAAATGGTTGATATGTTTGCGGCAGAGCATTCAGAGCAGGTCAAACTTCTCTGTTCCAATGAGCTGATGCGGGTCATCATTGACCATTATGGTGAAGACATCGAGATATCTCCATATGATGATACCCACTTTACAGTGGTAATTGAAGTCAACCCCAGCGGAACCTTTTATGGGTGGGTATTTAAGTTTATGGGAAAAATACGAATTTTGTCACCCCAATCCTGTGTAGATAAAATGCAGGATATCGCTCGTACATTTATATGAGAACCCCCGCAAGGTGTTAAAGAATTTTAACACCTTGCGGGGAACTCTTTTTTTGCCATTGAATAGAACACCTGTTCTGACTATAATGAAATTAAGAGTTCGCTGCACAGCGAACACCCTCAATAACAGGAGGCAAGTCACCATGACTTTTGGAGCGTTTATCTCTGCAAAGCGTAAAGAACTTAGGCTAACGCTGCGAGAAACCGCAAAGCATCTTGGTATTGCATGTGGGTATCTCAGTGATGTTGAGCAGAGCCGTCGTCCCGCACCAGAAGGTGATTTTGTAGAACGGATATCTCGCTATCTGGATCTCAGCAAAACCGATCATGAAAGGCTGCTTGACTTAGCTGCAAAGTCTCGGAATAGGATTTCTGCCGATCTACCAGAGTATATCATGCAAAAGGATATCGTTCGTGCAGCACTTCGTGTTTCTAAAGATGTGAATGCCACCGACGAGGAATGGCAGGCATTCATTGAGCAAATGAAAAATCGACCGCGATAAGGGGGGCCTACGGTGTCAGTTCCGCGAATTCGCTTGGAGACAGTTGAAGCTATTGCACGCAAAATCCTGATGGAATATGACAGCTCGCTTCTGAGTAGTGAACCGAGACCGATCCCCATCGAAGCTATCATCGAAGTAAAGTTTGACCTGATTCTGGAGTATCACATTCTCCGCAAAAATGGTGCTGTATTGGGAGAAACCATCTTTGATGACGGCCCCGTCATCCTATATGATATGGATGAACGGTCGTATAAAATCATTGCTGTCAGAAAAGGAACGATTCTGATTGATGAACGCCTTTGTGAAACTCGCAGTATCGGGCGACTTCGCTTCACATGTGCCCATGAGCTGGCCCACTGGGTGCTACATAAGAATCTGTATTCTGGGACTGGGAATATTGCAGCATACAATGGACAGTGCTCTACTGACGAGAGCGATGGAATGATAGAGAGACAAGCGGATGCGTTGGCCACAGCCCTTCTGATGCCGCTTCCGCAAATCAAAAAGTGTTTTTATCGTCTCCGCTCCGGAAGAACTATGGAGCAAATAGTTGCAGAGATGGCTCAGATATTTGAGGTTTCCAAACAAGCTATGCAAATTCGCTTGCAGTCGCACAATTTAATGTAAATAAGGGTGCCTTGGATATAGGGTCCTCACCAGGACCCTATATCTGCCCCTTGTAAGTTTTTATGCCCAAAATGTTCGCTGGCCAGCGAACAAGGAAGGAGGAAACCATGAGGAAAGAGAGTGCAACGATCCGCAAATGCCACAGCAGACTTTCATCACTTGGTCTGGACAGCACGGTGGCTTTTCATAAGAGCAAGTTGATTCTCAAAATTTATCGGGATGTTGTCTGGGTGTTGAGTGAGAGAGCCCAAGAGCTCCAGGAGTATGCCTGGGAATTGGGCGATCAGGACCTGAGTACCGGACTATGCTATCTGGAGAACTTTGCTCCAGATATAGATTTGCAGGATTTTGAGGAGAAGGTCTGCTGCGTTATCCAAAGCCAAATGCTGGTAGATGTAATCAATCGTGCATTACTACGCCTGAAGCGGTATCCAGATCGAGGAGAGTTGTACTATGAGATCCTCAGCAAGCAATTCATTTACCGTTTCAACAGTACTGAAAAAGAGCTTCTGGATGAGTTGAATATGGAGCGCAGCGTGTTTTATGACCGAAAAAAGGAGGCGATTTATCTGTTTTCTATCTGTCTGTTTGGCTATGTTATCCCTGAATTGATGGATGGGGTGCCCCGACTTTATCCCGACTAAAGCCCGATACATCCCCGACGGAATCCCTACTCCCTTCCGATTTTGAACCTGCTATACTGGCTACAGTGGCAGGTATGCTCTAAAATTTGAATACTTAACATAAGGACTCGACACCGCTTTCCGCGGTGACCGGGTCCTTTTTCATTCCTGCCGCAAATATGGCGGCAGGAATGAGCCGGAGGGCGTTATAACGCCCCCGGCTTTTTTTCTGCCCGGCATTAGGAGGGCCGGCATGCGCTGGGAGGCGTACATTGCCAGGTACCCGTAGCCCCAAGGTTTTGATTTTCCAATCAAAATCTTGAAGCTACGGAGGTTTGCCACATGGCAGAAGAAAGAAAATACAGGATTCGGGTAGATGGAATCTTGGTGGACGTCAGCAAAGAAGTGTATCACGCATATTACAGCATCGAACGCCACACTCGCACCCTGGACGAGAAGGATACGCGCAACGGCAAGGTTTTATATAGCGATCTGGACACAGATGAGCTGCTGGGCGAGGAGGTGCTCCCTGATAGGAACGCTGAACGAGTTGAGGATTCCGCCATTTGCAGTATTCTGTGCGAAGAACTGCATTATCAACTTGCCATGCTTCCTGCCCAGGATAGGGAGTTGATACAGGCGCTATATTTTGAATGCCTGACAGAGCGGGAATATGCGAAGCAGATTGGCATTTCTCAGAAGGGTGTCAACAAGCGCCGTCAGAAGGTCTTAGATAAACTCAGGAGCATGATGAAAGCAAAATAAAAAATTTGGTTCTCAACCCTCTCACGAACTCGGCTTAGTAGTGAGGGGGTCAATTTATCTGCCCCCGCGCTCCTTGAAAACTGAATATCCGATTGTCTGAATACTTTCCTGCCGGGGCCCCTTGACAAGGGGCAAGCGACTTTGGAGGATGCGCCAAGACCACCTGTAGGTGCTGCGGATCGACTCGAAGAAAATGTTTACTGAAAAAGAGTTCGAAAGCTCGACTGCAAAAGCGCCTATCAACGACGGCCAAATAAGGTGCCAAGCGGGTCCATCCGTTCATAAAACAGCCGATGGCAAGCTGTATCGCAATGATTCCGTCAGGGACAATGATACTTCCGTCCAGTCCCAGCCCCCACCCAAATGGGGATCACGCAAGGAGGGCGGCCGACAGAGATCCTGCCGGGGGTGAGATTCCCATGACACGGTGAAGCCAGCCGTGGTTCAGACTAATCGCCCTATGAGCCAGCATTGTATTCGCTGGTTCTGCGCTTGGGGAAGTAGTGTCGAATACGAGCGCATCAGAAAGACAACACAAATGTAAAGTCTTAATATCAGAAGCCATGGGGATCGCTTCTGTCCAAAACCCATTATTGACAGGAATATGCCGTGTGTGCAGCCGTTCCGACCAGATACGGGAGATGTAGAGGCGGTCCCTATGTTTGTGGTATTAAGCCAAAGATGTTGAGGAGGTGTATCCCGTGAAAACATATTGCAGTCAGGAGATTAGCCGCGGCGATATTTACTATGCTGACCTGCGGCCGGTGATTGGGTCTGAGCAAGGCGGTATCCGTCCAGTGCTCATTTTGCAGAACAATGTTGGCAACCGGCACAGCCCCACTGTGATTGTAGCCGCCATCACCGGCCAGAAGCACAAACCCAGGCTCCCGACTCATGTAAGCCTGAATAGTTCGGTGCCTGGACTCTACCGCGATTCCATTATTCTGCTGGAGCAGCTTCGCACACTTGACAAGAGCAGACTGATGGATAAGGTCGGTTCATTGGGGAAAGCGCAAATGCTTAAGATCGACCATGCACTGGAGGTCAGTGTTGGACTTCTGTCAAGCTATAACACAGTTTGAGTTTGCCCGGTATTCTGGACAACTTATACCCATGAAGATAGACCAAACGATAGACTACCGGGGCCGTTCATCGGCTCCGGTGAACGGCACCCCATAACAGGAGGGTGTTTTATGACCAAGACAGAACTTCGAGATAACCTTGTATTTCTTTCTGCACTGAAGCTGCTGGGGCAGCTCACCGAAAAGGGCCTGCTGACCATGGAGGAGGCAGAGAAGTCCCGCACCGAGCTGGAACGAAAACTCCGCCCCACGCTGTTGTTCGCATGAATAGGCTCTGTACGAGAATAGCTTATTACCCAGTTTTCCTGCTCCTTTTTCGTTGGTGTTGGTAATAGCTATTGCGGAAGGGCTGTGGTAGTGTGTGTTGCTGAAAGGAGGTCAAAAAAGATATGACCGCAACAAACATAACCGCTACAAATACTCCGCGGGTCACCGTGATCGATCCACGAGTCCCTGAAAAAGCAAAGCTGAGGGTAGCGGCCTACGCCAGAGTCAGCAGTGACTCTGAAGATCAGGTAAACTCCTACATCGCCCAAGTCGACTTCTATTCTAAGCACATCGCGGGAAAAGAGGAATGGGAGATGGTGGACATCTACGCCGACGAGGGCATCTCCGGGTTGGAAGCCAGAAACCGGGATGAGTTTAACCGGATGATGGCCGACTGCCGGGAAGGAAAAATTGACCGGGTTCTCTGCAAGTCCATTTCACGCTTCGCCCGCAACACACAGGAATACATCCAGTTTGTGCGGGAACTGCTCCGGCTGGGCATCTCCATCCACTTTGAAAAGGAGAACATCGATACCGGGAAGATGACCTCGGAGCAGGTTGCCCAAATCTATGGGGCTTTCGCCCAGATGGAATCCACCAACCATTCCAGTAATATGCGCTTCAGCGTTCGTATGCGGATGGAAAAGGGATTGTTTGTCCCATCCTCCGTCCCCTATGGCTACCGGCTGGCAGGGAGGGATCTGGAGATCATACCGGAGGAGGCCGAGGTGGTCCGCCGCATCTTCTCCGCTTATCTGAGCGGCCAGGGAAAGGATGATATCGCCAGAGAGCTGAACCAGCTCGGGGTGGATCGAGGTCGAAACCGCGGGAAGTGGCATCCCAGTACGGTGGCCTACATCCTGACCAATATCACCTATACTGGAGATATGATCTGGCAAAAAAGCTACGCCACAGATACCATTCCCTTCCGGCAGGTTCGAAACCTCGGCCAGAAGCCCCGCTACTTTGTAGAGCACAGTCACCCGGCTATCGTAAGCTGTGAGGATTTTCAGAGAGTACAGGAACTGATGTCCTCCCGCAAGGGGCAGTTCCAGGGGACGCACCGTATAAGTAAGGGCAGCCTCTATGATAAACACATCTACTGCGGGGAATGCGGTTCTCTCTGCCGCAAAAAATTCACAGGTGGAAAGATTTACTGGGTCTGCCGCCGCCACGATGGAAACAAAGCAGACTGCCCTGCCCCGCAGATTCCAGAGCCAGAAATTACGGCGGCTGTCCTGCGACTCTACCACAAGCTGAAGCTTGGTCAGGAAACTGTCCTGCGGCCCGTCCTCAGCCAACTGCAGGAGCTTCGGGAACGGGAACTCCGCTCCAATCGCAAGATCAGCGATATTGACAATGAAATAGCCCGTATCTCAGAGCAGAATCTCGTCCTTGTTCGGCTGAAGTCGAAAGGGTATGTGGATTCTGCTCTTTATTTATCCCAGATGGATGAGATCGACCATAAGCTGCGGGAGCTCAGGAAGCTGCGACGCCGTCTTCTGGAGGCAGCCGGTGAAGACCGGCAGATCCATGACACAGAGCGAATGATGGAGTACCTGGAGGATGGTCCGGAATGGCTGGATGAGGTTCCTGCGGAACTGTTTGGGGAACTGATTGAGCGGATCATCATTATCAGCCCGGAACGGCTGAAGTTCCGCCTGCTGAATGGGATGGAACTGGCAGAAAACATAGAGAGGACGGTGCGATAAATGGCGTGGCAAAGAAAAATTCCTTTCGGCTATCAGGTTCGGAATGGCAGGATCAACTGCCATCCGGAGGAAGCAGAGCTTGTAAGGGCTATCTTCTCCCGCTATCTGCTGGGCGGCTCCTACAGTCAGATCGCTGACGAGATGACCCAGCAAGGTGTGCGCTATCATCAACATACTGCCCAGTGGAACAAACACATGGTCAAGCGGATTTTGGAGAATGAACGGTATCTCGGGATGGATGGCTATCCCCAGCTGGTGACAGATGAGGAATTTCTCGCTGTCCGCCTGCGGCGGGGAGAACAGAACACCTACGCTCCATGCCCAAGCGAGATCATCCCTATACGGGACAAGGCGGTCTGCGCCCTCTGTGGAGAAAAGATGGCGCGGGATACCAAATCCCATGGCCGCCCACGCTGGCGGTGTAAAAATCCAGAGTGCGGCGGCAGTGTATATCTTGATGACAGCATCATTTTGGAACGAGTGGTGCAGAAGCTCAAAGTGCTGGCTCATTCTCCTGCGTGTATCCAGCTTCCTAAAGCCGCCCCTGCCTCAACAGATGCCCTTCGCATCGAAAATGAACTGGCCCTCTGCTTTAACCGGGCCGATATCAACCCGGAATATATGAAAACACTGATCATGGCCGCCGCTGCCGAGCGGTATGCCGGCCTGAACGATCCAACGCCGGCCCACAGGCTGGCACTGCTGCGGCAGAAGCTGGAGCTGGAGCCGGAGAACGAAGAAACCCTGTGGGAACTTTTTGAGTCGGCAGTAACCCATGTGTGCATCGGCAAAGGCGGAGAGATCAGCCTATCCCAAAAAGATCAAAAGGAGTGTGCCTCATGAACATACAGAAAACCGCCCCCACCCCCAAACTGGTCACTATGATTCCGGCTGACCCTCAGATGACAGAACGGGATCTTCGAAAAAAGCACCTGCGAGTTGCGCCTTACTGCCGGGTATCCACTGACAAGGAGGAGCAGCTCTCCAGCTATGAGGCCCAGATCGAATACTACACGGAAAAAATCGACGCCAATCCGGATTGGACAATGGTCCGACTTTATGCGGATGAGGGCATCACTGGTACCTCGGCTAAAAAGCGAAAGGCTTTTCTCCAGATGATCCGTGATTGTGAGCGCGGCAAAATCGACCTGGTCATCACCAAATCGGTGTCCCGGTTCTGCCGAAACACACTGGATGGCCTGAACTATGTCCGCCGCCTGAAACGGCACGGCGTGGGAGTCTACTTTGAGAAAGAGAATGTGAACACTCTCTTCATGGACAACGAGATGATCCTCACCTTTATGATGAGCCAGGCCCAGGCAGAAAGCGAATCCCTCAGCGGCAATGTGAGGTGGGGCCACCAGAAGAACTTCAAGGATGGAAAGGTCTATTACCACTGCAAGACCTTCCTCGGCTACCGCTGGGGTGCGGACGGACAGCCGGAGATCGACCCGGAGCAGGCAGCCATTGTCCGGCGCATCTTCTCCCGGTTCCTGCTGGGACACAGCGTCCGGCAGATCACCACCGACCTGATGGCGGATGGGATCAAAACAGCCACAGGGAAAACAGTGTGGCATGACAGTGTGGTTCAGAAGATGCTCTGCAATGAAAAATACATTGGTGACGCTCTCCTACAAAAAACCTACATCGCGGACCTGTTCACCAGAGAAAAGCGGGTGAATAACGGCGAACTGCCCAAATACTATGTCCATGACTGCCACCCGGCCATCATTGACCGGAAGACCTTCCAAAAGGTACAGGAGGAGCTGGCCCGCCGGTCCAGCCTGAAGAAAACATCCTCCAAAGCGAAGACGCAGCTTGGGAAATACTGCGGAAAGTATGTGCTCAGCGAGCTGCTGGTCTGTGGGGAGTGCGGCAGCCCTTATCGCCGGGTGATCTGGACGCAGAAAGGGGTCAAACGGGTCGTCTGGCGGTGCCAGAACCGGCTGGAGCATGGCAGGAAGATCTGTAAGCAGTCTCCCACTCTGGATGAGGGCGACATCCACGACGCCGTCATCTCCGCCATGAATGAGCTGTTCCGGATACAGGCAGCCAAGGATGCGGTGAAAGCCGGTATTGCGGCAGTCCTTGCCGGAGAAGAACAGACGATGAGCCTGCCTGCCGTGGAGCTTCAGATCCGGAACCTGCAGGAACGCCAGCTGGAGCTGTTCCAGCTGATCGTCAGTGCCGGCGCTGACTGTACCGACTATGATGAGGAGCTCCAACAGGTAAACATGGCCAAGACAAGGCTCATGGCCCAAAAAGCGGAGCTGGAAAAGGAACAGCGAGGCGCGGCGGCCTTCGAGAGTAGGCTGGAAGAACTTGACATGGCATTGGAGCAAGCCAGCGGCGCCCTTACGGATTTTGATGAACTCACCGTCCGTCAGCTGGTCAGCAACATCAAGGTGTTGGACAAGGATAGCCTGCTCATCTGCTTCAAGGACGGAACGGAGATCACCCAGACCATGCAAAGGAGGCAGACCGTATGATTTATATCACTGGCGATACCCACGGTGGATTCCAGAGGTTCGGAAACAAATATTTTCCGCCGCAAAAGCACATGAGCTGCGAGGACTATGTCATCATCACCGGCGATTTCGGAGGGCTGTGGGACGGAGGCCCAAAAGACTGGTATTGGCTGGACTGGCTGTCCGGCAAACCCTTCACCACCCTGTTTGTGGATGGAAACCACGAGAATTTCGACCTACTGAATGCCCTGCCGGAAAAAGAATGGCATGGAGGCCGGGTACACGAGGTGAGGGAGAATATCCTCCATCTGATGCGGGGGCAGGTATTCACCTTCGGCGGCCTCACTTGGTTCACGATGGGCGGGGCGTCCTCCCACGATATTCGGGATGGCATCCTCGATCCCAAAGAGCCTGACTTTGAACAGCGGTATTGGCTGCTGCGCCGAATGCGGGCCATGTTCCGAGTCAAGGGCGTGAGCTGGTGGGCGGAAGAAATGCCCAACAGTCAAGAATACGCAGACGCACTGAGCAGTTTGGACCGAATGAATTGGAAAGTAGACTGCATCCTAACCCACTGCGGCCCCAGCAGTATCGTGCGGAAAATCGACCCCTCCTATGGAAGTGATCAACTCACCAATTTTCTGGACATGGTCAATCAGCGGTGCCAGTTTATATACTGGTTCTTCGGACACTACCATGACAATCGGATCATCGATGATAGATACATTCTCCAGTGGGAGCAAATCTCCGGATTAGAGCTTTAAAATCAACAGCGGGTGGTATATGACCATCCGCTGTTGGCTTTGAGTGGAGACTCCCAGATTCAAAATGGACTGAAAATCTCTTATGTGGTACAATAACCTTGCACAAGCAGGAAAGACTATACGGAGAAAGGAAGTGAGCCAGGTATGAAGGAACGGACCTACATCTGCTGCGATCTGAAAAGTTTTTACGCAAGCGTGGAGTGTGTAGAGCGAGGATTGGACCCAATGACCACCAATCTTGTGGTGGCAGATCTTCGCCGCACGGAAAAGACCATCTGCCTGGCGGTCACTCCATCCTTGAAAGCCTATGGTATCTCGGGACGGGCACGGCTCTTTGAGGTGGTACAGAAGGTGGCGGAAGTCAATGCCAGACGCAGGCAGGCAGCCCCCGGCCGGCAGCTGACCGGCTCGTCCTGGAACGATACGGAGGTACAGAACGATCCATCCCTGGCGTTGGACTATATTGTCGCTCCGCCCCGGATGGCACATTATATTGACTGGAGTACCAAGATATATGGTGTGTATCTGAAATATCTGGCGCCCGAGGATATTTTCCCGTACTCCATCGATGAGGTGTTCATGGATGTCACCAACTATTTGGATACCTACAAGATGACTGCCAGGGATTTAGCACGAACAATTATTCTGGATATCTTAAAAACCACCGGGATCACTGCTGCCGCTGGAATGGGTCCCAACCTCTATTTGGCTAAAATCGCCATGGATATTGTGGCAAAGCATGTCCATCCAGACAAGGATGGGGTACGGATCGCCAAACTTAACGAGATGACATATCGGCAACTGCTCTGGACCCATCGTCCGCTTACGGATTTTTGGAGGATTGGCAGAGGCTATGCCACCAAGCTGGAAGCCCATGGCCTATACACCATGGGTGATATTGCCCGTTGCTCCATCGGGAAACCGACAGACTATCACAATGAGGAGATGCTCTATCGGCTCTTTGGAGTCAACGCAGAGCTGCTCATTGATCATGCCTGGGGCTGGGAACCCTGTACCATAGCGGATGTAAAGGCATATAAGCCCGAAAATAAGAGCATTGTTTCCGGCCAGGTACTCCAGTGCCCCTATTCCTTTGACAAGGCGCGACTGGTTGTCCGGGAGATGGCGGATGCACTGGCGTTGGATCTGGTGGACAAGGGGCTGGTCACCAATCAGCTGGTGCTGACCGTAGGCTATGATATTGAAAATCTGGTATTCACACAGGGCACCGCGGCCTATACCGGAGCGGTCACCACGGATTGCTACGGACGAAAGATCCCCAAGCATGCAGTGGGGACGGAGAACTTCTCCTATACCTCTTCGGCAAACGACCTGCTGGGAGCCGTCACTACTCTCTATGACCGAATCGTGGATAGGACTCTGCTGATCCGCCGTCTCAGCATCAGTGCCAATCGCCTGCTTCGTGAAGATGAAGCGCCCAAGCAGGACGAGACCGAGCAGTTGGATCTTTTCACCGACTATGTGGCGAGGGAGGAGCAACAGGCGGAGTATGAGGCTGAGCACGCTCGGGAGCGGAAGATTCAGAAGACCATACTTAGGATCAAAAAGAAGTTCGGAAAGAATGCCATCCTCAAAGGTATGAACCTGGAGGATGGGGCAACCGCCAGAGAGCGAAACCAGACGATTGGAGGGCACCAGGCATGAGCGGACCATACGATGATATCATCCAGCTGCCGCATCCCACTTCGGCCAGACATCCGAGGATGTCCCTCTCAAACCGTGCGGCACAATTTTCACCCTTTGCCGCTCTCTCCGGCCATAGTGCTGCACTTGCCGAAACAGCACGGCTGACGGACCAGCAAATCGAGTTGAGCGATGATGATAAGGCTGTGCTCGATCAAAAGCAGCGCATCCTATTGGAGCATATCAATGAACACCCGGAGATCATGGTGACATGGTTCCAGCCGGATGAGAAAAAGGATGGCGGCCAATATATTACGACTACTGGACGGCTGAAAAGGTTTGATGAATCCGCGTGTATGCTGCTTTTGAAAGACGGATCAAACATACCGATCAGCCATATCATCGGACTGGAAAGCGCATATTTCGAAGGTCTCTTTTGAAACAATATGTTGATGTAGTCTCATATTTAATTGATAGCGATAAAGTATGATGCCTGAAAGATTTGCCTGAACTAAATATCAACTCTACACAGGAAGCTGGCATCCAGTAGATTGGTCCTGTTTTATAAGCTGTGGACCCTTTTTCACCAAAAACAAAAATATCGATTTTAACCGTCCTTTGCAAAGGGTAAGTCCTTACAGGACTTGCCCTTTTTTCATTTCCGGAGCTCTTTTATTGCACGGAACGGTGCATCTTCCGTTATCCTCTCCTCCTACTGGCAGAAGGACTTATTCCTTACTATAATGCAGGAGGTTCCAATATGACCGAAGAAAACTACAATTATCGCACAGTCAAACCCTGCTTCGCAATCAATTCCCCGGCAAAGGAAAGTTAAAAATCCCTGTCATTCCCAAGTTTCAAGAGAACTCCGGAGACTTTGATGATCTTCTGTTGATCGGTTTTGACAAAACTCATCCGGAGGATCAGAATCATCTTGACCGTATGGTTCATTTCTTCCTGTATGACTATCGTTTTGAACGAGTCTGGAAGAATCCGGACAGCGACATCGAAAAACTCTCCTGATACCGCGCGGTGCTGTCTCCGAATTTCAGCATGTATCTGGAAATGGCGCCTGTTATGCAGCTTTACAATGTGTTCCGCAACCGCTGGTGCGGCGCCTATTGGGCCTCCAAGGGAATCCGTGTTATTCCCACGGTAAACTGGGGTGATGAATCCACCTTTGATTTCTGTTTTGAGGGGATCGAAAAAGGCAGCGTTGTTGCGGTCTCCACCTATATGGCATCTGAGCATGATAACCGCTGCGACCAGAAAGAATGGTTCATGGCCGGCTATAATGAAATGCTTCGGCGTATTGAGCCGGAAAAAATCATCTGCTACAACACGCCGTTTCCTGAAATGCAGGGGAACATTGTGTATGTGGACTATGAGCGCAGCTCGTGGAGATATATGAGCTATGAGAGAAATTATAAGGCAGAAGATCTCGACGCTTTCAAAATCGGCGAGACATATCGTCCCGAACGTGATACAATAGAGCCATACCTGATCGGCGGCACTTATAAGGGCGGCGGCAGCGCCTATGGTGGAAAGTGGAAGCCCTCTAAGCCGGATGATGAACGTTTTTTAGGTGAACCCGGCAGCATCAACCGCACAGCTGATCGTAACGGGGATTTAAGAGAAACTAAGATTGGCGCAGACGGTAGGGCAGTCAAGGAACGGCATTACTCAAATCACGGCAATCCCAAACAGCACTCGATTCCTCACGATCATAACATTGTATGGGAAGGTAACCGACCAAACTGGGGCAAAGCAGAAAACTATTGGGGCGGAGATATTCCTGATTTCAAGTCATATTGGAGGTGTGGCATGCCCTATCGCATTTTAAAATCCAAAAACTCATTGGAAGATAACCGTTTTAAATCGATCAGCGATTTTAAGTGGTGTATGAAATGTGGCGGAGAAGTAGAAATTGAATGGAACGGCATTCATTATGGCATTATTCGATATGGAACAGATGACAAAATCACAATTTATGTTTGGAATTGTCCCGAGACGGAATGCTGCTTTAACACCGCTGATGATGCACTTGAGTACATGGTCGGTTCCGATCGTCTGCGTGATGTGATTACGCAGGTCACTGTGCTTAACCGTTCAATTTAGGATGAATACCTCTTGCCGACTGCCAGCAAACCATTGGTATATCTGCGTTTTCTGAAATCCTATAATTACACTCGGACCAAAGGGTAAGTCCTTACAGGACTTGCCCTTTTTTCATTTCCGGAGCTCTTTTATTGCACGGAACGGTGCATCTTCCGTTATCCTCTCCTCCTACTGGCAGAAGGACTTATTCCTTACTATAATGCAGGAGGTTCCAATATGACCGAAGAAAACTACAATTATCGCACAGTCAAACCCTGCTTCGCAATCAATTCCCCGGCAAAGGAAAGTTAAAAATCCCTGTCATTCCCAAGTTTCAAGAGAACTCCGGAGACTTTGATGATCTTCTGTTGATCGGTTTTGACAAAACTCATCCGGAGGATCAGAATCATCTTGACCGTATGGTTCATTTCTTCCTGTATGACTATCGTTTTGAACGAGTCTGGAAGAATCCGGACAGCGACATCGAAAAACTCTCCTGATACCGCGCGGTGCTGTCTCCGAATTTCAGCATGTATCTGGAAATGGCGCCTGTTATGCAGCTTTACAATGTGTTCCGCAACCGCTGGTGCGGCGCCTATTGGGCCTCCAAGGGAATCCGTGTTATTCCCACGGTAAACTGGGGTGATGAATCCACCTTTGATTTCTGTTTTGAGGGGATCGAAAAAGGCAGCGTTGTTGCGGTCTCCACCTATATGGCATCTGAGCATGATAACCGCTGCGACCAGAAAGAATGGTTCATGGCCGGCTATAATGAAATGCTTCGGCGTATTGAGCCGGAAAAAATCATCTGCTACAACACGCCGTTTCCTGAAATGCAGGGGAACATTGTGTATGTGGACTATGAGCGCAGCTCGTGGAGATATATGAGCTATGAGAGAAATTACAAGGCAGAAGATCTCGACGCTTTCAAAATCGGCGAGACATATCGACCTGAATGTGATACAATAGAGCCATACTTGATCGGCGGCACTTATAAGGGCGGCGGCAGCGCCTATGGCGGAGCATGGAAACCATCTAAGCCCGAAGACCATCGTTTGATTGGAAAACCCGGAGAAATAAAAGTAACCTATGCCAAGGACGGCTCAAAAGTTGAGACGAAAATTGGAAGTGATGGTCGAGTTGTTGCGGAAAGACACCATACTACAGCCCCCAACCCCAAATTTCATTCGAACCCACACGACCATAAAATCAATTGGGAGTTTCCCAGAAAAGGAGTCCCTAATTTTGAGAAGCCACATACGAATTACTGGAGCGATGAATATCCCAATGGAGCACCAGAGTTTAAGGCTTTTAGAGGTGCTGTTATGAAATATACGTTTAATTCTGCTGAAGAGAATTGCTTCAAAACCATATCTGATTTCAAAGAATGCATTATTCGCGGCGGAGAACCTGTCTTTTTCTGGAAAGGACTGCAATATGGCGTTTGTTTTTACGGAAATAAGTACTGCATCGCACTTACAAATGGAGAGCAAGAGAAAATTTGTGATACACCCGATGATGTTCTGGACTATCTTGTGGGGGAAGATCGCTTGCGTGACATTATTACCCAAGTAACAGTTCTGCACCGAAATGTTTAGAATAAATACCTCTTGCCGACTGCCAGCAAACCGTTGATATATCTGTGTTTTCTGAAATCCTATAATTACACTCGGACCAAGTAATGATAATCCGAACTACATTATCCAGGTGGGTAATGTGTTCGGATTTATCATTTCTATTGAAAATGTGCTTTAATGGGCAAGGGCGGGTTGATAAACTTGCCCTTGCTTTTTTTCTTTTTATTTGATATTTTATCCTTATCAGATAAATTCTGATTCATGGATTCTGATTTATGGAGATTAAAATATGTGGTTAGTAATGGGTTTTGGTGCAATTATTTTTGCAATCCTAAATTTGGTTTGGACATCTAAACAGAAAAATTCAAAATGGTTTGGTTTCATAAGTTTATCGTTGACAGCATTAACTGCATGCTCATTTTATTCGGATGCCGCTGTGCAAGTTGCCGCTGAAGATTGGGGGGCTCTTATGGATATACTGCCTTCTATGAGCAAAACGTTATGGATTTGCGTCATCCTATCTATTTTGGTAAATTCTATCACGCTTTTGGGAGATAGGAAGTAATTCAATTTCAGCTTGTCGAGCCAATGATGAAGGGCGGGAGCATCGGTTAAGATGTTCCCGCCTTTGTTATACCTTATTCTTTTGTTCGGCCTGCTGTTTTGCTTTCCGCTACCTTTGCTGAGCGACCGATCATATGGGCTTGAACCTGAAAGACTGTAAAATCGCTCAGAGGTGCCTTAAAACGCGAAATAGAGGGCGTTTTAGCAAAGCAACATTGCATATCCACAGAGGGCAGCCCGAAAGGCCCCCATTTTTGCGTTTTCTTATGGTGCAGCACCAAGAGAAATCACACGCAGGGCGGCGGAGGTATAAGGGATATCACACTATTCCTTCGGAGCGATTCTGCGAGCCAAGACAACGCAATTTAATTAACGCAGAAGACGGAATTATTTATAAAGATTTATGATGCACATGGAGAAAAGAGATTTTTTTGAAAATGTACTTGAAAAGGGAAGAAAGCTATGGTAATATAAGCTTCTGTAAGATGATTTTTTGCGCCTGCGCGCAAATGAATGTTCGGAGGTTGTCCCTATGAAGATTGCGATTACGATTTTGCAGCTGCTGTGCGGCTTGGCTATCATCCTGATTGTCCTGCTTCAGTCCGGCAAGAGCGAGGGTCTGTCCGGCGCGATTGGCGGCGTTGCAGATTCTTTTCTGGCCAAGAACAAGGCAAAGACCATCGATGCCAAGCTGGCTCGCGCTACCAAGTGGTTTGGCGCAGTGTTCCTGATTCTGACGCTGATCCTGCTGATTATTGGCTGATTGATTTGTGCGGAAAGCACCGGGTATTTGCTTACCCGGTGCTTTTTTATACCGGAGAACAGGAGACGGGAAATTTGCCCAAGGCGGTACGCAAAAAAATGAAGCCGTTCGGATGAAAAGCACCGGAGAAATGTTACCGTTTGGTAGCATGATCGAGAGGTGATACGATGTTCTTTCAACGGCTTGAAGATTTACGCGTCGATCATGATAAGTCGCAGATTGAAATAGCGGCGTACCTGAATATGAACCGGAACGTATACTGGCGTTATGAAAAGGGAGTCCGGGAAATACCGGCATGGGCAGTCATTAAGCTGGCGGACTACTACCACGTCAGCACCGACTACCTGCTGGGGCGGACGGACCGGCCGGAGCCGTATTCTGCAAAATGAGAAAGCTGGCCCTGTTTTGCGGCGGCTTTGCCGCCGGGATCTTTCTGGCGCAATACGCCCTGCCGGACGGCTGGCTGCTGCCCGGCGGTCTGGTATGTCTGGGCGCAGGCGTTTGGGCGCTGCTTCTGCCGCCGGACTGGCGGAGACGGATGGTGCTGTGTCTGGTTGGCGCGGCGCTGGCTCTGGGATGGGACTGGCTGTATCTGCGGCAGGTCAGCGCACCGATGGAAGTGCTGGTTGGCAGCCGCCAGACGCTGACCATGACGCTGGCGGAGTATCCTGCGGAAACATCCTTCGGCGCAAAAGTCACCGTACAGGCGGAGGAGCTGCCGGGAAAGCTGGCTTATTACGGAGATTCCACTCTTTTGCAGCTGACGCCCGGCCAGCGGATCACGGACGATGTGTACCTGCAAAGCGCCTCACGCATCCGGGACGATGACGTGGCGGTGTTCAACTCCAAGGGCGTATTCCTGCTGGCCTACAGCCGGGGAACGCCTGCTTTCGGCAGGGGAGACCCGGAGGCAGTTCGCTGGTGGCCTGTCCGGCTGGGCCATAGGATGCAGGCGCAGATCCGCACGCTGTTTTCAGGGAATGATGCCGGGTTTCTGCTGGCGCTGCTGACAGGCAGAAAAGGGGAGCTGTCCGCTCAGGCGGACGTGGATCTCTCCGAGGCTGGTGTCTACCACATTCTGGCGGTCAGCGGGATGCACTGCGCCTATCTGCTGGCGCTGGTGGAGTTCCTGACGGGGAAGCACCGGCGGCGTCTGACGGCAGCGGTGTCCATTCCCATTCTGATATTTTACGCACTGCTCACCGGGGCGTCCCCCTCTGTGGTGCGGGCCTGCGTCATGCTGAGCCTGCTGACGGCGGCGCCCCTGTTCCGGCGGGAAAGCGACCCACCCACAGCACTGCTGACTGCGCTGTTCCTGATTCTGGCCGCCAATCCCTTTGCGGCAAAGTCCGTCAGTCTCCAGCTGTCTTTCGGGGCGGTGACGGGGCTGCTGTGGCTGTCGCCCAAAGTCTATCAGGGCCTCATGGGGACAAAAAAGAAACACGGCAGGCTCACTGCCGCTACGGCGGCCAGCGTTTCTGCTACGACAGGGTGTCTGGCCCTGACAGCGCCTGTCAGTGCATATTATTTCGGCTGCTTTGCACTGGTTGGCTTTCTCAGCAACCTGCTGTGCCTGTGGGCGGTGGGGATCGTATTCGCCGGCGGGCTGCTGGCGGTGCTGCTGAGCTTTGCGTGGCTTCCGCTGGGGATGCTGGTCGGCCTTGTGCCGCGGCTGTTCATCCGCTATATTCTGGCAGTGTGTCACGCTCTGGCGGCTCTGCCGTATCACGGCGTCTATTTCTGCAATCCGTACCTGAAGTGGTGGATGGCATTTCTGTATCTCCTGTTTGCTGCTGCGTGGCTGATGAAGCCCAAGGGGCGGCGGAAGTACGCAGTGGCTGCGGCGGCGGGCGTTCTGACGCTGGCGGTAACGGTATGGGCCGGTACCGCCCGGTTCCACCACCGGCTGGATGTTGCGGCGGTGGACGTAGGGCAGGGGCAGAGTGTGATTCTCAAGTCCGGGACGGACTTTGCCGTGGTGGACTGCGGCAGCGGAAACAGCTGGCGGGATGCCGGATGTGACACGGCAGACCAGCTGCTGACCATGGGATGCCGGTCTGTGGAGCGGGTGATTCTCACCCATTTTGACGATGACCACATCAATGGCGTGGAGCATCTGCTGGCCCGGATCAACGTGGAAATGCTGACGGTGCCGGAGGAGACGGAAAACGATACGGAACGCCGGGAGATCCTGCGTCTGGCGGAGCAATACGGCGTCGCCGTGGAGACGGTGACGGAGAAAACGGTTCTGTCTTTCGGCGGCGGGGAACTGACGATTTTTCCGCCCCTGGGCGCAGGCGGCAGCAACGAACTGGGCCTGACCATTCTGGCTGCGGCAGGGGAGAGGACGTTCCTCATTACCGGCGATATGGAACGGGCCACGGAGAAGAAACTGTTGGATACCTACAGCCTGCCGGACGTGGATGTGCTGATGGCAGGGCATCACGGTTCCCGTGATTCGACCTCTGGAGAACTGCTGGAAGCAGTGACACCGGAGACGGTCGTTATCAGTGTGGGCAGCAATTCCTACGGCCACCCGGCGGAGGATACCTTGCAGCGGCTGGCGCGGGCGGGCTGCCGCGTCTATCGAACAGACCATCACGGCACAGTCTATATCTCATTTGATTAGGAGCGCATCATGGCATATGCGAAAAAGGCGTCGAAAAACGAAGCCTATCAAAAACTGAAAACCGACTTGAAAGAGGGTAATCCCCTTGGAAACGCCTACCTGTTTTACGGGGAGGAGAGCTACCTCCGGGAGTACTATCTGGGGGAGATCAAAAAGAAGCTGATCCCCGCCGGATTTGAGGAGTTCAACTACCATGTGCTGGAGGGCAAGGATCTGACGGCCCAGAGCCTGACGGAGATGGCGGAGACCATGCCCATGATGGCAGAGCGGACGCTGATCGTGGTGACGGACTGGGACATCTACAAGCTGAACGAGGATCAGCGGGAGCGGCTGATCGCCCTGCTGGCTGATCTGCCGGAGTATTGCTGCATCGTGTTTGTATACGACACGGTGGCCTACAAGCAGAACAAGACCCTGAAAAAGCTCTGCAAGGCCATGGACGCCCATGTGACGCCCGTTGAGTTCAAGGCGCAGGACACCTCGGATCTCACGGCGTGGATTGCACGGCGGTTCAAGGCCCTGGGCAAGCAGATCGACCGTCAGACGGCAGAGTATCTCATTTTCCTCTGCGGCGGACTGATGACCGGGCTTTCTCAGGAAATTGCCAAGATCGGCGCTTACGCCAAGGGGGATACCATCACCCAGAAGGATATTGACGCGGTGGCGGACCCGGTGCTGTCGGCGGAGATCTTCAAGATGACGGATGCGGTGTCCCAGGGCGATTATAACAGGGCCGCCGCCATTCTGGGAGACCTGCTGAAAATGCAGGAAGAGCCGATTGTGATTCTGGCGGCGCTGGGAAGCCAGCTGCGGCGGCTGTACACCGCCCGGATGGCCATTGACAGCGGCAAGGACAAGTACTGGCTCATGGAGCTGTGGGAGATGCGGTCGGACTACCCGGCAAAGCTGCTTTTGCAGTCTGCAAAGCGGGTCAGCGCCCAGTGGTGCGGCGATGCGGTGAAAATGTGTCAGGTGGTGGATCTGCGGATGAAGAGCCAGCGGGGGGCAGACCCGGCGGAGGAGCTGAAGCTGCTGCTGGCCCGGTTAGGAGCGGCCCGGAAATGAGAAAGATCAGGGAAGTCATTGTGGTGGAAGGCCGCTACGACAAAAATACCCTGTCCCAGATCGTGGACGCCACGGTGGTGACGCTGGGGGGCTTTGCCGTGTTCAACGACAGGGAGAAGGTGGCCTTTCTCCGGCGGCTGGCGGAGGAGCGGGGGCTCATCGTCCTGACGGACAGCGACGGGGCGGGCTTCGTCATCCGCAACCATCTGAAGGGGGCGCTGCCCCGCGACAAGGTGAAGCAGGCCTACATCCCGGATATCCGCGGCAAAGAGAAGCGGAAGCGCGCTCCAGGCAAGGAGGGCAAGCTGGGAGTGGAGGGCATGAAGCCGGACGTGATTCTGGAAGCGCTCCGCCGGGCGGGGGTGACCTTTCTGGACGAGGAAACAGCGCCGCAGGCGGAAAAAACGCCCATCACCAAGGCAGACCTCATGGAATGGGGACTGGCCGGGGGAGAGGGCAGCAGCCAGCGGCGGCAGGCGCTGCTGCGGCGGCTGGATCTGCCGGAGCACCTGACGGCCAACGGGATGCTGGAAGCCCTGAATCTGCTGGTGAGCCGCGAAAAATTGGAGGAACTGCTGGCGGATGACCGCTGAGCAGTGCGGGAAAGCGGCACAGATCGGATGGTTCAGCGAATCCTCTTGTTAAATAGATCAATGAAACCGCACAGTTCACTCACGAAGCGAACTGTGCGGCTTTTCGCTCGTAAGGGCTGCAACTGCGGGAAAGCGGCTGACTGCAAATCGAAAACTGAACGGTTCGCAGAACTGCACTTTTTGACGTGAGGGGGAATAACGGTTGAAGCAAATGGAAATGTTTGCTATAATATTTCAAAGAATCTTCTTGATGCAAAGAAATTGTTAAAATCTGGAGGCGACAGCATGGGCAGAATGTCCCATAGAAATCATGAACGGACAGAGCGGCGGATCTCCGCCGCGACCAGTTTGCTGATGTGCGCCCTGACGGTGCTGGCGCAGATCGCGGTGACACTGCTGCTGGTGCATTTTCTGAAAGAGAAAGCCAGCTTCGTATATGCGCTCTTGCAGCTCATCGGCGTTGTGGTGGCAATCCGGGTCTATCAACGTACCGGCAGCCCCTCCTATAAGCTGAGCTGGATGTGCCTGCTGCTGATTTTGCCGGTATCCGGCATGATCCTCTTCTGCCTCTGGGGCGGGACGCATCAGGCCAAGAAGCAGAGCTTGAAGCCTGTTCCGCCGATCCCGCAGCGGGAGAGCGTGAAGATGCTCAGCGGCATGAATCATGCGGCGCTGACCCGCCGCAGCCCTACGTGGGGACGACTGTCGGCCTATCTTCAGAAGCGGGAATTCTGGCTTTACCGAAATACCAACGCCGCCTATTTTGAGGAGGGCGAGGCGTTCTTTCAGGATCTCGTGCAGCATCTGAAGCAGGCGGAAACCTATATTTTTATGGAGTATTACATTCTGGCGGAAGGCTCTGTCTGGGATGAGATCTTCGCCGCTCTGCGGGAACGGGCCGCAGCCGGGGTGGAGATCCACCTGATTGTAGACGACTTCGGCACGCTGACCCGCCTTTCCGACGAGACGCTGCAAACCATAAGGGATGCCGGTATCGAGGTGGAGATTTTCAATCCTGTCCATCGGTATATCAGCCGCCTTTACTTCAACTATCGGGACCATCGGAAGATCACGGTCATTGACGGGGATACGGCTTATACCGGCGGCATCAACATCGGCGACGAGTACGCCAACCGCGTGGAGCGCTTCGGCCATTGGAAGGACAGCGGGATCCGGCTGGAGGGCGACGGGGCATGGGGCTTTGCCGCACAGTTTATGCAGATGTGGAAAATGCTGGGGCGCAGCTTTCCAAATGAGGACGATTACTACCGGTCCCGTCGGGAAGCGCCGGCGGCGGAGGGCTTCTGCCAGCCCTTTGAGGACGGCCCTCTGAATAACCCGGATAACCCGGCGGAAGCCGCCTATTTGCAGATGATCGCCTCTGCCAAGCGGATGCTCTACATCACAACGCCTTACTATGCGGTGGAGGAATCCATTCAGGAGGCGCTGTGCATTGCCGCAGATGCCGGGGTGGATGTACGGCTGATGATCCCGGCGATTCCTGATAAAAAGTTCGTCTATATGGTGGCAGAGACCTATTGGGGCGATCTCCTGCGCCACGGCGTGAAGATCTATAAGTACACGCCCGGCTTCCTCCATGCCAAGAGCGTTATGGCAGACCGGGAGGCGGCGCTGATCGGCAGCACCAATATGGATTACCGCAGCTTTCAGCTGCATTATGAGAACGCGGTACTGCTTTACCATATGCCGGTGATCGAGGATCTGCTGGAGGACATGGACGCCATTATGGACGCCAGCCAGCCGTATACGCTGGAGGAGTGGGAAAAGCGGCCGTGGCTGCGGCGGATGGCTGCGTCGATTTTAAAATTGGGAGCCATCTGGCTGTGATAAGAGAGGATCGGAAACGATGTCACGGGAACTGACGCCACAGGAGATTGCAGAGCGCAGTCTCATCAAAACCTACCGCAAATCCATCTGGAATCCCTTTATTGCCGCAGTGAAGCGGTATGAGCTGATTGAGCCGGGGGATAAGATCGCCGTCTGTATCTCCGGCGGCAAGGACTCTGTGGCGCTGGCCAAGCTGATGCAGGAGCTTCAGCGTCATACCGCCCAGCCCTTTGAACTGGTATTCATGGTGATGGATCCCGGCTACAATTCGGAGAATCGGAAGCTTATTGAGGACAATGCCGCCTTATTGGGGATTCCCATCACGATTTTTGACAGCGATATTTTTGATGTTACCGTCAGCGTGGAAAAGAATCCCTGCTATCTCTGTGCCCGGATGCGCCGGGGCTTTCTGTACGCCAAGGCGCAGGAGCTTGGCTGCAACAAGATCGCCTTGGGTCATCATTTCTCAGACGTAATTGAGACAACGGTTATGGGGCTGTTCTACGGCGGACAGCTTCAGGCCATGCCGCCGAAACTCCGCAGCAAAAACTTCCCCGGCATGGAGCTGATCCGGCCGCTGTACTGCGTCCATGAGGATGCCATTATCGCATGGAAAAACTACAACCACCTGCGGTTTCTTCAATGCGCCTGCCGGTTTACCGAGGAACGGGACGCCGCCGGAGACGGCGTGGGCCAGAGCAAGCGGCAGGAGATCAAATTCCTGCTGCGGGAACTGAAAAAGACCAATCCCAACATCGAAAAGAGCATCTTTCAGGGGATTAACGGCTTACAGCTGGACACGTTCCCCGGCTTTAAGCACCATGGGGTGTTTCATCCTTTCCCGGAATTGTACAATCACCCGGATTGGTTTGCGGGGGAGGGAGAAGCGGAAAAAAATCCGGCGGAATTCTAAAATAATCCTTGCAATTTGACGGATTCTATGGTATTCTATCATGGCTTACAAAGGGTGGTCCTCTGCCGTGCATATGCCAAAAGTGCGTTATTATGCAGGAAAAGCGGCACGAACGCCTATTAACAGGAGGAAAAAATCCATGGATCTCATTAAGGAATTGAACAAGGAAGCCCTGCAGAAAGAAATCACCAACGTTCAGGTGGGTGACACCGTCCGTGTCCACGTTAAGGTCAAGGAAGGTTCCCGCGAGCGTATTCAGGTGTTTGAGGGTACCGTCATTGCCAAGAAGCATGGCGGCATCGAGGAGACCATCACTGTCCGCCGTATTTCCTATGGCGTTGGCGTGGAGAAGGTGTTCCCCGTCCACTCTCCTTCCATCGACCACATTGAGGTGGTTCGCAATGGTAAGGTTCGCCGGGCCAAGCTGTATTATCTGCGTAGCCGCGTGGGTAAGGGCGCCAAGGTCAAGGAGAAGCTGTAAGCAGCTTTCAACTGAGCAGGAAAAGAGAGGCATCTGCCTCTCTTTTTTTGTTGAGCAGGATCCGGGAGCGAAAGAAAATCTCGAACATCTGTTTTTCCTGTTGCGGTTTGCCTGTAAATTTGCTATACTGATTCTAATTGAGAAGAAAAGGGGAGCATCGTGCGGATCTTAGGCATTGACCCTGGCTACGCCACCATCGGCTTCGGCTTGATTGAAGGGGAGCGCGCACAATTCCATATGGTGAACTACGGGGCCATCACCACTCCGGCGGGGCTGCCGCTGTCCAAGCGGCTCTACCAGATCGACCGGGATATGGAGGAGCTGATCGGCCAGCTGAAGCCGGATGTGATCTCCATTGAAGAGCTGTTCTTCAATACCAATATTACCACCGGCATTGCCGTGGCACACGGCCGGGGCGTGCTGCTGTGCGCCGCAGAGCGGTGCGGCGTGCCGCTGTTTGAGTATACGCCGGGACAGGTGAAGATGGCCGTTACCGGCTATGGCAAGGCGGAAAAGCGGCAGGTCATGGATATGACCAAACGGCTTTTGAAACTGGCGAAAACGCCGCGGCCGGATGATGCGGCCGATGCGCTGGCGCTGGCCCTTTGCCACGCAAGGAGTTCTACTTCACGGCTCCCGCAGATCAAGCCGGAGAAGGAAACTGTATAAGGAGAATACCATATGTTTTACTATCTGGACGGCACGGTGGCCGAGATCCTGCCGGGACTGGCCGTGATCGACTGCGGCGGCGTTGGATACGCCTGCATGACCACCAACAATACCCTGTCTCAGCTGAAAAAAGGGGAGAAGAAAAAGCTCTATACCTACCTGAACGTAGGGGAGAGTGTGTTTGACCTGTACGGCTTTGCCAGCCAGAATGAGCTGAACAGCTTCAAGCTGCTGCTGAGCGTGTCCGGCGTAGGGCCCAAGGCGGCGCTGGCGATTTTGTCCGCCAACACGCCGGAGGGACTGGCCATGGCCGTCGTCACAGAGGACGCCAAGTCCCTGACGGCGGCGCAGGGTATCGGCAGGAAGATCGCCCAGCGGATCATTCTGGAACTGAAGGATAAAATGGCCAAGGAGACCGCTGCCGGACTGGACTTTTCCGGCGGCAAGGGCGCTGCGGCGCCCGCCGTGTTTACCAGCAAGGCCTCGGAGGCTGCTGCGGCGCTGACTGTGCTGGGCTACTCCACGCAGGAGGTGCAGATGGCCCTCAAGGGCGTGGACGTGGAAACCCTGCCGCTGGAGGAGATTATCCGCCAGAGCCTGAAAAAGATGGTGAAATAATGGCCGGGCGGATGCCGATCCGGCGGCGTGCATCCAGCAAATGAATTTGACAGCATAGGAAGTGACGCTGTGAGCATTGATTTTGGAAACGATATTTACGAGGAGCCCATCGTGGCCAAGACCTTCTTGGCGGAGGACGCTCAGGAATCCTCTCTGCGGCCCAAGACTCTGGCGGAGTACATCGGTCAGGAAAAGGCCAAGGAGAATCTGAGCATTTTTATTCAGGCGGCCCGGAAGCGGCAGGAATCTCTGGATCATGTGCTGCTCCACGGGCCTCCGGGTCTGGGCAAGACCACGCTGGCGGGGATCATCGCGCAGGAGATGGGGGTCAATATCCGCATCACCTCCGGCCCGGCCATTGAAAAGCCGGGGGATCTGGCGGCGCTGCTGACCAATCTCAACGAGGGGGATATCCTGTTTGTGGACGAGATCCATCGGCTGAACCGCTCGGTGGAGGAGATCCTGTACCCCGCTATGGAGGACTATGCGCTGGATATCATTGTGGGGAAGGGGCCGTCTGCCAACTCCATCCGGCTGGATCTGCCCCACTTTACCCTGATCGGAGCCACCACGCGGGCAGGCCAGCTTTCGGCCCCTCTGCGGGACCGTTTCGGCGTGACGCTGCGGCTGGAACTCTACACTCCAGAGGAGCTGGCGAAGATCGTTACCCGCTCCGCAGGCATTCTGAACTGCGACATCGTGCCGGAGGGGGCTTATGAGATCGCCCGCCGCAGCCGGGGGACGCCCCGGATCGCCAACCGAATGCTCCGCCGGGTACGGGATTTTGCCGACGTGAAGGCTGACGGCGTGATCACCAAGGCGGTTGCGGACGAAGCCCTCTGCGCGCTGGAGATCGACTATCTTGGCCTCGACCCGGTGGATCGGCGGATGATGGCGGCCATCATTGACAATTACAATGGTGGCCCGGTGGGGCTGGAGACGCTGGCAGCCACCATCGGTGAGGAATCCGTCACGCTGGAGGACGTCTATGAGCCGTACCTCATGCAGCTGGGCTTCCTGACCCGGACGCCGCGGGGGCGGTGCGTGACCCAGAAAGCCTATCAGCATCTGCATAAACCGATTCCCGGCGGAAGCGTGAAGGAACCGCTGATGGATCAGCTGACCTTTTGAATGAGATGCTTTTGGTAGAAAACGGTCAAGCAAACGTTTCCTTTTATAAATTGCCTAAAAACTTCACAGTCATTTAAAGAATTTTCTATATTTTGCTTGACATTTCACTCAGAAAACAGGTATAATACAATATGTGCAAAGTTCCGAATGAAAATTTGAATTCCGCAGATAACCTGACCGATGAAAGCCTGTGCCGTATGGTCGCCTCCGGCGACCGGCGGGCGGAGGAGATTCTGGTTTCCCGGTATACCCGGTTGGTTCGCACCTGCGCCCGGCCTTATTTTCTGGCTGGCGGCGACAGTGAGGATCTGACGCAGGAGGGAATGCTGGGGCTGCTCAAGGCTGTGCGGGAATTCAACGGGGACAAGGATGCCTCCTTTCGGACGTTTGCCGAAATCTGCATACGAAGTCGACTGTATTCCGCCCTGCGTTCCGCAGGCCGGGAAAAGCATCAGGTTCTGAACCAGTCGGTTTCTCTGGATACTCCCGATTTTGACAGCAATTCCTACACCTCTGGCACCAATCATCTGGCGCAGCGCGACCCTGAAGATGCCCTTATCGACAGGGAATACACGGCAGCCCTCTTATCCGGTGTCCGGAAACAGTTGTCCGAATTTGAAGCAAAGATCTTGGGGTACTATCTGAATGGACTTTCCTGCGGCGAGATCGCACAGGAAGTGGGGCGTCCTCCCAAGTCCGTGGACAACGCTGTGCAGCGTATTCGACGCAAGGTGGCACAGCAAATTCTTTCCGGCGAATTCAGCTCGCGCTGAACGCAATATATTTTTCTTTTCAAAGAGAGGGTAAAATCATGTACGAAGACAAGACCTTAGTGTGCAAAGAGTGTGGCCAGGAGTTCGTGTTCACCGCCGGTGAGCAGGAGTTCTATGCTGAGCGCGGCTTCCAGAACGAGCCCCAGCGCTGCAAGGCCTGCCGTGACGCTCGCAAGAACGCTGCCCGCGGTCCCCGCGAGTATTTCACCGCTGTTTGTGCAGCCTGCGGCGGCGAGGCCAAGGTTCCCTTTGAGCCCAAGTCCGACCGTCCGGTCTATTGCAGCGAGTGCTTCGCCAAGATGCGTGAGCAGGGCTAATTGAACGATTTTTCGTTTTTGTCTCTTGCAATAAAAAGCGGCGCCTGTTTTCAGGCGCCGCTTTTGTCATCTGTCGATCTCTACAGGGAGAGAAACAGGTGTGCGGTTGTTCCGCCTTGCAGCGCAGCGCGCAGCCGCGGAAGCAGGTTCTGCGCGGTGGTCTGCGTATGGAGCAGCAGCGCCGGTGGGAGTTCCAGCGCAGAGCAGAGAGTAGCTGCCCCGGCGGAAAGTGTATCCGCAAGCGTCTTTCTCGACAACCCGGTAAGGCGGTTTTCCAACTTCTGCCACCGGGAAGCGGGATTGGACAGAGTGCGGGGATCATCTCCCAGAATAGCCAGCCCCAGAGCGTTGACGGCCACCGGCTCATAGAGGTTGATTAACAGATTCCGGTAGTCGGGGCAGCTCTGTTCCAGTACGGCTCGGATCAGGACAGGATCGAAGCAGTCCAGAAAAGCCTGCTCCAGACACAGCCGCCGGAGCCACTCGTTCACATAGTCCACGCCACGCAGCGCTTCCGATACCGGCTGGGACAGCTGGTGTCGATGTCGCAGGGGATCTCCTGTGCGAAAAAGTGAAAATCCCAGCGCTTTGAAAAGCTTTTCAGGCTGTTCAGCGTGTCTGACAGGGAACGGTTTTCTATATGCGGCCGGGATGCCAGCGCGGTTTGCAGCAGATGCTGAGAGAGCGTCAGTTTTTGGGAAAGGCGGCGCTGCCCCTGACGGAAATCTGTGTGCAGATCTGTCGAAAGCAGGACTGCCGGATTTCGGCCAGCGCCTAAGGTCAGCAAAATGGATTCCGCCAGTGCGGCTGCCGTTTCCGCAGGCAGGGAGGTACTGTCCGGGGCATAGAGCCGGGCCTGCTGCTTCAGAAGCCCCCACAGGGCTTCCTGGGCGCACAGAGTGTCCTCCGGCGAAAGGGACGGAAATAGGGGAGTCAGATCAAAAGGCGTGGCCGTCGTTCCTTTCTGCGGCATTGCGGAGAAACCGGATGGGTTCCGTGGATGCCAGTGCTTCCAGCGAGCCGCCAACGGTTTGGAATCGGGCTGCCATGGCGGCGATGAGGGCGTCATCCCCAACCAGATCCCGCGTTTCATTCTTCAAGGAGTAGAAAATCGTTGTCAGCTCTGCCAGTGTGCCGGCCCAGTCGGCCGGCTGGATATAGGGAGAGCCGCAGAAAGCGTCTGCCAGTTTTTTCAGGCCACCGCCGCCGAAATCAATACGCCCGGTATCCCGCAGAGCCGCCGCCTGATGCTGTGCCAGCATGACGGCCTGCCGGGGGGAAAGGACCATGCCGAATTGCTCCCAGACCCGGCAGCCCGCAATCAATTCTCCGGCAGCGGCGGGGAGATTGGAAAGCTTCATGTTGATCACCTCGGATATTTCTTACACCTGCGGCGATTCCAGAACAAGTCTTGAATTTTTTCGGAATTTGTGGTAATATAAAAACGGAAAATTAAAAGATTTGCCACGGCAAATCTTTTTTTCATGTAAGGAGAGCGCAATGGAAAACCATTTTGAAATCCGCATGACAGAGGATCAGCTGCGGGGGATCAGCTCCATCGGACTGGCGCACATGGGAGACGCCGTATTTGAGCTTCTGGTGCGGGGCTGGCTGTGCCAGCATGGTAAGGCCACCGGTAAGGGACTTCATCAGGCGACCATCCAGCTGGTGCGGGCAGAGCATCAGGCGGCGTGCGCCGAAAAGATCCTTCCTCTGCTGACGGAGGCGGAGCTTGCTGTGTTCCGCCGGGGCCGCAACGCGCAGGTACACTCCGTCCCACAGCACGCCAGCCGCGCTCAGTACGGTACGGCCACGGCGCTGGAGGCCCTGTTCGGCTGGCTGTACCTCAGCGGACAGCGGCAGCGGGCCAGCGACCTTTTTGAGACGATGATGGAGGATGAAGTATGCCGTTAGACGCCGTATCCCTGCGGGCCGTTGTAGAAGAGCTGCGGCCCCAGCTTCTGAATCTGCGAATCGACAAGGTGCAGCAGCCGGCACGGGATCAGGTGATCCTGCTGCTGCGGGGCAGCAGGCGTCTGCTGCTGAACGCCGGGGCCAATGCGCCCCGCCTTCAGCTGACGGAGCTGCCGCGGGACAATCCGGCGGAGCCGCCTATGTTCTGTATGCTGCTGCGGAAGCATCTGGTAGGCGCACGGGTGGCGGATATCATCCAGCCGGGATTGGAGCGGCTGGTGCGGATCGAACTGGATGTGACCGACGATTTCGGCCAGCCGGGACACCGGACGCTGGTGCTGGAGGCCATGGGACGGCGCTCCAACCTGATCCTGCTGGACGGCGAAGGCCGGGTCATTGACTGTATGCGGCGGGTGGACGCGGAGATGTCCGCCGCCCGGCAGGTTCTGCCGGGACTGTTCTATGAGCAGCCGGCTTCCACCGGGCGGCTGCCGTTTCTGGAGGAGACGGAGGAGGGCTTTGGGGAGAAGCTGGCGCAGGCCAATCCGGAAGTACAGCTGGATCGCTTCCTGCTGGATGCGTACTTTGGCATTTCCCCCCTGATGGCAAGAGAACTGGCATTCCGCGCCTGCGGAGAAACGGATGGGCGGCTCTGCAATCTGGACGAAGCCGCAAGAGAACGCTTTCGGACTGCTTTCTTCCAGTTTTCAAATGATGTAAAGGAAAAACGTTTCACACCGATCATCCTGAAGCGTGCCGGAGTTCCCTTTGAATTTTCCGCACTGCCGGTGCATCAATACGGCCCGGCGGCAGAGGCGGAAGCCTTTGAGAGCTTTTCCGCGCTGCTGGACAGCTTCTACGAGGCGAAGGAAAAGCAGGAGCGCGTGCGGCAGCGGGGAGCGGAGCTGATCCGCACGGCCACCACTGCACGGGACCGGGTGCGGCGAAAGCTGGCCTTACAGGAGAAAGACTATGCCGCCACGCAGGAGCGGGACGCCCTGCGGCTGTCCGGCGACCTCATCACCGCAAACCTCTACCGCATGGAGCGGGGGCAGAGCAAGCTGACCTGCCAGAACTACTACGATGAAAATCTGGCGGAGGTGACGATCCCGCTGGATCCGCTGCTGACGCCGCAGCAGAACGCCGCCAAGTATTACAAGCGCTACACGAAAGCCAAGACTGCGGAGAAATATCTCCGGGAGCAGATGGCGCTGGCCCGCCGGGATCTTGCGTATCTGGAAAGCATTTTGCAGGAGATCAATCAGGCAGAATCGGAACAGGATTTTCTGGACATACGCAGCGAGATGCGGGACGCCGGTTTTATCCGCAAGCAGGGGAAGAAAGTGCCGCAGCGGCCCTCAAAGCCCCGTGAATTCCGAACGTCTGGCGGATTCCGGGTGCTGGTGGGGCGGAACAACCGTCAGAACGACAAGCTGACGCTGAAGGACGCCGATTACCGGGACCTCTGGTTCCACGTCCAGAAGCTCCATGGCTCCCATGTGATCCTCTGCACCGCCGGGCAGGAGCCGGGAGATCAGGATATCACGGAGGCCGCCATGCTGGCCGCATACTATTCTCAGGGCAAGGACAGCGGCAATGTGCCGGTGGACTGCACACAGGTGAAAAATGTGAAGAAGCCTGCCGGGGCGCGTCCCGGCATGGTGATCTATACCACCTTCCGCACCGTGAACGTCACGCCGGAGGAAGCGCTGGTCAAGCAGCTGCAAACAGAAAAAAGAGCATAGAAAAAGAGCGCCTGCGGGCGCTCTTTTTTTGCGGGAAAGTTTAGGCCGTATGGGGCGCCTGACCGGTGCTGTCCTCGGTGTCCCGGAAGAGCAGCGTGATGCACCACAGACCTGCCAGCCCCACAAGGGCATAGATGATCCGGGAGAGAATGGCCATCTGGCCGCCAAAGAGAAAGGCAACGGTGTCAAAGCCGAACAGCCCCACGCCGCCCCAGTTCAGCGCGCCGACGATCACCAGAATCAGCGCAATTTTGTCAACGATCATGTTCTACCTCCTGTGATCTGTGAACTGCCCATAGTTTGCCGTGGATTCCGAAATCTATTCATGACTTGCAAGAACACGGGTTCCGCATTATAATACAGATACTTTGAATTATAAATTGACGAGGTGTCAGCATGGATAAGCGATTTGAACAGACCGCCTTTTTTCCGGCGGATATTCTGCTGCCGCAGGTGAGCGAAATGGAAAAATGGCCGGTGGTGGCCTGCGATCAGTTTACCTCCCAGCCGGAATACTGGGAAAATGCGGAAAAAATTGTGGGAAATGCGCCATCCGCTCTGCGGCTGGTGCTGCCGGAGGCCTATCTGAACAGTGCGGAGGTCAACCGCCGCATTGCGGGCATCAACGCATCCATGGAGGGCTATCTGGCAGACGGCGTATTCAAGACGCTGCCGGACAGCCTGATTTATCTGGAGCGCACGCAATCCGACGACCGGGTGCGGCACGGGATGATTGGCTGCATTGATCTGGAACAGTACGATTTTACCCCCGGCTCCGGCGCACTGATCCGGGCAACGGAGGGGACGGTGCTGGAACGGATTCCGCCCCGTGTCCGGGTGCGGGAGCACGCGCCGTTGGAGCTGCCCCATGTCATGCTGCTGATCGACGACCCCAATGGCACCGTCATTGAGCCGCTGGCTGGGGAGACTGGCAGGATGGAGACTCTGTATGATACGGAGCTGATGCTGGGCGGCGGCCATGTGAAGGGGTGGCGGCTGACGGATGAGCAGATGAGCCGTGCGGCGGCGGCCCTGAACGCCCTGAAATCCCCGGAAGTCATGGCGGAAAAGTACGGCATGGCGGGTGCGGCCCCGCTGCTGTTCGCCGTGGGCGACGGCAACCACTCTCTGGCAACGGCCAAGGCCTGCTACGAAAAGCTGAAAAAGGAAACGCCGGAGGCGCAGTGGGCGTCTCTGCCTGCCCGGTATGCGCTGGTGGAGGTGGTGAACCTCCATGATGATGCGCTGACCTTTGAACCCATCCACCGGGTACTGTTTCATGTGGACGGTCAGGATCTGTGGGCGGCGTTCCGGGCCTTTTATCCCGCAGCCCATACCGGCGCGGGGACGGGCCACACCGTGGAGGTCTGCGGTCAGGGACTGGACGGCGCGTGGACGGTTCCGGCTCCGTCGGCGCAGCTGGCAGTAGGAACGCTTCAGGCCTTTCTGGATGATTACTGCAAGCGCCGCCCAGAGGTGGAGATCGACTACATCCACGGGGATGACGTGGCCCGGAAGCTGGGCAGCCAGCCGGGCAACCTTGGCTTCCTGCTGCCGCCCATGGGCAAGGATCAGCTGTTCCGCACGGTGATGACGGACGGCGTTCTGCCCCGCAAGACCTTCTCCATGGGCGAGGCGCAGGACAAGCGGTACTATCTGGAGGCGCGGAAGATCCGGTGAATACACAGGAACAGGCTCCGGCCAAGATCAATCTGGCGCTGGATATTTTAGGCCGCCGGCCGGACGGCTATCATGAGCTGCGGATGGTGATGCAGGCCATTTCCCTCTGCGATACCGTGACTGCGGCGGAGGGCGGCAGCGGATTTCATCTGCTGGCGGACGGCTTTGCTGTTCCGGGAGGGAAGAAGTCTCTGGAACAGCAGGCGGCGGAAGCTTTTTTCGCAGCCATTGGCCGTCCCATGCCGCCGCTGACGGTGCATCTGAAAAAAGTGACCCCGGCCTATGCGGGGCTGGGCGGCGGCAGCGCGGATGCGGCAGCGCTGCTGCGCTGCCTGCGGCGGCAGTATGCGCCGGAAATGACGACGGAAGAGCTGCGGGCTATCGGCCTGACCGTGGGCAGCGACGTACCTTTCTGTGTTTCTGGCGGTACGGCGCTGGCAGAGGGGCGCGGAGAGCGGCTGACGATGCTGCCGGGGCTGCCAGACTGCCGGATCGTGCTGTGCAAGCCGGATTTTGGCATCCCCACGCCTGCGCTGTTTGCGCGGGCGGACGGCGTGCGGCTATCCCGTCGCCCGGATGTAGACGGCATGGTGCAGGCACTGACAGAGGAAAATCTGGAAGGGATCACGTCCCGGCTGTGCAACGTGTTTGAAGAACTGCTGCCGGAGGAGTACCGGGAGGTGTTCCGCATCCGGGAGCAGCTTCTGGAGCTGGGGGCGCTGAATGCCGCCATGAGCGGCTCCGGCCCCACGGTGTTCGGCATTTTCCAGGAGGCGGCGGCTGCCAAAATGGCGGCGGATGCGCTGAAATCCCGCTATGCACAGACCTATCTGGCAAAACCTGCGGGGACTCTGGTATAAAAAACAGAAATTCCGTCCAGAATTCCGATACAACGACTTGTATCGGAAAGGACGGAATTTTTTATGAAACAACGGTTACATCCCGTCGAGATTCTGCTGATGCTGACGGCGGCACTGCTTCTGACCTCCGGCGCGGTGGCGCTTCATACCCAGAGCGAGCTGGCAGACAAGGTGGTGCGGCTCCATGTGCTGGCAAATTCCGACTCTGGGGAGGATCAGGCCCTGAAGCTGAAGGTGCGGGACGCAGTGCTGGCGCAGGCATCGGAAACGCTGCGGGGCGTTACCGGCAGGGAAGAAGCCTGCCGACGGCTGACAGCACTGCTGCCGGAATTGGAAAAGACGGCGCGGGAGGTCATTGCGGCCAACGGATATGCTTACGGCGTCCGGGTGGAATTGGCGGAGACGTCGTTTCCCACCAAAACCTATGATGGCTTTGCTTTGCCTGCCGGGGAATATCTGGCGCTTCGGGTGCTCATCGGGGAAGCGGCAGGGCAGAACTGGTGGTGCGTGGTGTTTCCGCCGCTGTGTACCGCAGCAGCCAGCGACGTTCCAACAGTGGCGCTGGACGCCGGGCTGACGGATCAGGAGGTGGCGCTGATCACGGAAGCGGATGAGGGATATGTGCTGAAATTCAAAGCGGTGGAGCTGTGGCAGGCTCTGAAAGCCGAATTGGCAGGCTGAAAATTGAGGGGACTGAAAGGAAAAAACGGCGGCAGGTATTCGGAGTGCTTCCAAATATCTGCCGCTTTTCATAGGGGTTAGCGATGTGTACCATGGGGAAATAGGAAAACTCCCGGACATTTGTCCGGGAGTTTGTCTGTACATTTAGATCGCTCTGGTGACCTTACCGGAACGCATACACCGGGTACAAACATAAACATGGCGGGGGGAACCGTTCACGATTGCCTTCACACGCTTCACATTGGGCTTCCATGCACGATTGGAACGCCGATGAGAGTGGGAGACCTGAATGCCGAACGTTACGCCCTTGTCGCAGAACTCGCACTTTGCCATCCGTTGCACCTCCTTGCTGTTGCGTAATCCGTGCTTTACATACAAGCACAAGTAGTATCATAGCAGAACGAAACACAAAATGCAAGGAAAATTTTCAAAAAATACAAAAAATTTTGAAAGCGCGGGGGGGAGCGTCGGAGCAAGCTTTCGGCAGACGTACAGAAAAGACTGCTGGCAAACGCTGGGTAGGAGCGGAAGCGGAGAGAAAGCAAAACGGAAGTTGTCCGTCTGCAAAGTATTGTAAAGCATCCGCAAATCATATATAATAGAAACTGTATCAACAGGAAAAATTTCTGACCGCCGCCCCGCGTGTGCGGTGTTGGAATACAGATGAGAAAGGTGGACATTATGAGCGAGAAGGGGACCAGTCTGGCAAGATATGTGGAGCATTTCGGCCTTGAGATCCTGAATCGGGGGGATACTTATGACACAGACCTCATTGAGGTAGTCAACCTCAACCGCCCGGATCTGCCGATTCTGGGCCTGTTCGACTATTTTGACGCCCGCCGGATTCAGGTTATGGGCAAGGCGGAAGTGACGTATATCATGAAAATGAGCGAGACCCGCCGCACCAAGGTGTTTGACGACCTGTTTTCCTATACCATCCCGGCGCTGGTTCTGGCCCGGAACATGGAGTGTCCGCCGGAGTGTCTGGAGAATGCCCGGAATCATGGCCGCACCCTGCTGCGGACTACAGAGAAAACCGCAGACTTTGTCAGACGCACCATGGAATATCTCAGCAAGGAGCTGGCACCCTGCATCACCCGTCACGGCGTTCTGCTGGATATTTACGGCGAAGGCGTTATGATCACCGGCGACTCCGGCGTGGGCAAGAGCGAGGCGGCCATTGAGCTGATCATGCGGGGCCACCGTCTGGTGGCGGATGACGCGGTGGAGATCCGCTGCATTGCAGACCGTCTGGTAGGAACCGCGCCGGAGGTAATCCGGAACTATATCGAGCTGCGGGGCATCGGCGTGATCGACGTTCGCCAGCTGTTCGGTATGCGGGCGGTGATGCCGGAGTCCCAGATCGATCTGCTGGTGGAATTTGAGCCGTGGGACAACGAAAAATTCTATGACCGTCTGGGCATTGAGGATCGCTTCATTGACATTCTGGGCAAGCAGGTGGCCTGTGTGACCGTGCCGATTCGGCCGGGCCGGAACTTGGCCAGCATCGTGGAGGTGGCGGCGCTGAACAACCGTCACCGGCGGTATGGCTACAATGCCGCCGAGGAGCTGGCCCGGAAGGTGGATCTCCGGGCGGATATGGGCAGTCAGCCCGGCGGACAGGCATGATGGATGTCGGGATTGACGTAGGTGGAACCAACCTGCGGGCTGGCGTTGTGGATGAGCAGGGGAAACTGCTCTCCCGCGTGTCCCAGCCGGTGGGGACGCTGAAAAGCCCGGAGGAGCTGATCCGGCGTCTGGCAGAGTTGGCTCAAAAGGCAGTGGAAGATGCCGGGACGCCGGAAAAACAGATTCAGTCTGTAGGTGTTGGGATTCCCGGTGCGGTATCGGAGGGGAACATCCTCTATACCTGCAATCTCCCTTTGCGGGACGTGCCGTTTGAGCAGCTGTTCCGCCGCTTTTTCGACCGCCCGGTGTATCTGGAAAACGATGCCAACTGCGCGGCGGCAGGGGAGTGGCTCTACGGCGCAGGCAGAGGGCGGAAGAATTTTGTGATGGTCACGCTGGGAACCGGCCTTGGCGGCGGCTTTATTCTGAACGGAAAGCTCTACGACGGCGGTGGAATGGCCGGAGAGATCGGGCATATGGTGATCCGGCGGGATGGCCCGGCCTGCGGCTGCGGCCGCCGGGGCTGCTGGGAAGCCTGCTGCTCCGCCACGGCGCTGATCCGGCGGACACGGGAGACCATGGCCGCGCACCCGGAGAGCCTGCTGAACCGCCTTGCGGCGGAAGCGGGCGCTGTAGATGGCCGCACGCCTTTTTCGGCAGCGGAACGGGGCGATCCGGCAGCGCTGGCGCTGTGCCGGGCTTATGCGGAGGATCTGGCAGCCGGTGTGACGAATCTGGTGAATCTTCTGAACCCGGAGACGGTGGCCATCGGCGGCGGTGTGGCGGGCGCGCCGGAAGAACTGCTGTTGAAGCCTGTCCGGGAACTGGTGGAGCGGGAATGTTATGGCCGTCATGTGGGCAAAGTCCCCCGGATTGTCACGGCGGAGCTGGGCGGCGACGCCGGGCTAATCGGCGCGGCGTCCCTGCGGAATGTGAATTGAGGAGGCATCCTGATGGATTGGACAATACAATTTGATGAAGCGGTCAGCCGGTATCTGCCGGATCTGAAGGTGGTCTGTGACGAACCCATGAGCCGCCATACCACCTTCCGCATCGGCGGCCCGGCAAAGCGGATGGCGTACCCATCCAGCCGGGAGCAGCTGGTGCTGCTGCTGAATTTCGCCGAGAAAAGCGGCGCCGATCCGCTGGTGATTGGCAATGGAAGCAACCTGCTGGCCCCGGACGAGGGATTGAACCGGCTGGTGATCGATACCTCCGCCCACCTGAACCGGGTGGAACAGACGGCAGAGCATATCATCCGTGCAGACGCCGGCGCTACGCTGGCTCGAACGGCGGATCTTGCCTGCAAGCTTGGCCTCACTGGGCTGGAATTTGCCCATGGGATCCCCGGAACGGTGGGCGGCGGCGTGTGCATGAACGCCGGGGCCTACGGCGGTGAGATGAAGCAGGTGCTGCGCTCTGCTTCCGTGCTGTTCCCGGAAGCGGGCGTCCGAACCCTTACCTGTGAGGAACTGGAACTGGGATACCGGCACAGCCTGCTGACAGAACACCCGGAAGCGGTGGTGCTGGGGGCGGAGTTTGCCCTGACGCCCGGCGATCCGGCGCAGATTCGGGAGACCATGCGGGAGCTGATGGCCAGACGCAAGGCCAGCCAACCGCTGGAATGGCCCAGCGCAGGCAGCACCTTCAAGCGGCCGGAGGGGCATTTTGCCGGAACGCTCATCGACCAGTGCGGATTGAAAGGGCTGACCGTAGGCGGCGCGCAGGTGTCGGAAAAGCACGCAGGCTTCCTCATCAACCGGGGCGGGGCCACCTTTGCGGATATGACGGAGCTGATCCGTCAGGTGCAGCAGCGGGTGCTGGATGCTGCCGGCGTCCGGCTGGAGCCGGAGGTCAAAATCGTAAGATAAGCGGGTGATTGCATGGAAATCCTCATTATTTCCGGCCTGTCCGGTGCGGGGAAGAGCCGGGCGGCGTCCTTTCTGGAGGACATGGGCTTCTATATTGTAGATAATATGCCGGCGGCTATGATCCTGAAATTTGCAGAGTTCTGCGCCGGCGGCAGTCAGCGCTACGACAAGGTGGCACTGGTGTACGATGTCCGTACCTCCAACAGCCCTACGGAGCTGTTCGACGTGCTGGACACCCTGAAGCACAGCGGCGTGTGCAGTCTGCTGTTTCTGGAGGCGGAGCCGGAGACGATCATCAAGCGCTACAAGGAGACCCGCCGCCGCCACCCCCTGATGAAGCAGGCGGACTCTCTGGAAAAGGCGGTTCTGGAGGAGAAGGATATGATGGCCCCCCTGCGCCAGCGGGCGGACTACATCATTGACACCACCCATCTTTCCACGGCGCAGCTCCGGGGGGAACTGCTGCGGAATTTTGGAAGCGGCGCGGCGGAAAAAGAGGGAATGACTGTCAGTGTTACCTCTTTTGGCTTTAAACACGGCTTGCCCATGGAGGCGGATCTGGTGTTCGACGTCCGCTTCATGCCCAATCCCTACTACATTCAGGAGCTGCGGGAGAAAACCGGGCTGGACCGGGCGGTTTCCGACTATGTGTTCTCGTTTCAGCAGACCCATGACTATATGGCCAAGCTCCGGGACCTGCTGGCCTTTACCCTGCCGCTGTACGCAGAGGAGGGGAAAACGGAGCTGGTCATTGCCATCGGCTGCACCGGCGGACATCACCGTTCCGTGGCTGTGACCCATGCGCTGGCGGCGGATATCCGGGATCTGGGCTACCGGGTGCGGGAAAACCACCGGGATATGAACCGTTAATGGACTGAAAGGAGGACGGAATGTCCTTTTCCTACGATACGAAAAACGAGTTGTGCCGCCTGCCGGTGCAGAAGCTGTGCTGCGCACGGGCGGAGGCCTACGGGATCCTGCTCTACTGCAATACCTTCAGCGCGACGGAGGTGCGGATCATCACGGAGAATCCAAACTTCGCCGCCCGGCTGCCCAAGCTGTTCCGCAGAGCCTTTAACCTGTCTTTTGACCGCCAGCCGGAGAAGGAACAGGAGGAGGGAAAGCGGATTTTCCAGATCACGGATCGAAAGAAGCTGGATCATATCATCAACCTGCTGGGCTTCGACCCCAGACAGAATCTGGTGCTTCACATCAACTTCGGGCTGGTGGAGGAGCCATGCGACCGGGCGGCTTTCCTGCGGGGGGCGTTTTTCGCAGGGGGGAGTATCACCGACCCCCAGAAGCGCTACCATCTGGAACTGACCACCTCCCATTTGCAGGTGAGCCGGGAGCTGGGATCGCTGCTGGTTGAGTGCGGCTACCCGCCAAAAAGCGTCAGCCGCAGCGGCAGCTCCATTACTTATTTCAAACAGAGCGACCAGATCGAGGACTTCCTGACCCTGATCGGCGCGCCGGTGGCGGCAATGAACATCATGTCCGCCAAGCTGGAAAAAGATCTGAGAAACAGCGTGAACCGCCGTCTGAACTGCGACAGCGCCAATCTGGATAAGTCGGTGGTGGCGGCGCAGGAGCAGATGGAAGCGATCCGCCGTTTGCAGGCGGCGGAGCTGCTGGAACAGCTGCCGGACAAGCTTCAGGAAACGGCGGCGCTGCGGCTGGAATACCCGGAGCTGAGCCTTTCCGAGCTGGCGGCGGAGTTCGATCCGCCGGTGAGCAAATCCTGTCTGAACCACCGGCTGCGGAAGCTGCTGGAGCTGGCGAAGAATCTTGACGAATCTATACAGAAAGAAGGACGAAATGATGAATCGGTGTGAACAGGCTGTGGGATACCACAAAAAGGGCTTCAACTGCTGCCAGAGCGTTCTGGCGACATTTCAGGACTGCATCGGGCTTACGGAGGCGCAATGCATGACTTTGGGCGGCGGCTTCGGTATGGGAGCGGGAACCGGCGAGCTGTGCGGCGCCATTACAGGCGGCGTGATGGTGCTGGATCTGCTGACCCCCGCCGACCCGTCGGATGTGCTGGGGTCCAAAAAGCGGTCTGTGGGGCAGGCCAAGGAGCTGCAAAAGCGGTTTGCAGAGCGGTTTGAGAATCTGCGGTGCGCGGATCTGCTGCAAAAGAAGTTCGTCCCCGATGATACCACTCCTGCCGCCAAGGCACTGGGACTGACCGGCCACTGCGACATCATGATCGCCACAGCGGTGGAGCTGGTGGAGCAGATGCTGACGGAGCGGGAAAACGGCTGATTTCATCTTTATAAAATCAGGAGGAAGCACCATGCGAAAAGGGGAACCCATGGGCGTCTGCAAGGCGCTGACCATTACGAAGATCCTCTTCTGGAGCGGGATGGGGCTGATGCTGCTGAGCCTGGCAATCATGTCCATAGCGGATGATGCAGGCGCATGGACGCAAGGGCTGTCTTTTCTGGGCCTTCTGGTCTGCTTCGGCGGAATCGGATTCGGTTTCTGTAAGGTGCGCTGTCCCTATTGCGGAAAATCTCTCATGGCCGGAGGGCGGATCCCTGGCAGCATCCCCAATTTCTGCCCGGAGTGCGGTAAGAATCCGCGGGATTTTGATTGAATTCCTCTCGAAATCATGTAAAGCGTATTGGCATTACATGGACTGATGCATAACTATTTGCAAAAAATGCAAGAGAAAAGAACAGGAGATGCCCTATGGCCTTCACCCATCTACACGTGCATACGGAGTTCAGCCTGCTGGACGGCTTCTGCAAGATCAAGGAGCTGCCGGGAGTTGTGAAGTCCATGGGGCAGACCGCCTGCGCCATTACGGATCACGGCGTCATGTACGGCGTCATCGACTTCTACCGGGCCTGCAAGGCGGAGGGGATCAAGCCCATCATCGGCTGCGAGGTCTATGTAGCCCCTCAGGGCCGCACCCGGTTTGATAAAGTCCACGAATTCGACGGCGAGAGCCGCCATCTGGTGCTGCTGTGCGAAAATGAGGAGGGCTACCGCAATCTCTCCTACATGGTGTCCCTTGCGTGGACAGAGGGCTTCTATGTGAAGCCCCGGATCGACCAGAACCTGCTGCGGGAACACGCCGGGGGACTGATCGCCCTGTCCGCGTGTCTGGCCGGTGAGATCCCCCGCCGTCTGCGGAATGGAGAGTATGACAACGCCAAGGCCTACGCGCTGGAAATGGCGGAGCTGTTCGGCCCGGACCGCTTCTATCTGGAATTGCAGGATCACGGCATCCGTGATCAGAAGCTGGTGAACCAGTCCATCCTGAAAATCCATCAGGAGACCGGCATCCCCATGGTCTGCACCAACGATGCCCATTATCTCCGAAAGGAGGACGCCGAGGCTCACGACATCCTGCTGTGCATCCAGACCGGCAAAACCGTGGACGACGAGAACCGGATGCGCTACGAGCCTCAGAACTTCTATCTCCGCAGCGAGGAGGAGATGGCGACGCTGTTCGAGGGCTACGAGGGCGCACTGGAAAACACCCAGAAGATCACGGAGATGTGCGACCTTGAATTTACCTTCGGCAAGTACCACCTGCCGGAATTCAAGCTGCCGGAGGGGTATGACAGCTTTTCCTATCTGAAAAAGCTGTGCGACGAGGGCTATAAGGCACGGTACGGCGGGGACGACAAGTATCGCGGCCAACTGAAATACGAGCAGGATATGATCGAGAAAATGGGCTTTACCGACTATTTCCTCATCGTGTCCGACTTTGTGCGCTATGCCAAGAGCGTGGGTATCCCCGTAGGGCCGGGGCGCGGCAGTGCAGCCGGCTCCATGGTCAGCTACTGCCTGAGCATCACGGACATCGACCCCATGAAGTACAGCCTGTACTTCGAGCGCTTCCTGAACCCGGAGCGGGTGAGTATGCCGGATATCGACATGGACTTCGGCGACACCCGCCGGGGGGAAGTTGTGGACTATGTCCGCCGGAAGTACGGAGACGACCATGTGGCGCAGATCGTCACCTTCGGCACCATGGCGGCCCGCGGCGTCATCCGGGACGTGGGCCGGGTGATGAATATGCCCTATGCCGATGTGGACGCCATCGCCAAGCTGGTGCCGAATACCCTGCACATTACCCTGAACGATGCCCTGCGGCTTTCCAAACAGCTCAGCGACCTCTACGACGCCGACGAAAAGGTGAAAAAGCTCATCGACACCGCCAGAGCGCTGGAGGGAATGCCCCGCCACGCGTCTACCCATGCCGCCGGTGTGGTCATCACCCGGAAGCCGGTATACGAATATGTGCCGCTGGCGAAAAATGACGAATCCGTGGTCTGCCAGTATATCATGACCACGCTGGAGGAACTGGGCCTGCTGAAAATGGACTTTCTGGGTCTGCGGAACCTGACGGTTCTGGACGACGCCGTGAAGATGGTGCAGGCCCGCCAGCCGGATTTTACATTGGCAGACATCCCGGAGGGGGACCCGGAAACCTACAAAATGCTCTCTGACGGCAAGACTGTCGGCGTGTTCCAGATGGAGTCCACCGGCATGACCGGCGTGTGCGTGGGGCTGAAGCCCCAGAGCATCGAGGACATCACGGCAATCATTGCCCTGTACCGTCCCGGCCCCATGGATTCCATTCCCAAATTCATTGCCTGCAAGCATGATCCCGGCAAGGTCAGCTATATCATTCCCCAGCTGGAACCGATCCTGTCCATCACCTACGGCTGCATCGTCTATCAGGAGCAGGTGATCCAGATTTTCCAGCAGCTGGCAGGCTACACGCTGGGGCAGGCAGATATGCTCCGCCGCGCCATGAGCAAGAAGAAGGCAAAGGACGTGGCCAAGGAGCGGGAGGCGTTTCTCCACGGCGATCCCGCCCGCAACATCAAGGGCTGCGTGGCCAACGGCATCGACCCCGCCGCCGCCGAAAAGATCTACGATGAGATCTTCGCCTTCGCCAATTACGCCTTCAACAAGGCTCACGCAGTTTCCTACGCGGTGGTGGCCTATCAGACGGCCTACTTCAAGTGCCACTTTACGCGGGAATACATGGCGGCCCTGCTGACCAGCGTGCTGGATAACTCCGACAAGGTCTCCGGCTACATCGGCGAGTGCCGGGAGTGCGGCATTGCCCTGCTGCCGCCGGATATCAACCGCTCCGCAGACCGGTTCACCGTGGAGGAGGGGGGCATCCGGTTTGGCCTGGTGGCCATCAAGAATATCGGCCGGGGCTTCATTCAGGCAGTCATGCGGGAGCGGGAGACTGGGGGCGACTTTTCGTCCCTGTACGATTTTTGCAGCCGCATGAACGGCAGTGAAATGAATAAGCGGGCGGTGGAAAACCTGATCCGCTCCGGGGCGTTTGACTCCATGGGGGCCAGACGTTCCCAGCTGGTCAAGGTCTATGAAACGGTGATGGATTCCGTGGCGGCGCAGCAGCGGGACAATGTGGAGGGGCAGATGGATTTCTTCTCCATGGCTGCCGCTTCTTCCGGCGCGCCAGCGCCTGTAAAGGAGATTCCGCTGCCGGATATCCCGGAGTACACCCCGGAAGAACTGATGACCATGGAAAAAGCCACAACGGGGCTGTACCTTTCGGGACATCCCATGGATCATTACCGGGAGATCGTCCGAAAGCTGAACGCCCCCTCCATTTTGTCCATTCTGGCGGATTTTGCGCGGGAGGACGGGCCGGAACGCTTCGCCGACGGCCAGCGGGTCACCATTGCCGGGGTGATTACCTCCAGCAAGACGAAAACCACGAAGAACAACAGCCTGATGGCCTATGTGATGGTGGAGGACGATACCGCCTCCATGGAGCTGCTGTGCTTCAGCCGGGTGCTGGAGACCTGCGGCGCTTATATGAAGGAAAATCTGGCGGTGGTGGTGAAGGGACGGCTGTCCGTCCGGGATGAGAAAGCCCCTCAGATCGTGTGCGATTCCATTTATCCGCTGACCACGGCGGACGGCGGTATCCCGGAGCCGCAGCCGAAACAGGAAGCGTCAGGGGAGACGCTGTTCCTGAAATTCCCCAGCATCGAAGATCCTGCTATTCGGCATATGAAGCTGGTATTCCAGATGTTTCCTGGGAAAAGTACCGTCAAAATGGTTATGGCGGACACCCGAAAGGTCTATGCCGCTCAGGCGCTCCTGCATCCGGCGCTGGTGGAGGAGGCAAAAGAAACTCTGGGCAGCGCGAACGTGGTGGTAAAATAGGAACAGCCCTCCGGCACTGCCGGAGGGCTGTTTTTATCGGTTCAGATAGGCGTCAATATCGAAAGGCTGCAACGGGGTGGCCGCTTTCAGGTACAGGGGATGGTGTGGATGCCCGGATTTCAGCAGCGGCCCGGCAGTGAACCACCGGGCACCGGCAGCCTGTCCGTCTGCGGCAAAATCCCGCATACAGTCCATAAGGTAATCCCGCTTTTCGATGATGTTTCCCCATGCCGCCCAGATGGCGGGCTGCTCCGAAAGGGACAGCAGGTAGCGGAAGGCTTTTCGGTTTTCCGCGTGAAGGGCGGCATTGCACGTTGGCTCCATGTCATCCGGCCGGGTGGCCCGCTGGGCATAGACATTGAACATGAGGAAACTGTCGTAGCCGTTATTCAATGCGATCCGCTGGGCGGATTGGAGGGTTGGATCCAGCGCATCCGGCGCGGCGGTAGAGGGGTTGATCCCTACGCAGATCAGGGGCTTCAGGCCGCGGGTTCCCAGAATGTAACGGTACTCGGAATAGGTATGGGGAACATAGAGCCAGCGGTTTACGTCGTAATCCGCCGATGGCTGCAAAGCGGCCTCCAGAGCCGGTTCAAACAGCTCCAGAGGGACGGTGTCCGTGGTTCCTTTGGGAATATGGGGCATGGGAAACACTCCTTATCGTGATATTGCGCGGGCTGCCTTGAAAAAGCGCCGCCGCGCGTTCGTTCATTGGGATGATTGTAGCATGACCACGAAAAAAAGGCAATCGGGTCTATATTTGGCGGCGGCTTTGTGGTAAGATAAAAATAGAATTGACTGCGGGAGGATACTATGCTGACGATTTTGATCGGCCGTGCCAAAACGGGAAAATCGGATCAGGTGCTGCGGCGGATGGCGGAGCTGGGGGAACGTAGCCGCCAAATCCTGCTGGTGCCGGAACACGCCTCCCATCAGGCGGAAGTGGATGTCTGCCGCGCCTGCGGCGACACGGCCAGCCGCCATGCAGAGGTACTGAGCTTCCGGCGTCTCAGCGAGCGGGTGCTGAGCATCACAGGTGGAATTGCCGATGTGACGCTGGATAACGGAGGCAAGCTGCTGACTTTGCAGCGGGCGCTGCTGGAAACGGCCCCGCAGCTGACGGTGTATCGGAAGCCGTCCCAGAAGGTGGGCTTTCTGGAACAGATGCTGTCCCTGTTTGACGAGCTGCGGTGCTATGAGGTGACACCGGAGGTCCTTTATCAGCAGGCGCAGGACATCGGAGGGGCTACCCACGACAAGCTGACGGATCTCAGCCTGCTTTACGCTGCCTACGAAGCGCGGCTCTGCCGTCCTGGTCTGGATGCGCGGGATCGGATGACCAAGCTCTGCGACCATCTGGAGGAGTCCGGCTATGTGCGGGACAAGGATCTCTTTATCGACGGCTTTACCTACTTCAATGCACAGGAGCGCCGTGCGCTGGCGGTGTTTCTGCGGCAGGCGCGGTCTGTGACGGTCACGCTGCTGGGAGAGGTCAACAGCCGGGAAGAGATCTTTGCGCCGACGCTGAAGACTATGGAAATGCTGGAACGGCTGGCAAAGCAGGAAAACTGCCCTGTAATGGTAGAGAACTTGACAAGTTCTGATACATCTGCTCTTGGACATCTGGAACAGCACTTTTTCGGTGAAAATCTGCCCTATGAGGGCAGCGGCGCCTCTGTCCGGCTCCGGGAGGCGTCTGCCGTTTATTCCGAAGTGGAGCAGACGGCTGCCGATATCCGGCGGCTGCTGGCAGCGGGGAAGTGCCGCTGCCGGGACATTACGGTGGCGGCCCGGAATATGGGAGACTATATGGGTACCATCGAAACAGTATTCGAGCGGTACGGGATCCCGGCCTATCTCAGCCGCCGCAGCGACATTCTGGAAAAGCCGGTGCTGAGCCTGCTGACCGGGGTGCTGGCCTCCATTTCCAACGGCTATGAGTATGAGGATATGTTCCGCTGGCTGAAAACCGGCTTGGCGGGTCTGACCCCGGAGGAATGTGACCTGCTGGAAAACTATGTCCTGAAATGGGAGATCCATGGCCAGATGTGGCTGCGGGACGTGGACTGGACGGAAAACCCGGACGGCTACGGTGCGCCGTGGAATGAGCTGCGGCAGAACCGGCTGAATCAGGTGAACGAACTGCGCCGCCGGGTGCGCGGCCCTCTGAGCCGTCTGGCGGAGGGCCTGAAGGCCGGGACAACGGCCCGGACCTATGTGGAAGCCCTGTACGGGTTTATGGAGGAGCTTCATCTGGAAGCAGCGTTGACGGAGCGGATGCACCGGCAGGCGGATGCGGGACGGATGCAGGAGGCGGAGGAAACCGCCCAGCTGTGGGAAATCCTCTGCGGCGTGCTGGATCAGTTTGTGGAGATTCTGGGGGAGGAGCATCTGACCGGCGATGAATTTGAGCGGCTGTTCCGGCTGGTGCTGACCCAGTACAGCGTGGGGACGATCCCCGTATCACTGGATCAGGTGTCCGTCAGCGAGATTACCCGAAATGACCGGCACACCACAAAGTATCTGTTTCTGCTGGGCGCTAACGACCATGTGCTGCCGGATCCCGGCCAGAGCGGCGGCCTGCTGAATGAGGACGACCGGCAGGAGCTGGCTCTCCGGGGAATTGAGCTGGCCCCCAGCGGCATGGAGCGGATGGGCGTGGAGCTGCAAAATCTCTATGCGGCGCTGGCCCAGCCCACCGAAGGACTGACGGTGAGCTACCCGGTGACGGATGTCTCCGGCAGCGAACTGCGTCCGGCTTTTGTAGTGGAGCGGCTGCGGAAGCTGTTCCCGGATTTGCAGATGGAGCGGGAATCTTCCGGCAAGGAATATCGCCTTACAGCGCTTGCCCCGGCACTGGAAACGGCAGGGCAGCGGCGGAACAGCACCCTCTGGCAGTACTTCCGGCAGGACCCGGATACGGCCCGGCGGCTGGACGCTATGGAGTACGCGGCGGCTGCCCGGCGGGGCAGCTTGTCGCCTGCCGCCGTCCGGGCTGTTTACGGCCAGCGGATCTCCATGACCGCTTCCCGGCTGGAACGGATCCGCTCCTGCCATTTTGCCTATTTCATGGAATACGGCCTGCGGGCGAAGCCGCGGGAACCGGCGGCCTTTGACGCGCCGCAGATCGGTACGTTCCTGCACTATCTGCTGGAAAACGTGACGCGGGACGTGCTGGCGCAGGGGGGCTTTGCCGCTGTGGACAATGACCGGCTGCATGGCCTTGTACGGCAGTATATCGACCAGTATGCGGCGCAGGAGCTGCACAATTTCCAGAATCGGAACGCCCGGTTCCAGTACCTGTTCCGGCGGCTGCGGAACACGGCCTATGCGGTCATTGATCAGGTGGCGGAGGAACTGCGGCACTCCGACTTCATTCCCATGGCCTTTGAGCTGTCCTTCGGCGGGAAGGACGGAACTCTGCCGGCGGTTACCATCTCTCAGCCGGACGGCGAGCTGCGGGTGGGCGGCAAGGTGGACCGCGTGGACGGCTGGATCAGGGACGACAAGCTTTACCTGCGGGTAGTGGACTACAAGTCCGGCAAAAAGAAGTTTGATCTGGCCAACGTCCGCATGGGACTGGATATCCAGATGCTGCTGTACCTCTTTGCTCTGCAAAAAGAGGGAAAGCGGTATTTCGGCCGGGAGATCGAGCCGGCGGGTGTGCTGTACCTTCCGGCACGGGACGAGATCCTGAGTATGGAGCGGAATGTGACCCCGGAAGCGCTGGAAAAGGAACGGGAAAAGACGCTGAAGCGCTCCGGTCTGCTGCTGGGGGAGCCGCAGGTGCTTCAGGCCATGGAACACGAGGCTCTGACGGAGCCGCACTATCTGCCCCTGCGGGTGAACAGAAGCGGAGATCTTTCCGGCAGCATCGCCTCCGCCGCCCAGCTGGGCAGGCTGGGTAATTATGTGGACAGGCTGCTGCGCCAGATCTCCGCAGAACTGCACAGCGGCAATATCGACGCCGATCCCTGCTGCCACAGTGAGGAGGACAGCCAGTGCCGCTTCTGCGACTGGGCGTCGGCGTGCCATTTCCGGGACGGGCAGGACCGGGATCATCTGCGGTATATTCTGCCGGTGAAGCCGGAGGAATTCTGGCAGGAGCTTGAGGAAGGAGGCGGCGAGCCATGGCAAAACTGAACCTGACGGAGCAGCAGCAGGCGGCGGTGGAAAACCGCGGCGGCAGCCTGCTGGTGTCCGCCGCCGCCGGTTCCGGCAAAACCAAAGTGCTGGTGGAGCGGCTGTTTCGGTATGTGACAGAGGATCACTGCCACGTTGACGATTTCCTCATCATCACCTATACCAAAGCCGCCGCTGCCGAGCTGCGGAGCAAGATCGCCGCAGAGCTGTCCAAACGGCTGGCGGAAGCGCCCGGCGACCGGCATCTCCGCAGCCAGCTGCTGCGGGTCTATCAGGCGGACATCAAAACCGTGGACGCGTTCTGCACGGCGCTGCTGCGGGAAAATACCCATCTGTTGGCCCATGAAGGAGAACGCTATACCCTGACGCCGGACTTCCGGGTGTTGGACGAAAACGACGCGGGGCTTCTGCGGCAGCGGGTGCTGGATCGGGTGCTGAGCCGGTTTTATGAGGAACTGGACGAAGGCGGCGCCCTGCTGGCAGATACGCTGGGAGCCGGACGGGATGACAGCGCGCTGGCGGCGCTGGTGCTGGAAACCTATGAAAAGCTCCAGAGCCACGCCTATCCGGCTGTTTGGCTGGAAAAGAACCGGGCCGTCTGGGAGAACTGCGGCGGTGATTTCAACGAGACACCCTATGCCGCCGAACTGCTGACGGGAATCCGGCGGAAGGCGTTCCACCACATGATGTCCCTGCGGAAAGCGGCGCTGTCCACGGCGGATGGAGACCTTTACAAAGGATACGGCGAGAAATTCCTGACGGCCAGCCGCAGCTTTGCGCCGCTGGCGGCAGCCTGGAATTGGGAATCCGCGCATGATTCCTTTGAACATCTGGAATTTCCGCGGCTTATTACCCCCAGAGGGATGAAGGACGACCCGGAGGTTCTGCGGCTGAAAAAGCTGTGGGAGAGCGCCAAAGATACGGTGAAGAAGCTGGAGAGCATTCTGTCCGTCAGCGGGGAGGAGGCTATGGAGGATCTGCGGACCATGGCTCCGGCCATGACGGCGCTTCTGCGGCTGACAGCGGACTTTTCAGACGCCTATCGGCGGGAAAAGCTGCGGATGAACTGCGCCGATTTCTCCGATCAGGAGCATCTGGCGCTGGAACTGCTGGTGTCCGGGGATGGCGGCCCCACTCCGCTGGGCCGTCAGGTGGCGGGCCGCTACCGGGAAATTCTGGTGGACGAGTATCAGGATACCAACGAGGTGCAGAACGCCATCTTCCGGGCGGTGTCCCGCGAGGGGCAGAACCTCTTTACTGTGGGGGACGTAAAGCAGAGCATCTATCGCTTCCGGCTGGCGGATCCCACCATTTTCCTTGACAAGTATAAGCGCTTTGCACCGGCTGAAACTGCTGCGGATGGGGAGGAACGGAAAATCCTGCTGTCCAGGAACTTCCGCTCCCGGCAGGAGATTCTGGACGCAGCCAACTTTATCTTCTCCGGCATCCTGTCTGTGGACATGGGGGAGATGGAATACGGGGAGGAGGAATCCCTCCATTTCGGCGCGGCCTATTATCCGCCCCGGACAGACTGCGATACGGAATTTCATCTGATCTCCGCCCGGCAGAAATCGGCGGCGGAGGATCGCCCTGTAAAAAAACTGCTGGCGGAGGCGCGATTTACGGCAGGGCGCATCCGGCAGCTGCTGGACGGCGGGTACCCCGTCACCGGCGAGGACGGCGCTCTGCGGCCCTGCCGCCCGGAGGATATTGTGATCCTGATGCGCTCCCCCGGCAGCCGGGCCGCCACCTTTGCACAGGCGATGGCGGAGCAGGGAATCCCCTGCTCCTTTGAGGAGAGCGGCAGCTTTTTTGAGAGCATGGAAATCGCGGTAACGCTGTCACTGCTGGAGATCATCGACAATCCCCGGCAGGATGTGCCGCTGATTTCCGTGCTGCGGTCGCCGGTGTTCGGCTTTGTGCCGGACCGGCTGGCGGAGATCCGCAGCCATGACCGGGACGGTGATTTTTATGACGCCCTGCTGGCAGACGGTGGGGAGGATGTGCAATCCTTTCTGTCCACCCTGTCCGCCCTGCGGGAAGCGGCGGGGGACATGAGCGTGTGCCGCCTGCTGTGGCATCTTTACAATACGCTGGATCTGCTGGGCATTTTCGGCGCGATGGACGAGGGTACCGCCCGGCAGGAAAATCTGATTGCCCTGACCCGCCATGCTGAGCGCTTTGAAAGCAGCGGCTACCGGGGACTGTTTGCCTTCATTACCCAGCTGCGGCGGCTGATGGAGGCCGGAGAAGCGCCGGAGGTGAAGATCTCCAGCGGCGCAGGCGGCGTGCAGCTGATGAGTATTCACAAGTCCAAGGGCCTGGAATTTCCTATCGTATTTCTCTGTGATCTGGATCATGCCTTTTCCCGGCAGGACTTTGACACCCCGGTGCTGGTGCATCCTGCGCTGGGCCTTGGCCCCCGGTGCATCGACCTGAAGCGAAAGATCCGCTATCCCACCATGGCAAGGCTGGCGCTGGAAGAAAAGCTCCGCCGGGAAAATCTGGCGGAGGAGCAGCGGGTGCTGTATGTGGCCATGACCCGTCCCAAGGAGAAGCTGATTCTGGTGGACGCCATGTACCATGCGGAGACTCGGCTGAAAAAGCTGACCGCTGCTGCAGGTTTTCCCGTCATGCCGGAGGTGGTGGCGGAGGGAAAATGCTTCGGCGACTGGATTCTGCTGCCGCTGCTGTGCCGCCCGGAAGCGGCACCGCTGCGGGAACTGGCCGGGATGGATGCAGATGAGCTGTACACAGGAAATACCAGCCCGTGGCAAATATTTTTGCATGACAGCAACGATTTCGCTGAAGCGCCCCGGCAAAGCAGACCGGAAGCACAAAACAAGACGGAAACAGGGACTTTTGACCCGTCGGTGATGCTGTTCCAGTACCCCTATCAACGGGAAACCCTGCTGCCGGCCAAGCTGACGGCCACCCAGCTGAAGGGCCGGACGCTGGATGAGGAGATTGCGGAAAACGCCTATCATACTCCCTATATCCGCCCGCTGGTTCGGCCCAGATTCCGGCGGACGGAGAAGGGACTTACCCCGGCAGAGCGGGGAACTGCCACCCACTTGGTGCTGCAATATCTGGATTTGCGGAACCCGAATGTGCCGGAACAGGTAGAGCGGCTGAAACTGGAGGCCAAGCTGACGCCGGAGCAGGCGGCGGCTGTTGACATCCCTGCATTGAAGCGGTTTCTTGCATCTCCGCTGGCGGAGGAGCTGCGGAACGCCGGGGCTGTGGAGCGGGAATACCGCTTTACGGTGCTGATGGATGCAAAGGACTATGATCCGGCGGCGCTGGGGGAGGACGCCATTCTTTTACAAGGCGTGGTGGACTGCTGGTTCGAGACGCCGGACGGCATCGTGGTGGTGGATTTCAAGACCGACCATGTGCAGACGGATGAAGAGGTTGCCCGGCACGCGGAGCTGTACCGGGGACAGCTGGCGGCGTACTCGCTGGCGCTGAGCCGGGTGCTGGGGAAGCCAGTGGTGCGGAAGGCACTGTACTTCCTACAGGTTGGAAAAACCGTGGAAATGGCTTGATTTTTCAAAATTTTCGGGGATTCGCAGAAAAAATGCTTGCAATCTTTCCGGTAATATGATATGCTAACTTAGCTTTTGTGGGGTGAAAGCTCCTCAGAGGTAGTTTTGTACCAGAAAGAGGTGAACGAGAGCAATGAAGGAAGGAATCCATCCCAATTATCAGCAGACTACGATTACTTGCGCCTGCGGTAATGTGATTGAGACAGGTTCTACCAAGAGTGATATCAAGGTGGAAGTCTGCTCGAAGTGTCACCCCTTCTTCACTGGCAAGCAGAAGCTGGTCGATACCGGCGGACGCGTGGCCAAGTTCAATAAGAAGTTCGGTCTGGATAAGTAAAGTCCTTACACTTCGTCACATTCTGCGGTGGTCTGCTTTGACAGACCACCGCTTTTTTATTGCATTTTTCCGGAAATCGGATATACTGGACAAAGAAATGTGATTTGGAGCGGTCAATCCGCCGTTCCATCATAATAAGGAGAGACACATTTGCTGCAAAAAGAAGAAATTCGGGACAATGTGGTGCTGGTGGGGCTGAATTCCCCGGTTCTCAAGGAGGACAGCGCCACGGAAGAGAGCATGGATGAGCTGGCCGCGCTGGTGGAAACCGCTGGGGGCGAGGCAGTGGGCATCATCCTTCAGAACCGGCCGTCCCCGGACCCCCGCACGTTTATTGGCGAGGGTAAGGTGGCGGAGGTACAGCTGTACTGCGAGAACACCGGAGCGGATATGGTGATCTTCGATAATGACCTGTCCCCCTCCCAGCAGCGGGTGCTGACGGAGCTGCTGGGCGTGCAGGTGCTGGACCGCTGCGGCCTGATTCTGGACATTTTCGCCCAGCGGGCCAAGACCAAGGAGGGCCGATTGCAGGTGGAGCTGGCGCAGTACCGCTATCTGCTGCCCCGGCTGATCGGTATGTGGAGCCATCTGGAACGGCAGGGCGGCACCAGCGGCAAAGGCCCCATCGGCTCCAAAGGCCCCGGTGAGACCCAGCTGGAAACCGACCGCCGCCTCATCAACAAGAAGATCGACAAGATCCGGGCGGATCTGGAGGAGGTGCGCCGGGTACGGGCCACCCAGCGCCAGCAGCGACAGAAAAACGAGATCCCGGTGGTAGCCATTGTGGGCTACACCAACGCGGGGAAATCCACCCTGCTCAATCAGCTGACGGGAGCATCTATCCCGGCCAATAATCGCCTGTTCGACACGCTGGATACCACCAGCCGCCTCCTGACGGTCAGCGACACGCTGGACGTGGTGATCTCCGATACGGTGGGCTTTATCCGCAAGCTGCCCCACCAGCTGGTGGAGGCATTCAAAGCCACGCTGGAGGAGCTGGAGTACGCCGACCTGCTGCTCCACGTCATCGACGTGTCCAACCCGGAATGGCAGCATCAGGCGGAAGTCGTGGAAAACCTGATCGTGGAGCTGGGGGCCAGCGGGATTCCCCGGATCGACGTATTCAATAAGTGCGACTGCGTGGAGGCCGGAGATCTCCGGCCCCACGGCGAGGATATCTGCTCCATTTCCGCCCGCACCGGCGAGGGTGTGGAGCGTCTGCTGGAGATGATCGACCGGCGGCTGGACAAGGGAAGCCGCCGGGTGCGGATACACCTGCCCTACGATAAAGGTGGCCTGCTGGATATGCTGTACCGGGAGGCCAGGGTGGAAGCGGTGGAATACAGCGAGACCATTGACGTAACGGCCATGTGTCCCCCCAGAGTGCTGGGACAGATCGCGGCGTATACAACGGACTGGGCGCCGCCGAAAGAGGACTGGGAATGAAAACACTGGAAACGGCGCGCCTGCTTCTGACGCCGTGGCGGGAGGAGGATGCCGAAGCCTTGTATGCGTTGGCGTCCGACCCGGACATCGGCCCCATGTGCGGCTGGGAGCCGCATAGAAGCGTGGAGGACAGCCGCCGGATCATCCGGGACGTTTTCAGTGCGCCGGAGGTCTGCGCCATTCTGAGCCGGGAGAGCGGAACGCTGCTGGGGGCCGTCGGGTTTCAGCCGCCGTCGGAGATGTTCCCGGAGCTGCCTGCCACCCGCCAGCGGGAGTTGGGTTATTGGCTGGGCCGGGCCTACTGGGGACACGGGATCATGCCGGAAGCGGTGCAGGCGCTGCTGCGGTACGGCTTCGGGGAGTTGAAGCTGGAAGCCGTCTGGTGTTCCCACTACGATTGGAACCGCCAGTCCAGACGGGTGATTGAAAAGTGCGGTTTCCGCTATCAGTTTACAAAAAAGACGACGAACGTCATGAACGCCACCCACGAAACGGTATTCTATGCCCTGAAACGGGAAGAATGGGATTCCCTGCACGGAAAAAAGGAGTTTGTATGACAGAGTACATCGTTCCGTATCAGGACGCTGAAAGCGAATTTACGGAAAAGCGCTCCCGATTCATCACCCATCTCTATCAGGTGAAGACGGAAGCGGAGGCCCGCACCCGCATTGAGGAGATGAAAAAGAAATACTACGACGCCCGGCATAACTGCTGGTGCTATCTTCTCCGGGAGGGCGGCGTGGTCCGCTATTCCGATGACGGTGAGCCGCAGGGGACGGCGGGACAGCCCATGCTGAACGTGTTTCAGCGGCAGGAGGTCTGGAATGTCTGCTGCATTGTGACCCGCTACTTCGGCGGCGTTCTGCTGGGGGCGGGAGGGCTGACCCGCGCCTATACAAAGGGAGCGGCTGATGCGCTGTCCGCTGCAGGAATCGCCCGGATGGGTCTGTGGACGCTGTGGAATGTCCCCTGTACCTATCCGCTGCTGGAGCGGATGAAATTAGAGGCGGCCGCCGCCGGCGGCGTGATCCGGGATGCGGAATACGGCGCAGACATCACCCTCCGGGTGGCATTTCCCGCCGGGGCCGCGGAAACGTTCCAGCTCCGGCTGACGGAGCTTTCCGCCGGGAGTCTGACCATGACGGCGGCAGGGGAGGAGTTCCTGCCCGGACCGCGGGAAGAGGCCAACTGACAAAAACCATGGTTTTTCGGTGTTTCGCCTGAAACCACCGCGATTTTTCTTGCATTTTCCACAGATGCTCTGTATAATGCAGGGTTATGATAGACTTTTACAGGAAGGACTGACAGCAATGGCTGACGAGATCAAGACCACGGCGGCGGAAGCCCCCGAAAGCCGCAACTTCATCCATGCTTTTATTGAGGAGGATATTGCCCCCGGCGGACAGTTCGAAGGCATGACGGTGCATACCCGGTTTCCCCCGGAGCCTAACGGCTATCTCCATATCGGCCACTGCAAGGCCCTGACCATTGACTTCGGTACCGCCGAAAAGTTCGGCGGACTGTGCAACCTGCGGATGGACGACACCAACCCCACCAAAGAGGATGAGGAGTTTGTGGAGGCCATCAAGGAGGACATCCACTGGCTGGGCTTTGACTGGGGCGACCGTTTTTTCTACGGTTCCGACTATTTTGAGGAGGACTACCGGCAGGCGGTGGGCCTCATCAAGAAGGGACTGGCCTATGTCTGCCAGCTGTCTCCTGAAGAATTCAAGGCCCACCGGGGCGATATCGGCGTCCCCGCCACGTCCCCGTACCGGGATCGTCCCATTGAGGAGAGTCTGGATCTCTTTGCCCGGATGCGGGCAGGGGAGTTCCCCAACGGCGCCATGACCCTCCGGGCCAAGATTGATCTGGAGTCCGGCAACTTCAATATGCGGGATCCGGTGATTTACCGCATTAACCATATGCACCATCACCGGCAGGGGGACAAATGGTGCATTTACCCCATGTACGACTTTGCCCACCCCATTCAGGACGCGCTGGAGGGCATTACCCACAGCCTGTGTTCTCTGGAATTTGAGGCACACCGTCCGCTGTACAACTGGGTTATCGAGCACTGTGACCTGCCTGCCCATCCCCGGCAGATCGAGTTTGCCCGTCTGGGTATTGACCACACCGTTATGAGCAAGCGGAAGCTCCGCAAGCTGGTGGAGGAAGGCCGGGTCTCCGGCTGGGACGATCCCCGGATGCCCACTCTCTGCGGTCTGCGCCGTCGGGGCTATACCGCCAGATCGATCCGGAATTTCTGCGACCGCATCGGCGTGGCCAAGTCCGCCAACGTGGTGGAGTACGGTTTTCTGGAACATTGCCTGCGGGAAGACCTGAACGAGACCGCCCAGCGGGTGATGGCTGTGCTGCACCCTATCAAGCTGGTCATTACCAATTACCCTGCCGGTAAGTCCGAAACCGTGACTGTGGAGAATAACCCCGTGGATCCCGATGCCGGGACCCGCGAGGTCACGTTCTCCAGAGAGCTGTGGGTGGAGGCGGACGATTTCCTGCCTGAGCCTGTACCCAAGTATAAGCGGCTGTATCCCGGCGGCCCGGAGTGCCGTCTCAAGGGAGCCTATGTCATCAAGTGCGTGGGCTATGAGACGGACGAAGCGGGCAACGTGACGGAGATCGCCGCAGAATACGATCCCAACAGCCGGGGCGGCGACCCCGCCGACGGCCGGAAGATCAAGGGCGCTACCATCCATTGGGTGGATGCCGCCACTGCTGTGGACGCCGAGGTACGGCTCTACGACAATCTGTTCACCGATGCCAATCCCGATGCCGCCGATAAGGACTTTATGGACTGCCTGAACCCGGATTCTCTGGAAGTCCTGACGGACTGCAAGGTGGAAGCGGGACTGGCCGCTGTGGCGGACAGCTATGCCGCCGGTCATGAAACGGGCAAAACGGCGCCCGGCTTCCAGTTCATGCGTCTGGGCTACTTCTGCCTGGACAACAAGGACACCCGGCCCGGACACCCTGTGTTCAACCGCAGCGTCAGCCTGAAGGAGAGCTTCAAGAAGTAAATCGCAAAAGAAACCCGGCTCTGAGCATTTGCTCAGAGCCGGGTTTTCAGTCGAGATCCAGCGGCTGCTTCAGATTGTAAAAGGTGAACGTGCCGGTTCCCACAAGGGTATCATGCTGGTCTGTGATGCGGACATCGTAAACGCAGACCGTGCTGCCGTGCTTGCTCTCGCGGGCTTCGGCTGTCAGGGTGTCGCCAGCCTTTACAGACCGCATGAAATTGTACTGTGCATTCAGTGTGACTGCCTTTTCCCCATAGGCAGCCATGGCAGAGCCTGCGACATTATCCGCCATGGTAAAATATACGCCGCCGTGAGCAAAGCCCAGAGGGTTCAGGTGTTCCTCCGTGACAGGCATCACCGCTTTTGCATAGCCGGGGGACAGCTCGGTGAGGACAATGCCCAGCCGTTGGCAGAAGCGGTTGCGGCTGTTGCGGTATTCCAGAATTTTTTGAAGATCCATTGTACAACTCCTTGCAGAATGTTGTGAAATTGGCTCTATTTTACGCGGTTTGCAGGAAAAGTGCAAATAGAATCCGCAATGTGTTTGTGAAAAAATCCGTTTGCATTTTGTAAGAAATGCTGTATAATAAAACTACAACGTGTGGCGTAACTGCGTAAATCCAGTTGCAGGCCACGCGTTTTTTGCTGCTTGCAGATAGAGACGCGGGGCTTATGCCCCGTTATTTTTTTGCACATTTTTCTTGTGAGGAGGATTCTTTTATGGAAGAAAACAACGCTTTTCTGGTTCAGAAAAAGCTGGGGACGCTGATGCGGAAGTACGCGGTTCCCTGCGTGATCTCCCTGCTGGTGGGAGCCTTGTACAACATCGTGGATCAGATCTTCATTGCCAACGCCAGCTACCTTGGTTCTTTCGGCAACGCTGCCAACACGGTGGTGTTCCCGCTGACGGTGGTGGCGCTGGCCATTGCGGTTATGATCGGGGACGGCTGCTGCGCCTATGTCAGCATTTGTCTGGGGGCCAAGAGCCACGAAAACGCCCATAAGAGCGTCGGCAGCGCAGTGGTGCTGTGCGTGGTGCTGAGCCTGATCCTGACGGCAGTTTACCTGATTTTTCAGGATGGGATCCTGACCCTCTTCGGCGGACGGGTCAACGAGGAGACGTTTCGGTACTCCAAGGAGTATTTCTTTTATATTACGCTGGGCGTTCCGTTTTATATGTTCGGCCAGGCCATGAACCCGGTGATTCGGTCTGACGGCAGCCCTAAATTCGCCATGGCCTCCGGCCTTGCCGGGGCTGCTGTAAATATCGTTCTGGACCCGGTGTTTATCTATGGATTCCGCTGGGGCATGATGGGCGCGGCAGTGGCCACGGTGCTGGGTCAGATCCTGACGGCGGCCATGGCCGTGTGGTATCTCTGCCACATGAAGGCGGTGGGGCTGAAGAAAGAGAGCCTGCGGGTGGACTGGACGGTTACAAAGCGCTTCATTCCGCTGGGGATTTGCAGCTTTCTGGCGCAGATCTCTCTGGTGGCGGCAATGGCGGCCATCAATAATATGCTGCAAAAATACGGCGCGCTGGACGAGACCTTCGGCCAGCCGGAATATGCCCAGATCCCCATGGCGGTGGTGGGCATCGTCATGAAATTCTTCCAGATTGTAATTTCCATCGTTATCGGCATGGCGGCCGGCTGCATTCCCATTGTGGGCTACAACATCGGCGCAGGCCGGAAGAACCGGGCCAAAACGCTGTTTTACTATCTGCTGGCGGCGGAGGCCATTCTGGGCGTCATCGCGCTGCTGATCGTGGAACTGCTGCCGCGTCAGCTGATCGCCATTTTCGGCGCGGCCAACGAGAGCGTTTACTATACGGAGTTTGCCATGAAGGCTTTCCGCATCTACCTGTGCCTGCTGCCCATGGCCTGCGTCGATAAGGCCACGTTCATTTATCTCCAGTCCTTGGGCAAGGCGCTACTGTCCACGGCGCTGTCCATGGTGCGGGAAGTGGTGTTCGGCGTTGGCTTTGCCTTGCTGCTGCCAGCCTTTATGGGGCTGGACGGCGTTCTGTGGTCCATGCCGCTGTCCGATATTCTGACCTTTGTGATTTCTGTTATTGCCATTTTCTGCACTGTCCGGGAGCTGTCCGCACCGGATGGAGAGAAGACAGCGGAAGCGTAAGCGGTTTCTCATAAAAACTGACCGCCGGAGAAACCTCCGGCGGTTGTTTCTATGCTACAGGTGCTTGCGGATGGTGTTGATGGCGCCCTTTTCCAGCCGGCTTACCTGCGCCTGAGAGATGCCCACCTCTGCGGAGACCTCCATCTGGGTCTTGCCCTCATAAAAGCGCAGGGATAGGATACGGCGCTCCCGCGGGTTCAGACGCTTCAGGGCATCCTTCAGGGCGATGCGCTCGGTCCAGCGCTCATCTGTGCTTTTGGGGTCGCTGACCTGATCCATGACACAGATGGCGTCGCCGCCGCTGTCGTAGATCGGCTCATATAGGGAAACCGGGTCTACGATGGCGTCCATGGCGAACACAACTTCCTCCCGCGGAATATCCAGCACTTTGGCGATCTGCTCTACGGTAGGCTCCTTCTGATTTTCCGACATAAGCTGTTCTCTGGCCTGAAGCACCCGATAGGCGGTGTCCCGCATGGAGCGGGACACCCGGATGGCGCTGTTGTCCCGCAGGTAGCGCCGGATCTCGCCTACGATCATGGGGACTCCGTAGGTGGAAAATTTTACCGGCTGATTCACATCGAAGTTATCAATGGCCTTGATCAGCCCCACGCAGCCCACCTGAAAGAGATCGTCCACACTCTCGCCCCGGCCTGCAAACCGCTGGATCACTGAGAGAACCAGCCTGAGATTTCCTTCAATCAGTTCCTGCCGGGCCTGTGTGTCGCCGGCCTTGCTGCGGCGGAGGAGTTCCATGGTTTCACTGCTTTTCAGAACCTTCAGCTTCGCCGTGTTGACCCCGGCAATTTCCACTTTTCCCTGCATATGCCTGCCTCCCGACCATCGAACTCAGCAAAAGACAGTATGTCCCCGGCGGGAATTTCCTATACGGGAAGCTTTTGACAGGGTTTTCCGCATAGGACATTCCGCGGGGGGCATAGCCTCTTCTGAGAGGAGGCGGCGCATATGCGGATGCGGGAGCTGCGGAGAAAAGAGGTCATCAACATGACGGACGGCGGACGGCTGGGGTTCGTGGGGGATGTGGATTTTCATATGCCGGACGGGCAGGCGGCAGCGCTCATCATTTATGGCCCTGCCCGCTTTTTCGGATTGTTCGGCAGGGGAGAGGAATACTATGTCCCCTGGGACAGTATTCAGCGGATCGGGGACGACATCATTCTCATCGACAAGCCTGTGCAGCACCGCGACGCGGCGCTGGAGCGAAAACGGCGGAAAAGATTCTGACCGGCTGTCCTGACGTGGAAATTTTGGAGAAATGCCGGAATTTCCACGCATTTTTTAAAAATAATTCTTGCAAACCGGCTGACACTGTGCTATGATAATTCAGCATTCCGCATGGCTGCGGACTCTTTGTTTGTGCCCATTTGCAGAAATCGGGTTAGCAAAGGGGAGGAAACAGCCAGAGGTACAAACTAAATTTTTGGAGGAAATCAAACTATGGCAAGTGTCGTATCCATGAAGTCCCTGCTGGAAGCAGGCGTCCATTTCGGTCACCAGACCCGTCGCTGGAACCCCAAGATGGCTCCCTATATCTACACCGAGCGCAACGGTATCTATATCGTGGACCTGCAGAAGACCGTGAAGAAGCTGGAGGAGGCTTATGCCTTCGTCCGTCAGCTGTCTGAGAGCGGCCAGTCCCTGCTGTTCGTCGGCACCAAGAAGCAGGCGCAGGAGGCCATCAAGGAAGAGGCTACCCGCTGCGGTCAGTACTATGTCAACGCCCGTTGGCTGGGCGGCATGATGACCAACTTCAAGACCATGCGTACCCGCGTGGATCGTCTGAACCAGCTGAAGACCATGCAGACTGACGGCACCTTCGATATGCTGCCCAAGAAGGAAGTCATGAAGCATCTGGGCGAGATCGAGAAGCTGGAGAAGTATCTCGGCGGCGTGAAGGAAATGAAGAAGCTGCCCGGCGCTCTGTTCATCGTGGATACCCGCAAGGAGCGCAACGCCATCGCCGAGGCTCACAAGCTGGGCATCCCCGTGGTGGCCATCGCCGATACCAACTGCGATCCCGACGAGATCGACTATGTGATCCCCGGCAACGACGACGCAATCCGCGCCATCAAGCTGATCGCTTCCGTCATGGCCAACGCCATGCTGGAGGGCAAGCAGGGCGAGCAGATGAACGAGGCCGCTGAGGCCCCCGCTGCCGAATAAATCAGGACTTTGCGGGAGCGTAAGCTCCGATACTATATAATTGGAGGAAAAAGATTATGGCTTTTACCGCTGCTGATGTTAAGAACCTGCGCGAAATGACCGGCGTGGGCATGATGGACTGCAAGAAGGCTCTGACCGCTTCCGACGGCGACATGGACAAGGCTGTTGAGTTCCTGCGTGAAAAGGGCTTGGCCGCTTCTGCCAAGAAGGCCGGCCGTGTTGCCGCTGAAGGTATGGCTTACGCCGCTGTGATCGACGGCGTGGGCGTGGTCGTCGAGGTCAACGCCGAGACTGACTTCGTTGGCAAGAATGAGAAGTTTGTGGACTTTGTCAAGGGCGTGGCTGCGACCATCGCTGCCAACAAGCCCGCTGATCTGGATGCCCTGATGGAGTGCAAGTACAACGGCACTGACCTCACCGTAACCCAGCAGCAGCAGGAGATGGTTCTCGTCATCGGCGAGAACATCAAGGTTCGCCGCTTCGCTATCTTCACCGAGGGCGTGTCTGTTCCCTATATCCATGCCGGCGGCAAGATCGGCGTGCTGGTGAACCTGACCGTGGAGGGCGGCATTGACGCCACTGCCGTCGGCAAGGACGTTGCCATGCAGATTGCCGCTCTGAATCCCCGTTTCTGGGACAAGTCTCAGGTTTCTCAGGATGTGCTGGACGAAGAGAAGAAGATCATGATGGTTCAGATGGAGAACGATCCCAAGATGGCCAGCAAGCCTGAGCAGGTTCGCGAGAAGATCGTCATGGGCAAGATGAACAAGTTCTATTCCGAGAACTGCCTGCTGCAGCAGGAGTTTGTCCGCGGCGATGTGTTTACCGGCTCTGTGGAGCAGTATATTGCTGACGCTGCCAAGAAGCTGGGCGGCAAGATCACCTTCGTGGATGCCATCCGCTTTGAGAAGGGCGAGGGCATCGAGAAGAAGCAGGAGAACTTCGCTGAGGAGATCGCCAAGATGGTCAAGGGCTAAGCCCCAAAACCGTATATCAGGAACCGGCCGCATTGCGGCCGGTTCTTTTTGTATGGAGAAGCTTCCCCGACTTGACCGGGGGAGCTTCATTTTTTTAGCATATTCGGGGACGAGCCGTCATAGAGTGCAGTAACAACAAAAGGGAGGGACGCCCCTTGGAAAAACAGGGAACGAATATGCGATATGAACTGGCGGCTGCCATTCTGCCCAGCCGTCTGCGGCGGATTGCCATGGAACTGCCGGAGCAGGATCGGGTCAGAGCGGAAGAATTTCATCTGCGGGCAGGACGCTGTATGTCTGTGCTGCTGCCGGAGGGCGAACGGTCACTGGAGGCCATCGTGACCTCAGAAGAGCTGGAAACGCTGTGCGACATTGCCGCCGAATTTTCCCGGTATGCTTCCATGGAGACTCTGCGGCAGGGGTTCCTGCCGGTGCGGGGCGGCTTCCGGGTGGGACTGTGCGGTTCCGCCGTGATGAAGGATGGGGCGGTTACCAATCTCAAGCAGATTTCCTCCGCTGTGATCCGCATTTCGCGGGAGCAGCGGGGAATTGCCCGTGAAATTGCACCGAAGCTGTTCCGGGACGGTCGTTTTCGCAGTACGCTGCTGCTGTCCCCGCCGGGAGGCGGCAAAACGACGCTCCTTCGGGATCTGGTGCGCCAGCTGTCCTGCGGCGATGGAATTCCGCCCCAGCGGATCACGCTGGTGGACGAGCGGGGGGAGGTAGCGGTGATGTACCGGGGCCAGCCCCAGATGGATGTTGGCCCCCGGACAGATGTGCTGGACGGCTGCCCTAAAGCACTGGCGATTCCCATGGCTCTGAGGGCCATGAACCCCCAGATCATCGCCGTGGACGAGATTACCGTCCGGGAGGATCTGCAAGCCATGACACAGGCGGCGGGCTGCGGTGTGGCTCTGCTGGCCACCATCCACGCCGCCGACGCAGCGGAACTGGAGCAAAAGCCACTTTACCGGGAACTGCTGGCCAACCGGGTTTTTCAGCAGACGGTGCGGATCCGTGTTACCGCCGCGGGCCGGGTCTACACGGTGGAGGAGCTGCCATGACGAAGCTGCTGGGCAGTCTGTGCGTGTTCGCCGCCGGGGGTATGGTCTGGTGGTCCCGGCGGCAGGAGCGGCAGAAGAAACGGCGGCTGCTCTCAGATCTGATCGCCGCACTGGGGCGGATGGAAACGGAGATCCGTCTGGCTCGAATACCGCTGCCCCGGCTTCTGAAACGGCTGGCAGAGGGACGCGGCGAAGAAACGCGTGCTTTTTTTCAGGACGCTTTCAGAGAACTGGAAGCAGGGGAGACGCTTGCTGCGGCCTGGAATCGTGCAGTGGAAAAACTGGAACTGCCCAATGAGGACAAACAGGTGCTGCTGACCTTACAGGAAACCATGCAAGGCGATGAAACCAGTGCCTGTAAAGGCGTTTCACTTGCGAGAGAAAAACTCCAGAACCGGCTGAAAGAACTGGTTAATCAGCGTCCGGAGGAGGAAAAAAGAGCCACGGCCCTGTGCTTTTCCGCCGCCGCGCTGGTGGTGATCTTACTGATTTGAGGAATGAGAAATGGATGTGGATCTGATTTTCAAAATTGCCGCCGTCGGGATTCTGGTAGCGGTTCTGAACCAGCTGCTGATCCGTTCCGGCCGGGAGGAGCAGGCCATGATGACCACACTGGCGGGGCTGGTGGTGGTCATGATGATTCTGGTGCGGGAGATCAGCGGGCTGTTCCAGCTCATCAAGACCCTGTTTGACCTTTGAGATGGAGCTGGTAACACAGGCGGCGGGGATCTGCGTCATTGCGGCGCTGCTGGGACTGGTTCTCCGTCGGGGCAGCCCGGAGATCACGCTGCTGCTGGCATTGGCTGCGGCGGCTGTGGTTCTGCTGGCGCTGGGAAAGCCGCTGGGGGAATTGCTGGCCTTTTTGAACCGGCTGGCGGAGCAGACCAGCGTTCCCTCTGCACTGTTTCTCCCACTGTACAAAACCGTCGGTATTGCGATGGTTGTAAAAGTAGGCGGCGGACTGTGCCGGGATGCCGGAGAAAGCGCGCTGGCATCGGTGCTGGAACTGGCGGGAACCGTCTGCGCTCTGCTGGCAGCGCTGCCCCTGCTGCGGGCGGTGCTGGAACTGATAGGAGAGCTGCTGTGAGAAATTTCCGTAAAATTCTGCTTTTTCTGGGACTGGCCTGCCTGCTGCTGACGGTGCCGGTTCTGGCAGCGGAGCTACCGCCGGATGTGGAGAATGCGCTGCCACGGGAGGCAGGGAAGCTGCTGGATGGAGTTGGCCAATGGGATGCGGCCAGCCTGACCGACGGGCTGCGCTCGATCTGGGTACACCTGCGAAAGGATGCCGGAGGCATCCTTTCGCGTCAGACCAGAGGGGCCGCGTCCATTCTGCTGGTCGTACTTTTGTGCAGCCTTGTGGGCGGATTTCAAAAAACCGCAGGAGCTTCCCCCCGGTTTCTCACCATGGCGGGGACGCTGGCAATTGCCGCCCTGACCGCAGGGAGTCTGGATTCCCTGATGGGCTCCGGCGCAGCGGCCATGGAACAGATGAATACCTTTTCCAAAGCGCTGCTGCCCATGCTGGCCGCCGTTTCCGCTCTGTCCGGCGGCGTGGCCGGAGCGACGCTGCGGCAGATTGCCACTGTGTTCTTTGCAGATCTGCTGTTGGAAGTGATCCACGGGCTGCTGATGCCCATGGTGTATCTCTATGCCGGAACGCTGGCTGCCGGAGGAAGCCTGTCCGACAGGCGGCTGCTGTCCGTGGCGGAGATGATCCGTTCCATCTGCGTCTGGCTGCTGACAACGGCGCTGCTGCTCTTTACGCTATATCTCACTGTCAGCGGTATTTTTGCCGGTACGGTGGACAGCGCACGGGTACGGGTGGCAAAAACCGCCATTTCTGGCGTGGTGCCGGTGGTGGGAGGCATTATCGCCGAGGCGTCGGAAACCGTGCTGGCCGGTGCGAGCGTGCTGAAGGGAACCATCGGGGTGTTCGGACTGCTGGGAGTGCTGGCTCTGTGCGCCTATCCTTTTTTGCAGCTGGGAATTCAGTATCTGCTCTACCAACTGACCAGATTTCTGGCTTCTGTGATCGGTAGCCCGGAGCTGTGCGCCGTCATCAAGGGACTGGGCGGCGCTTTTGGACTGATTTTGGGAATGGTGGGCAGCTGCGCGCTGGTGCTGCTGATCTCCATACTGGCTTCCGCGGCCGCGGTGACAGCATGATGGCGGCGGCGCGGACATGGCTGACGGCGGTGGCGGCGGTGACGCTGCTGCTGTCCGTGGCCGAGATGCTGGTGCCGCAGGGAAGCCTGCGGGAGATTGCATCCTTTACAGGCGGACTGATTCTGCTGGCCGTTTTGATGCAGCCGCTGGGAAAAATAGACCCGGCAAAAATCGACCTGAATATCTCCCATTATCAGGAGGTTGTGGAGCAGCGGCAGACAGAGCTGGAAGCTTCCCAAAAAGAAGAACTGGCATCGCTCATAGAATCCAAAATGGAGACATATATATCGGACAAGGCGAAAAGCATGAGCCTGACGCTCCGCGTTCAGGTGACTGCGGAGCCGGATGGCAGTGGCGTACCGGTTCCCGTAAGGGCAGAACTGACGGGGCCGAGATCTGAAGAATTGTCCCGGTGGCTGGATGCGGAGTTGGGACTTCCGGCGGAAAGACAGGTGTGGAATGAAAACTGAAGGGGTGCGGAAGCTATGGGATCGATACAAATACGCGGCGCTGATCCTGCTGGTGGGCGCAGGGCTGCTGTTATGGCCCGCTGGGAGCGGAGCCACAGCACAGACTGGGCAGAACGAAGCGTCACAGGTGTACGCGGTAGCGGAGAATCTGCAGGCGGAAATGGAGGAGATCCTGGGGCAGATTCAGGGCGTTGGAACCGTGCGGGTACTGCTGACCATGGATACCGACGGGGAACGTCAGCTGGCGCAGAATACGGAGCTGCAATACAGCGGCAGTACGGCGGCGCCGGAGGACTATTCCAGAGTTTCGGAAACGGTGCTGCTGGACGGGGGAGACCGGGAGGAGACCATGGTGACCCAGACGGCGTATCCCACGTACCGGGGGGCGTTGGTGGTGTGTCAGGGCGGCGACCGGGCGGACGTGAAGCTGGCAGTCACCGCGGCGGTATCCGCCTTGACCGGGCTGCCCAGCGACCGCGTCACCGTGGCAAAGTGTCAGTGATCATCTGGAGGAGGAAAGGAACTATGAGCGGAAACGCAAAACGGAACATTGTGGTGGCAACCATGGCGGTACTGGTGTGCGCGGCAGTGGGACTGAACTGGAAATATTCCGGTCAGGAGGCCGTCCAACAGGCGGAGGAGACCGGGACAAAAATTCTGGGGGAGGCCGCGCTGGTCTCCGGGCAGGAGGATACCGGGTTGGCGGAGGACACGGTCTATGAGGGGGACGACTATTTTGCCTCGGCCCGGCTGACCCGTCAGCAGGCCCGCGACAGCGCCATTTCCCTGCTGGAAGACGCCGCCAGTCAGGAGGACGCGGATCAGGAAACGGCAAATCAGGCGTCGGAGAGCATTCAGGTGCTGGCGTCCTACACGTTAAAAGAAGCACAGATCGAAAATCTGGTGACGGCCAAGGGCTATGCGGACTGCGTGGCCTTCATGGGGGACGACGCCATCAGCATTGTGGTATCCACAGAGGATGGAACGCTGGACGCCGCGGATGTAGCGAAGATCACGGACATTGCCATGACGGAGACCGGCTACGCCGCCAGCGCCATTCGCATTATGGCGGCAAATTAGCTGTTGTATTTTTCTGAATTGCATGGTACAATAACTCATTAGAAATGAAGCTTATTGTCATGGTACAAAAAGGAGAATCACAATGGCTGAAAATAAGGGCTATATGACATTGTCTGACGAGCAGGGCAGTATTCACATCTCCGAGGAGGTCATCGCAGCCATCGCGGTGGGCGCTGTCCGGGAGGTGGAAGGTGTTTCCGGCATGATGGGCAATCTGGGTACCAGTGTTGCGGATCTGGTAACCAATAAGAAAGGCGCACAGAAAAACGCCAAGGGCGTGAAGATCGAGATGACGGAAAACGGGCTGATTCTGGATCTGTATCTCACCGTGGCTTACGGCCATGCCATTCCCGAAGTGGCGGAGAATGCCCAGAAGGCAGTGGCTTCCGCCGTCAGCGCCATGACGGGCTGCACGGTGGAGACCGTGAATATCCACGTGGGCGGCGTGACACTGGCCTGAGCGGGCCTGAACAAGAGAGAAAAGGACGAGAGATGTTATGGTACGGAACACTGCACGGGAAATTGCCGCGCATCTATCCTATGAGCTGAGTTTTACGGATAAAACAGTCGATGAGCTGCTGAAGGAGCGGCTGACGCCGGAGTCTTTTGCAGAGCTGGCAGAGGAGGATCCCCTTTACGCGGACGCCCCCAATGCCAAGCAGGCAGCCTACATCACCCGTCTGGTGAAGGGTGTGGACGAACACGCCGCCGAGCTGGACGGCTACATTGCCAAGTACTCCAAGGGCTGGAAGTTCTCCCGGATCCCGCTGGTGGCCTCTGCCATCATGCGGGTGGCCATGTACGAGATCCTGTACATGGAGGACATTCCCAACGGTGCCGCCATCAATGAGGCGGTGGAGATTGCCAAAAAGTACGAAACGCCGGAGACGGCCAAATTCATCAACGGCATTCTGGGCAGCTTTGTGCGGGAGGAGATCTCCCAGTAATCCTGCAGAACCGGCAGAGCGGACGCGGCGCAGGCCGCAGGCCGCTCTGCCTTTTGTGTTATTTGTCATGCGGAGGAGGATACATGGAGCAGAGAAACCGGGGCGTTGACCTGCTGCGGATGGTTGCCATGTGGATGGTGGTCATTCTGCATATTCTGAATAAGGGCGGCGCTCTGGGAGCATCGGCTCCGCTGTCCGCAGGGCGTGAAACGGCCCTCCTGCTGGACATGGCCGCCTACTGCGCCGTAGACTGCTACGGAATGATCTCCGGGTATGTGGGTGCGGGCCATCGCTTCCGATACAGCGGTGCGGTTGCCCTCTGGCTGCGGACGGCGTTTTATACGCTGCTCATCACGGCGGTCTTTGCGGCGTTCCTGCCGGGCAGCGTCAACGGAGACCGGGTGCTGCGGGCGTTCTTCCCGGTGCTGTTTCGGCAGTACTGGTATGTAACGGCCTATTTCGGAATGTGCCTGTTCATTCCCTTTTTCAATCTGCTTCTGGAGCGCCTGACCCGCCGGCAGGCAAAGGTTCTGGCGCTGTCCCTTGTGCTGATCTTTTCCCTTTTGCCCACCCTGCGGCAAGGAGACGTATTCCTGACGGACAACGGCTACAGCGTCCTGTGGCTGTCCTGCCTGTATCTGCTGGGCGGCATCCTGCGTCTGCACGGCAGGCCTGCCCGGAAACCGGTTCGCTGGGCGGCGGTTTACGGGCTTTGCGTGCTGGCGACCTGGCTTGTCAAGCTGGCGGGAGACCGGCTGTGGATGTCCCGGACAGGCCAGCTCTGTGACAGGGTTCTGCTGACCGCCTACACATCGCCCACCATTTTGCTGGCGACAGCGGCCCTGGTGCTGTGTTTTACGGGGCTGCGGATTGGTCCCGGTTTCGGCAGTTTCATCGAAAAGGCGTCGCCGCTGGCTTTCAGCGTCTACCTGATCCACGCCCATCCGCTGATCTGGGAGCATTGGCTGGCCGGGCGGTTCGCATTTCTGGCGGACAAGCCGCCGCTTTCTCTGGCAGCAGGCGTACTGGGGGCGGCTTTCGGCATTTACGCGGTCTGTTCGCTGGCGGATCTTCTGCGGGCGTGCCTGTTCCGTATTTTCCGCATCAAAGCGTTTTCACAGCGGTTGGAGGCGGCCGTTCTGACCCGGTTCCAACCATGGCTGGATAAGGAGTAATCCATGGAACAACATATTTTCAGCGTTACGGAGGTCAACGAACTGGTAAAGCGTCTGCTGGACAATGAGCCGATGCTTTCCGGCATCTGCGTCCGTGGTGAGATCTCCAACTACAAAATGTACCCCTCCGGGCATCACTATTTTTCCCTGAAGGATGCCACCGGCGCCATTCGGTGCGTCATGTTCAGGGGGCAGGCCATGCGGCTGCGGTTCCGGCCGGAAAACGGCATGAAAGTGCTGGTGACAGGCCGGGTCAGCGTGTTTCCAAGGGACGGCGCCTATCAGCTCTACTGCAATACCATGACCCCGGAGGGAGCCGGTGATCTGGCGCTGGCCTTTGAGCAGCTGAAAGAGCGGCTGTACAAAGAAGGGCTTTTTGACGAGGGCCGCAAGAAGCCTCTGCCGGAATTCCCGGAGAGAATCGCTGTCGTGACATCCTCTGCCGGAGCGGCGGTCCACGATATGATCCGGATTCTGCGGCGGCGTTACCCGCTGGCCAAGGTGATCCTGCTGCCGGTGCGGGTACAGGGAGCGGAAGCGCCGCCGGAGATTGCCGGCGCTATCCGGTATGCCGATCAATGGAAAATCGGTGATGTGATCATCACCGGCCGGGGCGGCGGCTCCATGGAGGATCTCTGGGCCTTTAACGACGAACGGGTGGCGCGGGCCATCTATGCCTGCGAAACGCCGGTGATCTCTGCCGTGGGCCATGAGCCGGACGTGACCATTTCCGACTTCGTGGCAGACCGGCGGGCGTCTACGCCGTCCAATGCCGCAGAGATCGCGGTGCCGGACCGGGCGGAGCTGCTGCGGCATCTGAGCAGTCTCTCGGAACGAATGAATACCAGCGAGGCTACCCGGCTGCAAACGCTGCGGGAGCGCTTGGACGCGCTGAAGCAGAAGCGGGTGCTGACGGATCAGCTGGCTTATGTACAGGACAGGCGGATGGAGCTGGCGCATCTCCAGCAGCGGCTGGGAGATCTGACACGAGCCACTATTACGGAAAAGCAGAAAGCCTTTACAGCCCTTGCGGCGTCTCTGGATGCCATGAGCCCGCTGAAGGTTCTGGGCCGGGGCTATGCCATGGCCCGGAACGAAGGGGGCCGTGTGCTGAAAAGCAGCGGGGAAGTGGCCATTGGAGACCGGGTTCATGTGACCCTTGGCAGCGGCGGGTTCACCGCCGTGGTGGATGAAATTGAGGAGGAACAACATGGCGGCTAAAAAACTGAGCTTTGAGGAGAAGCTGTCCCGGCTGGAGGAAATCGTGGCGGCGCTGGAAAAGGGCGACGCTCCGCTGGCGGATTCCCTGACCTTATTTGAAGAAGGAACCAAGCTGGCCAACGCCTGTACCACGGAACTGGACAAGGCAGAGCAGCAGGTGGTCAAGCTGATGAAGGGGCCGGACAGCGCGCCGGTAGAACTGCCCTTTGAGAGTACGGAGGATTGACATGGAAAAGACTGCGTTTGACACCCGGTATCATGGGTATCTGACTATAATTGAGGACTACCTGAATGGCCTGTTTGTAAAGGAGAACCACTGGACGGATTTGTATGAGGCCATGCGCTACAGTTTGCTCTCCGGCGGAAAGCGGCTCCGCCCGGTGATGACCCTGGAATTTGCCCGGCTGTGCGGTCTGGACTGGCATGCGGCGGTGCCGGTGGGCTGTGCGCTAGAACTGGTCCACACCTATTCCCTGATCCACGACGACCTGCCCTGCATGGACGATGATGATCTCCGCCGGGGCAAGCCCACCAACCACAAGATCTACGGGGAAACGCTGGCGGTATTGGCAGGGGACGCCCTCCAGCCGGAGGCATACCGCCTGATCCTGACGGCTCCCGGTCTGACGGATGCTCAACGGGCGGACTGCGCTCTGATTCTGGCAAACGCCTCCGGCGCTGACGGCATGGTGGCCGGGCAGGTGCTGGATACGCTCCACAGCTGCCGGACGGAGCCGGAGGTGGCGGAGGTCCACCACCTGAAAACCGGTGCCATGATCGCCGGAGCCTGTATGCTGGGCGTGGCGGCGGCTGGCGGCAGCGACGCTGCCCGGAAAGCCGCTGAGGAGTACGGTTACCAACTGGGGCTGGCCTTCCAGATCCGGGACGATATGCTGGACGTCATCGGTGACGCCGGCGAGTTCGGAAAGCCCATCGGCTCCGACAGGGAAGAGGGGAAGGTCACTTATGTGGATCTTCTGGGACTGGACAGCTGCGACAAGCTGGTTCATGAGCTGACGGAAAAGGCCGTGGCGGCGGTATCCGATCTGGATCGGGACGGATTCCTGACGGCGCTGGCTGAAAGTCTGACAGAACGAAAGAAATGATTTGCGGAACAGCCGGAAAGCTTGCTTTCCGGCTGTCTTTTGCAGGGAAACGCCAGAACGGCTTCCAGAAATTACCGCCCGGTTTGTTGTGTATATATACAGAAATAGTTGCATATTGCCGCAAGGTATGCTATACTGTCAGGAGCTAAGCAGCGGCGCAGTATTCTAGTCAGATCTGCCGTTTCCGAGGGAGGGCCTAAAAAGCCTCTAAAGGGCACACCTGTGAAACTTCTGGTGTTTGCTTGAGACGCCCAGTCTTGGGTGGATGCTGGGAGGAAGCGTGCTTACGCTTGCGGATCCAGGGCGATTTCCAATGGCATGGTTACCCCGACCCTGTTTCCGTGGAGACCTGTTATTGTGCATGGACGTACTCCCGTTGCGGTAATTCCGATTCATGTACGAAGCAGATTTGAACCTGCAATGCGGTGCATCGAGCCTTTCGGCGCGTAACGCTGTGTGCAGACGTAGCCTGCCTTGCGTGAGGCGGGTGGATGTGGGATCAACGCGGCAGTGCTCTGGCCAGAGTGCGGATCGCGATCGCCCGCTGAAACCCGATTTGCAAAAGAGGCTAAAGAAACGGACGGACTGTGGTGGAAAACACCTAGGCTGTTCTTGAAAAGCGAATCAGGGATTGCAGTGCGGACTCAGTGGCAATCGGGTAGCGTATCAGGCGACGATACGCCTCAGGACTGAAAGGGGAACCGCCTCCATCGGCAACGAGGGGTGTCCTGTGGGGAAAACAGACCCGACCTAAGCCGTAAGATTTACCTGATTTGCTGCCGCTGTCTTAGCCAATTACAAATTTCGGAGGCGTTTTTTTGAAAGAACCTTCCCGTTCCAAAAATAAGAAATCGGAATCCTCCCGATATCGCTGGGCGCTGACCGCCTTTTTGCTGGCAGTCGGCATGTCGGCTCTCCTGAGCTTTGCCTCGGAGTCGGTTCTGAGCCAGGCGGGGCTGATTCTGGCATTGCTGATTCTGGTGTTGTTTATCCTTCTGGGCATCGTATTCGATATCATCGGCGTGGCGGTCACAGCCGCAGATCCCAAGCCCTTTCACTCCATGGCCGCCCACAGGGAAAAGGGCGCAAAGGAAGCACTGTCTCTCCTGCGGAACGCAGACCGGGTCTCCAGCGTCTGCAACGACGTGGTGGGCGACATCTGCGGCATCGTTTCCGGCGCTACCGGCGCGGTGATCGTGGCCCGACTGCAAAGCGGGCTGAATTTTCAGAGCGTCTGGATCTCCGTAGGCGTCACCGCCCTCGTCTCCGGCCTGACCATCGGAGGGAAGGCCATCGGAAAGCCCTTTGCCATGAACCAGAGCAAACAGGTGGTGTATCTGGCGGGGCGGTTCCTGCATTTGTTTCATCGCGGTTAAGACCGCTGGAGGTCATTGTGATTCTGGACAGTATTCATTCCCCTGCGGACGTCAGGGAACTCGATCAAAAACAGCTGCCGCAGCTCTGCCGTGAGTTGCGGCAGTTTCTGCTGGAAAACGTGTCGAAAACCGGCGGGCATCTTGCGTCCAATCTGGGCGTGGTCGAACTGACGGTGGCGATCCACCGGGTGTTTGACACCGCGCAGGATCGGCTGGTGTTCGACGTGGGTCACCAGTCCTATGTCCACAAGGCTCTGACGGGCCGTCAGGCTCTGTTTTCCACGCTGCGGCAGCTGGACGGCCTGTCCGGCTTTCCGAAGCCCTATGAGAGCGTCCACGATTCCTTTATTGCGGGTCACGCGTCCAACTCCGTTTCTGTGGCACTTGGGATGGCAAGGGCAAGGACTTTGCAGGATAAGGATTATCAAGTGCTGGCGCTGATCGGAGACGGCGCACTGACCGGCGGCCTCGCCTATGAAGGTCTGAACAACGCCGGTGCGTCCGGGGAGCATCTGATCGTGATCCTCAACGACAACGGTATGTCCATCGACCCCAATGTAGGGGCGATTCCCGACCATCTGGCCAGACTGCGGAGCAAGCCTGCCTATTACCACTTTAAAAAGTGGTATCGGAGTCTCTTCGGAGAAACGCCGGCCAAATCTGTCCTGTATCGCTTTAACCACCGGCTGAAAACCAGCCTGAAAAAGTCAATTTGGCCCGGCAGTACGCTCTTTGAAGATATGGGCTTTACCTATCTCGGCCCCATCGACGGCCATGATCTTCCCCGCCTGTGCGATGTGCTGTCCTGGGCGAAGGAGCTGAATGGCCCGGTACTGGTTCATGTACATACCCGGAAAGGCAAGGGATACTCCTTTGCGGAGCGGGATCCGGGAAAATTCCATGGGATCTCCCCGTTTGACCCGGAGACCGGCCTGCTTTTGAAACGGGGAGGGGAGACGTTCTCCTCCGCTTTCGGCAAGGCGCTGACGGACTGCGCCGCGAAAGATTCGCGGATCTGTGCGATTACTGCCGCCATGGAGGATGGCACTGGCCTGACGCCGTTTGCCAAAGCGTATCCGAGCCGCTTCTTTGACGTCGGTATTGCGGAAGGGCACGGCGTCTCCATGGCAGCCGGCATGGCAAAGCAGGGAATGATCCCGGTTTTCGCCGTTTATTCCACTTTTTTGCAGCGAAGCTATGATATGTTGGTTCATGATGCGGCTTTGCAGAAGCTTCACATTGTGCTGGGTGTGGATCGCGCCGGTCTGGTGGGCGCTGACGGCGAGACCCACCATGGCTGTCTGGACGTAGCTTGCCTTACCGGGATCCCCGGATTTACGGTGCTGTGTCCCGCCAGCTTCGCGGAGCTGCGGGCTATGATCCGTCAGGCACTGTTTGAGATTGACGGGCCGGTGGCGATCCGATATCCCCGCGGCGGGGAAGGCGGTTTTACCGGCGATACCAGCGCCCGTGCAGCCGTTCGACTGAAAGACGGTTCAAAAGCACTGCTGATCTCTTACGGAACGCTGACAAATCAAGCACTGGAAGCGGCGGAGCAGCTGGAAAAAGAGGGAATCTCCACAAAGGTTCTCAAGCTGAATCGGATTGCGCCGCTGGATATGCCGTCCATTCTGCAAGAGACGGAGGGGATGGACGCGGTGCTGATTTTGGAGGACTGCTTTGAAAACGGCAGCGTGGGTCAGCAGATCGCCGCAGGGATGGCGGAAGCCGGACAGCGGTGTTCTCATGTCATTTTACAAAATCTGAAAGACCACTTTGCTCCCGCCGGTTCGGTGGAGCAGCTGAGACACAGGTTTGGTCTGGATGCCGGCGGCGCGGCAAATGCAGTCAGGAAGGCGATGGCTTATGAGCAATAAAACGAGGCTGGATGTGCTCCTGACGGAGCAGGGACTTCAGGAGAGCCGTCAAAAGGCGCAGGCTACGATTATGAGCGGATTGGTCTTTGTCAACGGCCAGCGGGTGGACAAGCCCGGTACGGCGGTTCCCAATGATGCGCGGATCGAAATCCGGGGGAATACGCTCAGATATGTGAGCCGGGGCGGCCTGAAGCTGGAAAAGGCCATGGCGGAGTTTCCTATTGACCTGAAAGGTTGCATCTGCGGTGATATCGGGGCCTCCACCGGCGGATTTACCGATTGTATGCTGCAAAACGGCGCGGATAAGGTCTACGCTGTGGACGTTGGCTATGGCCAGCTGGCGTGGAAGCTTCGGGAGGATCCGAGGGTCGTGTGTCTGGAACGCACCAACGCCCGCTACCTGACCCATGAGCAGATTCCGGACGAACTGGACTTTGCTTCGATCGATGTCAGCTTCATCTCGCTGAAGCTGATCCTGCCTGCGGTGGCAGGCGTCCTGAAGAACGGCGGTCAGGTAGCCAGTCTGGTAAAGCCCCAGTTCGAGGCCGGAAAAGAAAAAGTGGGGAAGAAGGGCGTTGTCCGGGATCCTGCTGTGCATAAAGAGGTGCTGGAGCATTATCTGGGACACGCAAAAGAAGCGGGATTCGGCGTCCTTGGACTGACCTATTCGCCGATCCGGGGGCCGGAAGGCAATATCGAGTATCTGGGCTTTCTGCAAAAGGGTGCCGCCCAGATGGAGACGTTTGATCTGGATGCGCTGGTGGAAGAATCCCACCAGACCTTAAAGGAGCATGGGGAGGGAGCGGTATAATGGATACCAGAACGATTATCCTCTGCCCGAACCCGGATCGTGACCATGGCATGAGGGCCACAAAGACAGCGATCCAGCTTTTGCAGGAGCTGGGGTTTCAGACGGCAGTCTGTTCCCCCTTCCGCTCCCCCAAAGCGGGCGCTTTTGGGGATCTGGCCGTCAAGCCGCTGCTGACGGAGCTGAAGAACGCCAGCCTGATCATCACGCTGGGCGGGGACGGTACGATCCTCCATCTGGCCAAGCTGGCGGCGCTGAACCGTATTCCCATGCTGGGCATCAACATGGGCGGCCTTGGATTTCTGGCTGAGCTGGAAGTCAATTCCCTTCAGGCCATGCGCGGGCTTAAAAACTGGGATTTTCCCATCGAGGAACGGATGATGCTGGATGTTTCCGTCCTGCGGGACGGCAAGCAGATCTACGCGAATATGGGCCTGAATGACGCTGTGATCCGGGAAGGCCCCATTTCCCATGTGATTCATCTGAAAATTTCCTCAGATGGCAAGCATCTGGTAGATATTGCCGGAGACGGCGCGATCATCGCAACGCCTACCGGCTCCACGGCGTACTCCCTGTCTGCCGGCGGCCCGGTGGTGGAACCCTGCGCGCAGACCATACTTCTGACGCCGATCTGTACCCACAATATGCGCTTTTCTTCCTATGTGCTCTCGCCGGAGCATACTCTTACGGTGGAGCTGGAGCGCAACGGCCGCAAGCCGGTCTATCTGTTTGTAGATGAGAGCAGAGCGTTTCCTCTGCGTTCCAACGACGTTGTTCAGATCCGCCGGAGCCGCCATGTGACACGGCTGGCGCATCTGTCCGAAAAGAGCTTCTGCGAGGTATTCGCGCAAAAAATGCTGCCGGGAGGGTTGCAAGATGAAAAATAACCGCCAGACAATGATCCTTGACATCATTGCAAAGGAGAACGTGGAAACACAGGAACAGCTCTTGGAGCATCTGCGTCAACGGGGGATCACCAGTACGCAGGCCACCATTTCACGGGACATCAAGCAGCTTCATCTGGTGAAGGAACCTGCCGGACACGGGGCTTATAAGTACGCCGTGTCCAATACGCGGGCGCGGCTCAATGTGGCGGACAAGCTGCGGACCATCTTCCACGAAAGCATTACCAGCGTGGAGTCCGCCCAGAATATCGTGGTGTTCAAAACGCTGTCCGGGCTGGCAGGCGGCGCCTGTGAGGCGCTGGATCACATGGATGTGAACGGAATGCTTGGAACGCTGGCAGGGGAGAACACCGTTTTCGTGGTCATGAAGGATACTGCCAGTGCGGAGACGTTCTGTCAGGAGATCCTGGAAATGCTGTAAAAACACGGGGAGGAAAAGCTTCCCGATACCCTTTTCCGAAGGGAGAATCAGACCATGCTGGAACTGCTTCACATTGAGAATATTGCCGTCATTGAATCGGCGGACATCGCCTTTCAGCCGGGGTTCAACGCCCTTACCGGCGAGACCGGCGCAGGAAAATCCATCGTTATTGACGCCATGGGCGCTGTGCTGGGCGGCCGGGCTTCACGGGAACTGATCCGTACCGGGGCGTCCAAGGCGTTTGTCAGCGCTGTGTTTTCCCACGTTTCGGAGAAGCTTCCGGGCCTGACGGAAAACGGCGTCGCCCCGGATGAGGATGGAAATCTCCTCTTGCAGCGCGAGATGACGACGGACGGCAAAAACGCCTGCCGGGTCAACGGACGGCCGCTGACGGTCACGCAGTTGCGGCAGATCGGCGCGGAGCTTTTGAATATTCACGGTCAGCATGACGGCCAGCAGCTTCTGGACGAGGAGCAGCACGGCGCTTATCTGGATCGCTTCGGCAGGATGGAAGCGCACCTTGCCGCTTACCGAAAGGAATATGCCGCCATGGCGGCTTTGCGGGAGCAGATCCGTGCGCTTCAAATGGATGAAGCGGAAAAAGCGCGGCGGATGGACTCCCTCCGATTTCAGATCGGTGAGCTGGAACGGGCGGAGCTGGTGCCGGGCGAGGAAGAAGAACTCAATGCCCGGCGGGAACTGCTGCGGAACGGCGAGAAGTACATCGCGGCGCTGTCCGGCGCGGATTACTGTCTCAGCGGCGATGACAACGGTTCCGGGGCCGTAGCCGCGATCCGGGACGCGGAGGAAGCGCTGCACGGTATCCGAAATCTCAGCGCCGATTTGGGAGAGCTGTATAAGCGGCTGGAAGCGCTGCGCTGCGAGGCGTTTGATCTTGCTGAGATCGTCCGGGATAAGCGGGCGGAGTTCGATTTTTCTCCCGCGGAGCTGGATGCGGCGGAAGCCCGGACGGATCAGCTGTACCGTCTGAAAAAGAAATACGGCGCCACCGTGGAGGATATGATCGCCTATCTGGATCGCTGCCGGACTGAGCTGGATGCCATGGAAACGGCGGACGATACGCTGATTTTACTGCAAGGCAAGCTGCAAAAGGCGGAGGCGGCAGTCAGGTCGGCAGGCGCGGTACTGACAGAAAAGCGGAAGGAAGCAGCCGCAGTTCTGGAACGGCGGATCCAGCAGGAGCTTCGGGATCTGGACATGAATAAGGTTCGCTTTTCCATTGATTTTGCGGAAAAGGAACCGGCGCAGGATGGCTGCGATACCATCCGCTTCCTGATGTCCGCCAACGTGGGCGAGGATCTGCGGCCCATCGCCAAAATCGCTTCCGGCGGCGAGCTGGCCCGGATCATGCTGGCGCTGAAAAATGTGCTGGCCGAGCAGGAATCCATTGCCACGCTGGTATTTGATGAAGTGGATACCGGCGTTTCCGGCCGGGCGGCTCAGAAGGTGGCGGAAAAGCTGGCGCAGGTAGCCCGCCGCAAGCAGGTTCTGTGCGTGACCCATCTGCCGCAGCTGGCAGCCATGGCCGATACGCATTTTTCCGTGCAGAAAGGGGAGAGCGGCGGCCGGACGTTCACACAGGTGGTTCAGCTGGATCGTGACGCCCGCAAGGCGGAGCTGGCCCGGATTACCGGCGGCAGCCGTGTGACGGACGCGCTGCTGGAAAGCGCCGGTGAACTGCTGGATCAGGCTGAAGCCTATAGAAAACAGATAGGCTGACGAAAAAACACAAAACAGGGTGCTGCTTGCAGCATCCTGTTTTTCCTTTGCTGCGGCGAGCTTTCATAAAACCGCTGTGCATATCTATAAAATATTCGTGAATAAATGTATAGAACCGGGGGATTGCCGGATGGAATGAATATAGAAGCCCGGCAGAATATCCGGCTCTGCCGGAGGGGCGAGACTGGCTGGCGGCGTTGAAAAAGGCCGTAAGTATCAAAAATTGCCACAGTGCTGGGCAGGATTGGCAGATCTGTTGGTCATATCCACGATAATATGGAAAAATATTCATTTAGGGTTGACAATTTCAGGGAATGGATGTAGTATAAAGCCACAATAAATCGAATATTTATTCATTTGGAGGCGGAAATCATGAATAAAGAAAACATTAAGAAGATCGTTCTTGCATATTCCGGCGGTTTGGATACATCCATTATCATTCCCTGGCTGAAGGAAAACTACAACAATCCTGAGATCATTGCTGTGGCCGGCAACGTAGGCCAGAACGATGAGCTGGACGGGCTGGAAGAGAAGGCTCTCAAGACCGGCGCTTCCAAGCTGATCGTGGCAGATCTGACCGATGAGATGGTGGACGATGTGATCATCCCCGCCATGAAGATGGATGCCAAGTACGAGACTTACCTGCTTGGCACCGCCTTTGCACGGCCCGTTATCGGCAAGAAGCTGGCCGAGATCGCTCTGGCCGAGGGTGCGGACGCCATCGCACACGGCGCGACCGGCAAGGGCAACGATCAGGTGCGGTTCGAGCTGGCCATCAAGCGGTTTGCACCCAATATGCCCATCATCGCTCCCTGGCGTGAGTGGGACATCAAGTCCAGAGAGGAAGAGATCGACTACGCCGAAGCTCACAAGGTGCCTTTGAAGATCTCCCGCGAGACCAACTATTCCAAGGATAAGAACCTGTGGCATCTGAGCCACGAGGGTCTGGATCTGGAAGATCCCGCCAACGAGCCGGATCTGGATAAGCCGGGCTTCCTTGAAATGGGTGTTTCTCCCTATCAGGCACCTGACAAGCCCACCTATGTGACCATCGATTTTGAAGCCGGTACGCCTGTTGCCGTGGACGGCGAGAAGATGAAGGCCAGCAAGATCATTGAAAAGCTCAACGAGGTGGGCGGTGCCAACGGCATCGGTATCATCGACATTGTGGAGAACCGGCTGATCGGCATGAAGGACCGCGGCGTTTATGAGACGCCGGGCGGCACGATCCTCTACTTTGCCCATGAACAGCTGGAAATGCTCACAGTGGATAAGGATACCCTGCATGAAAAGCAGAAGCTGGCTGTGGATCTGGCCGACCAGATCTACAACGGCAAGTGGTATTCTCCGCTGACCGAGGCTCTGGTGGCCTTTGCCAACGAGTCCAACAAGTATGTCACCGGCTCTGTAAAGCTGAAGCTCTACAAGGGCAACATCATCCCCGCCGGCACCACTTCTCCGTATTCCCTGTACTCCGAGAATCTGGTGACCTTCGGCGAGAGCGATTACGATCAGGCACAGGCCGCCGGCTTCATCAACCTTTGGGGTCTGCCCACCAAGGTGCAGGCGCTGCGGGAGCAGGGAAAGCTGTAAAAAAGTCCGAAAGGGGGGAGCATCCCTCCTTTCAGGAGTTTCCTGCGGCATCTGCGCGGTGCGTTCGACTTTGCGCGCCGCAGGCAAATATATTTTGAATCCGTTGCGGCGGAAACATGACAGAAACGGAGAAGCATGATGGAAAAGATGTGGGCCGGACGGGCTCAGGAACAACTGGATCAGACGGCAGACGACTTCAACTCCTCCATTGCAGTGGATCAGCGGATGGCTGAGCAGGACATCACCGGCTCTATCGCCCATGCCAAAATGCTGGCGGCGCAGGGAATTCTGGATGCCGGAGAGGTGGAGAAGATCATTCAGGGACTGGAAGAAATTCTGAATGATCTGAAAGCCGGAAGCCTTGCCATTGACCCTGCGGCAGAGGATATCCATATGTTTGTGGAGCAGGTGCTGACGGAGCGGATCGGAGATGCGGGCAAGCGTCTCCATACAGCCCGAAGCCGCAACGATCAGGTGGCGGTGGATCTGCGGCTGTATCTGCGGCAGCGCAGTGCAGGCCTTGTGCAGCAGCTGAAAGCGCTGATGAGTGTAATCGCAGATCAGGCGGAGGCCAACAGCGACGCCATTGTTCCCGGTTATACCCACCTCCAGCGGGCGCAGCCAATTTTGTTCGCCCATCATCTGCTGGCCTATGCCATGATGTTCAGCCGGGATGTGACCCGTTTGCAGGACGCGGCAAAGCGGATGAACGAGTCCCCGCTGGGCGCCTGTGCGCTGGCAGGCACGACCTATCCCACCAGCCGGCAGATGACCGCCCAGCTTCTGGGGTTTGACGGCCCGTGCCGCAACAGCATTGACGCAGTATCCGACCGGGATTTCTGCGTAGAGCTGCTGGCGGCTCTGTCCACCATTATGATGCACCTGTCCCGCTTTTCCGAGGAGATCATCCTCTGGTGCAGCTGGGAGTTCCACTTTGTAGAACTGTCTGACGCCTATACCACCGGCTCCTCCATTATGCCTCAGAAGAAAAACGCGGATATGGCAGAGCTGGTGCGGGGCAAGACAGGCCGGGTATACGGCGATCTGATGGGCACGCTCACCATGCTGAAGGGCCTGCCGCTGGCCTACAATAAGGATATGCAGGAGGATAAGGAATCCATTTTTGACGCCTTTGATACGGTGAGCCACTGCCTGGAAGTCTTTACGCCGATGCTGCAAACCATGAAGACCCGGAAAGATAAAATGTACAAGGCGGCGCAGGAAGGCTTCATCAACGCCACGGATCTGGCGGATTACCTGACGCGAAAGGGAATGCCGTTCCGGGCGGCTTACAAGCTGACAGGCTCTCTGGTGGCGGAGTGCATCCGCACCGGGCAGGTGCTGGAAACCGTGCCGCTGGAGCGGTATCGGGAACTGAGCGACCTGTTTGAACAGGACGTTTACGAGGCCATTGACCTGAAAACCTGCGTAGAGAAGCGAATCAGCGAGGGCGGCACAGGCAAAGCCTCTGTGCAGGCGCAGATCCAATACATTCGTTCTATTGTGTAAGATGGGAGAAAATTGATATGAAAAAAATGAAAGTGATGGCTCTGGTGCTGGCCGCTGCGCTGGCCTGCATGAGCCTGACCGCCTGCGGCGGCAGCAAAGACAGTGGCGACGGCACGTCCGCCTCCGGCAACGAAGAGGGCAAGGGCCTGACGGTAGCTACCAGCCCGGATTTCCCGCCCTTTGAATCTCTGGAAAACAATGAGATCGTAGGCATTGAAGTGGATATCATGAATCTGATTTCCGAGGATCTGGGGATGCCGGTCAAGTATGAGCAGATGGACTTTGATTCCGTGATCCCCGGCGTTCAGACCGGCAAGTTTGATGTGGGCATGAGCGGCATCACCGTGACGGAGGACCGGCAGAAGAACTGCGACTTCACGGATCCTTACTTCCTGGCCTCTCAGGCCATTGTGGTTACGGCAGACAGCCCCATTACCTGCAAAGCAGATCTGGAAGGCAAGAAGATCTCCGTCCAGACCGGCACGACCGCAGAGGAGTACTGCATGGATAATGGATATGAGGTGCTTTCCTTTACCGCCAACAATGACGCGGCCGCCGCGCTGACCACCGGCAAGGTGGATGCCTGGGTCGTGGACAATGAAGTGGCCGTGGCGCTGGCCGCCCAGCAGGGTCTGACGGTGCTGGATGAGGCCATGACCTCCGAGCCGTATGCCTTTGCTTTCGCAAAGGGCAGCGATGAACTGGTCAGCAGCTTCAACGCTTCCCTGAAAAAGCTGATGGATGACGGCAGCATTCAGGAGATTTTTGATAAGTACGGTGTGCTGTACGTTGCGCCGGAAGCCTGATAAAAGCCCGATATGGAACAGGGGAGAGCAATCTCCCCCGTTCCACTGTTCTATGGAAACTATGTTCGCTTTGCCTGCGGACGAAAGGGGAAATGACCTATTCTGACATTCTTCCACACATGGGGCCAGCAGCTCTACAGTACCTTTGTTGAACAGCAGCGGTATCTCATGCTGCTGGACGGTTTTAAGAATACCCTCATCATCACTTTCGGTGCGCTGCTGATCGGCATCGTGCTGGGTACCACCGTGGCGGTCATCAAATTTCTGGCGGCGGAGAAAGCCGCCCTGCGTCCGCTGGCATGGCTGTGCAATCTCTATGTAACGGTGGTTCGTGGAATCCCTGTGGTTGTGCTGCTGCTGATCTTCTATTTTGTTATTCTCCGCTCAGCGGACGGCATCGTTACCGGCATTGTGGCCTTTGGTATCAATTCCGGCGCCTACATGGCGGAGATCATCCGCGGCGGAATTGCCGCCGTAGACTGGGGACAGACGGAAGCGGCCCGAAGCCTTGGCTTTAACCGAATGGAGGCCATGCGCTTTGTGGTGCTGCCGCAGGCTATCAAAAATATCCTCCCCGCCATCGGCAATGAGATGATCGCCTTGCTGAAAGAAACCGCAGTGGCAGGCTATGTGGCCGTGCAGGATCTGACTCGCGCCGCAAACCTGATCCGAAACAATACGTATGACGCGGTGAACCCGCTGCTGGTCACTGCCCTTGTCTATCTGACACTGGTGGTGCTGATGACAGCACTGCTGCAAAAATTTGAGCAGCGCCTGCGCCGCAGCGACAAACGCTGAAAGGAGAACAACTATGAAAATTGGCGAACTGAAAGGCAGAGATTTCCTGAAGCTGCTGGACTTTACCAATGAGGAAGTTCAGGGTCTTGTAGATCTTGCGGCGGAACTGAAGGCCCAGAAAAAGGCGGGGATTCCGCATGAGGTCTGCAAGGGCAAGCATATTGCCCTGATTTTTGAAAAGACCTCCACCCGCACCCGCTGTTCCTTTGAGGTGGCGGCAGCGGATCTTGGAATGCACAGCACTTATCTGGATCCCACCGGCTCCCAGATTGGAAAGAAGGAAAGCATCGCCGACACGGCACGGGTTCTCTCCGGCATTTATGACGGCATTGAGTACCGCGGCTATGGCCAGTCCATTGTGGAGGAGCTGGCGGAATATGCGTCTGTTCCCGTGTGGAACGGCCTGACAAACGAATTCCATCCCACCCAGATTCTGGCGGATATGCTGACGATTCAGGAGCAGTTTGGCACGGTGAAAGGGAAGAAGCTGGTGTACTTCGGAGATGCCCGTTACAACATGGGAAATTCCCTGATGGTAGGCTGTGCCAAATTAGGCATGAATTTCACCGCCTGTGCGCCGGAGGCTTATTTCCCGGATCAGGCGCTGATCGACACCTGTCAGGCCATCGCCGCGGAAACCGACACAGAGCTGCGCTTTGAGACAGACCCCATGAAAGCGGTGCAGGGGGCCGACGTGCTGTACACCGACGTTTGGGTGTCCATGGGCGAACCGATGGAGGTCTGGCAGGAACGGATCGCTGCGCTGTCCCCCTATTGCGTCACGAAAGAGCTGATGGACGCCGCCAATCCCGGCGCGGTGTTCATGCACTGCCTGCCTGCTTTCCATGACCTGAAAACCACCATTGGCAAGGAGATGGGCGAGAAGTTTGGCCGTACCTGCATGGAGGTGACGGACGAGGTCTTTGAAAGTTCCCAGTCCATTGTGTTCCGGGAAGCGGAGAATCGGATGCATACCATCAAAGCGGTGATGGCAGCAACTCTGTAAAGGAAAAACGGTTTCCTGTCTATTTCGGACGGGAAATCGTTTTTTGCGTGTAGATAGTGCGGCCGCAGAGAATCAAAAGCCGGCTCGATCCGCTTAAAATTTCAGCTGCCCGCTGCGAAAAAGAGCTCTGAAGCGGACTGAACATCGAGAAATTGACGGCGCATTGGCGAAATCCGGCGATTTCAGGCCGCTTTTCTTGGATTATCTATTGAAATCCGGGAAAGAATCTATTATAATATCAATGCTAATTTTCAAAATGAGGAGGATCATTCCAATGGTCAATATTACGAAGGACACCATTATCGGTGATATTCTGGACGTCGCTCCCCAGACGGCTCCTATTTTCCTGTCCATCGGTATGCATTGCCTTGGCTGCCCCTCTTCCCGCGGTGAGACCGTGGAAGAGGCCTGCATGGTTCACGGCATCGACGTGGACAAGCTGCTGGCACTGGTGAACGAGGAAGCCAACAAGGCACAGTAATCGGCACACCGTAACAGGACGCATATGGGGATTCCCATGTGCGTCCTGAAAGCTGTCCAAAATGAACGAGAATCACTGGAAAGGGGAGAGACCATGCGGGCGCTGGAATTGCCGCCGCGGCTGCATCTGATTGCCGGATGGGTGCCGAAGGGGACCCGGCTTGCCGATGTCGGCACAGATCACGCGTATCTCCCCAACTGGCTGCGGCTCCACGGGAAGATCCGTGAAGCCATCGCCAGCGACCTGCGTCCCGGCCCGTTGGAACGGGCCAGAAACACCGGGCGTCTTTATGGGACGGACGGGATCGAGTACCGCCTGTGCAGCGGCCTTTCGGGGATCCGGCCCAGTGAGGTGGACACGATCGTGATTGCCGGAATGGGCGGAGAGACGATCCTTTCCATTCTGAAAGCCGCCCCGTGGACGGCGGACGGCCACCATACGCTTTTGCTCCAGCCCCAGACCCATGAGGAACTGGTGCGGCAGTATCTGGCGGGAAACGGTTTTATTATCACGCGGGAAGCGCTGGTGCGGGATCGCGGCACCTTATATACGGTTATGGAAGCCAGAGCCGGAAAGGCGGAGCTGACGCTTACACAGATCTGGGGCGGCGTCTGCCTTTTGCAGGATCCTTTGGCTGATCGGTATATCATCGAAAAAATCGTCCGCACACAGGCGGCGTTGGCAGGTGCGAAACGCTCTGCCCGCCCGGCGGATGCGGAAAGGGCGGAGGAACTGCGTGCGGTTCTCACCGCTTTATTACGGGCAAGAGAGGAGTGGCGTCATGGCAACTGTTGAACAAATTGAACAGGCGCTGTTCCAGCTTGCTCCGAAGGAACTGGCCTTCGACTGGGATAATGTGGGCCATCTGGAAGGTGATCCGGCTCAGGAGGTACAGCGTGTTCTGGTGGCACTGGACGTCACGGAGGATGTTGTGACAGAGGCGGAAACGCTGGGCTGCCAGCTGATCGTCTCTCACCACCCGCTGATGAACGTCCGCTGGCATGAGCGTGAGATGCAGACCCTGCGGCCTGACCGGTATCTGGGCCATCTGCTGCGAAGGCTGGTCAAGGCGAATCTTTCTGTCATTTCCATGCATACCAATTTAGATATCGCCCCCGGCGGCGTCAACGACGCGCTGGCCGAGGCGCTTCGGATCGAGGACCCTGGGCCTCTGCCGGGGGATGAGAGTAGGCTCTGCCGGGTGGGACGGCTACAAAATCCTGTAAAGCTGTCTGACTTTGCGACCGCTGTGTGCAAAGCACTGGGCGCAAACGGCGTCCGCTATGCAGGGAACTGCCCGGTGCAGAATGTGGCGCTTGGGGGCGGTGCCTGCGGCGAGTATATTGACACGGTCATTGCTGCCGGATGCGACACCTTTGTTACTTCGGATCTGACCTATCACCAGTTTCTGGATGCCGTTCCCAAAGGCATCAATCTGATTGACGCAGGGCATTTTCCGACGGAAGACCCGGTCTGTACAAAGCTGATTACTTATCTGGAGAAGGAATTTCCCCAGCTGATCATATCAAAATCCGCTTCTCATAAGGAAGCCATCCAATATTTTGTTGAAGGAGAATAACAACTATGTCCGGACATTCTAAATGGCATAATATTCAGAAAACCAAGGGCGCGGCTGACGCAAAGCGTTCCGCTGCATTCACCAAAATTGCAAAAGAGATCATTGTGGCCGTGAAGGAAGGCGGCGGCTCCGGCGATCCCGCCAATAACTCCCGTCTGGCGACTGTGATTGCCAAGGCCAAGGCCGTCAATATGCCCAACGACAACATCAAGCGCACCATCGACAAGGCCTTGGGTGCCGGCAGCACGGAGAACTTCGAGTCCGTCACCTATGAGGGCTACGGTCCCGGCGGCGTGGCCGTAATCGTGGACGCTCTGACCGACAACCGTCAGCGTACCGCTCCCGAAGTCCGCCACGCTTTTGATAAGTGCAACGGCAATCTGGGCGCACAGGGCTGTGTGTCCTGGAGCTTCGATAAGAAGGGCGTTATTGTCATTGACAATGAGGATCAGGAGCTGGACGAGGACACCGTCATGATGGACGCTCTGGAGGCCGGCGCTGCCGACTTCGAGGCCGACGGCATGGTTATGGAAGTCCGCTGTGAGCCGGATGATTTCAATACTGTGGTCAAAGCGCTGGAGGACAAGGGGTATACGTTCCTGTCCGCCGATATTGCCATGGTTCCCCAGAACTACATCACCCTCACGGATGAGGGCGACCTGAAGAATATGCAGAAACTCATCGATATGCTGGAGGACAACGACGATGTCCAGAACGTCTGGCATAACTGGGAGAACGAATAATGGAATCTTTCTGACATAAAACGGGCTGGTTTTCAAAAAAACAGCAGATTTTCGCAACCAATAAATTTTTGGTTGCGACATACATCCAATTTGCTGTGACATACGTTCGTCCTCCAATTGCGACATACAAAAGGAGGAATCCGTATGGAAATCGGTATGGCAGCAAAAGAATATCTGATTGAGATTGAGGTTCGGAAGTATACCCCTAAGACCATTAGGAGTTACCGAGACAACCTCAATCTCTTTCTGCGTTTCTGCACGGAACATGAGATTACAGGCATAGAAAATGTGACCCTTGCAACAGTCAAGCAATTCACACGGGCCATGACCGCCAGTAAGAAAAAGAGGACATACATCAATGGCATTTTAAAGGCGTAAAATCCTTTTTGCAGTATTGCTATGAGGAGAGCTATGGAGCCTTTAATACAAAGCGTTGCTTTCCATGGTGCAAAGAAGAAAGAGCAGTTATTTTACCCTTTTCACTCCCTTTGCCTTACAGCGTAGGAAATTGATGATTTTCAACCCTTAGATGTATAAAAACAGGCAGCACCCAACCGAAGCTGAGTGCTGCCTGTTTTGTTGTCCAATCCTGCTTGAGATGCCGATTTTGTAGTTTTCTCAAATTACTGTCTTATCGGCACACGACTAATCTTCCGCTGTTTTTTATGCGGTTTTGCCCAAACATTCTGTTCGCAATAGGACCGGGAAGGAGTATCTGCTCAGTCCGTCAGTTCTACCGGAGTTTTGGGATAGTCGGCGTAATAGCCATCGTTGGGATTTGCCAGGTAGTACCGCAGCAGCTTGGCCCAACCGGTTTCTTCTGCCGTCAGGGTGTTGGCACTGATGGCGGTGTCCAGAGACTTGGCGGCGGTCTGTTCCTGCTCCGGGAACAGCTCCCCGTAAAAGGCGGCCCCTGTGATAGCAAACCATCTGGTTTCATCGTCCATCACTCCGGGATAGGCCAGCATTTTTGCGTAAGTAACTGGATCATAGAAAAGGGCGTTGCAGAGAATTTCATCATAGCTTTCCGCATAGGCACCATCCATCCCGCTTGCAGTACAGCCCTGCTGAATGCACAGAATCTCGGAATCGGAATAGCTGTCCTGCTCACGCAGCCAGTCCATCAAGGCAAATATGGTGTCATCGCCGTCGATGCTGCCCAACTCTCCGAACTCCTGCCAATCCATGTCCGGCAGGTTGCCGAAAACGTCCCGCCGGCAGGCGTACCGCTCCTCGGCAGAGAGATTTTCATCGGTCACCAGCCGGTTCCATGCGATATAGACCTGCCGGGTGGCGTCAACCGGCTCCTGATAAATGTCCTGCCGGAAGGAGTAGTCCGGGTCACCGTTCCGCCGGATAGGGAAGATGGAACTGTTGTTGACGGCATAGGCCTCGTTTCCTTCGTCCAGCATATTTTCCACCCGGATGCCGGATACCAGCCCGTCCTTCATGAAAAAGCAGATGCTGTTGGAAAAGGCCTCCTTGGGCTGGTAAGCGTAAAAGTAATCATGCTCTGCGAGAATATCGCTGCCTTCTTCTTTGAAGCAGTACACCAGATCCATGCCATAGGCCCCCACCACCTCCGCCTTGGTGCTGCCTACATGGATGCCACGGGGCGTGGAGATCTCCTTGGTGTATGCGGTTTCCAGCTTCCAAATCGTATCCGGCTGTCCGTCCATATGGGCGTAGGTCAACCGGATGCCGCCGGTGTTCAAATTGTCAATCGTATAGACGGTTTCCCCGTTGTCTCCCTTGACCACGGTTTCTTCGCCGTCCAGGGACAGAGGCGTACCAAATGGATATTCCCCCTCCTGGCTGCCCAGCTCCAGAAACGAACCGTCCTCCGCCCAGTCCAGAATCAGGGCGAAGTCTGATGAGGGCGTTTTTGCTTCTGCTGCATTGATAGGCGGGGTGATAGGATCAGGTGTGATGGGTTCTGAGGGTTTGGATGCAGACAGCAAAAGCATGATCAATATCAGCAGAATAAAAATGCCCAGAATGATCCAAAGCAAACGGCTTTTTCGGCTGTGTGGAAAATTTGACGGGGAAGTGGGTTGGTTTTCCACACCGTCTGCATCCGGCGCAGCTTCCTCCGGCGTTTCCGTCAGCTCCGCTACAGAGACACTGAATTCCCGCGCCAATGCCAGGAGATTGTTCATGTCCGGCACGGACTGGTCTGTTTCCCATTTGCTGACGGCCTGACGGCTAACGCCCAATCGGGCACCCAGCGCCTCCTGAGAAATATTCAGCTTTTTTCGATACAGGCTGATGCGCTGTCCAAGTGTCATATTGCGTCCTCCTTCCATAGAGGTATTGGTGGAATTTCGACTTCATTATACCATACGGGGCCGATATTGGCTACCACCCGGCTGTCAACTATCGGTTGCGGCCAGAAAAAAGAACGGAATTCCAACGAAAAACGACTCTGGAATTTTCCTGTGAAAATCTTCCGATACCCCCTTTCCAAATGACTGAAAATAAGGTAAAATAAACGCTGATATTATATGCCACAGGAGGACGTTATGGAAAAACCGGTATATCATCGTGTCTTGCTGAAAATCAGCGGTGAGGCTCTTGCGGGAGACAAACATTCCGGCCTTGATTTTGAGGTCATCGGTCAGGTGTGCGATGTCATCAAGAAGTGTCTGGACATGGGAGTTCAGGTGGGTCTGGTCGTCGGCGGCGGCAACTTCTGGCGGGGGGCCAAAAACAGCGGCGGCGGCAAAATGGAGCGCAGCCGTGCAGACCATATCGGTATGCTGGCGACCGTGATGAACTGCCTTGCCGTAGCGGACGTCTGCGAGCAGAAGGGGATTCCCGTCCGGGTGCAGACCGCCATTGAGATGCGGGCCATTGCAGAGCCGTACATCCGTTCCAGGGCGATCCGGCATCTGGAAAAGGGACGCGTGGTCATCTTCGGCGCCGGTACCGGCAACCCCTATTTCTCCACGGATACGGCGGCAGTTCTGCGGGCGGCTGAGATCGACGCCGATGTGATCCTGCTTGCCAAGAATGTGGACGGCGTGTACAGCGCCGACCCGGTGAAGGATCCCACCGCCGTGAAGTACGACAGCATTTCCTATGACGATGTGCTGGCTCAGCACCTGATGGTGATGGACACCACCGCTACTTCTTTGTCTATGGATAACCATATTCCCGTGCTGCTGTTTGCTCTGAAGGATCCGGAGAACATCATCCGGGCCGTCTGCGGCAAAAAAGTCGGCACCATTGTGAAAGAATAAGGATCGAAAGGAAGGAACCAAACTATGTTGAAGGACGATTACAAGATCTACGAAGAGAAAATGCAGAAGAGCATTGACTCCGCCGCTGCGGATTTCGCATCCGTCCGGGCAGGCCGGGCCAATGCCGCCGTGCTGGACCGCATTACCGTGGACTATTACGGCACCCCGACGCCCATCCAGCAGATCGCTGCCATTTCCACCCCGGATCCTCGAATCCTGCAAATCTCCCCGTGGGACAACTCTGCACTGAAATCCATTGAGAAGGCCATTCTGAACTCCGATCTGGGCATCAATCCCCAGAACGATGGCCGCAATATCCGCCTGAACTTCCCACAGCTGACGGAGGAGCGCCGGAAGGAGCTGGTCAAGCAGATCCGCAAGTACGCCGAGAACGGCAAGGTGGCCGTCCGCAACATTCGCCGGGATGCCATGGAAGCCTTCAAGAAAAAGCAGAAGGCCTCCGAGATCACCGAGGATGATCTGAAGCAGGCGGAGAAGGACCTCCAGAAGCTGACGGACGAGAGCAGCAAGAAGATTGACGAGCTTCTGGCCCGCAAGGAAAAGGAACTGATGGAGATTTGATGAGCGAGATGAACAACACGCTGCATACGGCGGGGTGGGCTGGCAGCCCACCTCGCCATATTGCGATTATTATGGACGGCAACGGCCGATGGGCCACCCGGCGCGGCCTGCCCCGCACCGCCGGCCACAAGGCGGGGGCGGAGACCTTCCGCCGTATCGCCACCTACTGCAAGAATATCGGCGTCAAATACCTGACGGTCTACGCCTTTTCCACGGAGAACTGGAAGCGCTCGGAGACCGAGGTTTCCGCTATCATGACGCTGCTGAAAAAATACCTGCTGGAAGCAGTGGACACCATGGAGCGGGATCATATCCGGCTGCATTTCTTTGGCGACATGACGCCTATCGACCCGGAATTACAGGCGCTTGCCCATGAAACGGATGAAATTACGGAGCATCTGTCCAAGGACGACTTTCAGGCCAACGTCTGCCTGAACTACGGCGGGCGGGACGAGATTCTCCGGGCAGTCCGCCGCTTTGCTGCAGAGTGTGCGGCAGGGGAGCGGAAGCCGGAGGAGCTGAACGAGTCCCTGTTTTCCACCTATCTGGACTCTGCCGGCATTCCGGACCCGGAGCTGATTATCCGGCCCAGCGGGGAACAGCGGCTGAGCAATTTTCTGCTGTGGCAGTGCGCCTATTCCGAGTTTTATTACACAGACGCCCTCTGGCCGGACTTTGATGAAGCGGAGCTGGACAAGGCCATCGCTGCCTACCAGAGCCGAGACCGCCGCTTTGGCGGCGTAAAGAAATAAGCCCTTACAGGCACTGAAAGGACTGAATTTTATGCTGCAAAGATGGTTGGTGGTCCTCATTGGCCTGCCGCTGCTGCTGGCTGCGCTGCTGCTGTGTCCGGATTGGGCCACGGTGATTGTGGTGTGCGGCATCGCTGCGGCGGCCGCTTATGAGTTGCTGCACACAGCGGGAAAAAAGGTGCCAAAGTGCGTCTACGCAGCCACGATTCTGGCGGCTGTCGCATTGGAATGGGTCATCTATGATGAACATACCTGGCAGTTTTATGAGGGGTATCAGTCCATGGGGATGATCCGAATCCTGTGTGTGCCGCTGGTGCTGGTGACGTTCCTGTTTTTCATCGCGGTGAAAAGCTATGGAAAGCCGGACGCCATGCCCTTCGCCGATGTAGCCACGGCCATTGTGGGCGGCATTGTGTTTCCTCTGATGTACAGCAGCATTTTCCTGCTGCGGATGGACCCAGAGTACGGCAGAATGTATGTGCTGCTGCCCTTTTGCGTGGCATTTATCGGAGACAGCCTTTCCATGTACGGCGGGATGCTCTTCGGCAAGCGGAAAATGGCACCCAGTGTCAGCCCCCACAAGACTTGGGCGGGGGCCATTGCCGGGCTGCTGGGCGGCGCGCTGGGGCTGGTGCTCTGGGGCGTGGTAGCTCACGCATGGCTGGGCTATGAACCAGATTACCTTTCTCTGGCACTGGCTGGTCTGGCTACCAACGCCATCGGACAGCTGGGGGATCTCTCCATGTCCCTGATTAAACGGGAAGTCGGCGTAAAAGACTACAGCCATATTTTCCTGACCCACGGCGGGATGCTGGATCGCTTTGATTCCACGCTGTTCATTGCGCCTTGGCTGTATCTGTTTGTGTGTGCGGGTTTGTAAAAGACATAGAGGACAGACTATGACGAATACGATTTCAATACTTGGCTCCACCGGCTCCATCGGCCGCCAGACGCTGGATGTAGCGGAGCAGCTGGGGCTGCGTGTGGCGGCGCTGACCGCCAATTCCAATGTGGAGCGGATGGAGGCCCAGTGCCGGAAATTTCAGCCCAGACTGGCAGTCATGACGGAGGAATCCGCCGCGGCAGAGCTGAAAATCCGTTTGCAGGACACGCCTGTAAAGGTACTGGCCGGTACAGACGCGCTGGTGGAAGCCGCCGTGCTGCCGGAAGCGGATACGGTAGTGACCGCCGTGGTAGGCATGGTGGGGCTGAAACCCACGCTGGCTGCGATCCGGGCAAAAAAGCGCATTGCGCTGGCCAATAAGGAAACACTGGTGTGTGCCGGAGAACTGGTGATGGACGAGGCGGAGCACTGGGGTGCGGAGATCGTCCCTGTGGACAGCGAACATTCCGCCATTTTCCAGTGCTTGCAGGGCTGTGCAGACCGGCGGGAGATCCGGCGACTGATCCTGACCTGCTCCGGCGGCCCCTTCCGGGGAATGTCCCGGAAGGAAGTGGGAAAGATGACGAAAGCGGACGCCCTGCGGCATCCCAACTGGACCATGGGGCCAAAGATCACCGTGGACTGTTCCACGCTGATGAACAAAGGGCTGGAGGTCATTGAGGCTATGCGGCTGTACCGCCTGCCGCTGAAGCAGGTATCGGTGATGGTACACCCCCAGAGCATCGTCCACTCCATGGTGGAGTTCCGGGACGGTGCTGTTCTGGGACAGCTGGGGACGCCGGATATGCGTCTGCCCATCCGCTACGCCATGACCTACCCGGAGCGGGGGGAGAATCCGGCACCGCCGCTGGATCTGCTGAACAGCCCGCCCTTAACCTTTCTGGAACCTGACCGTGCGACCTTTCCCTGCCTGCGTCTGGCGGAGGAAGCGGCGCAGGAGGGCGGAACGGCCTGCGCCGTTCTGAACGGTGCCAACGAGGAAGCCGTCCGCCTGTTTCTGGCGGAGCAGATCGGCTTCTATGATATTTCCGATCTGGTGGCGGATGCGCGGACGGCTGTAAGCGTCCGGCAAAACCCGTCTCTGGAGGAGATCCTGGAGGCAGACCACGCTGCGCGGGCTGCCGTAAAATCTGCATATTCGAGGAGTCATGCATGAGCGTTGTCTATATCCTTGCGGCGATCCTGATTTTCGGCGTGCTGATTGCTGTCCATGAGCTGGGCCATTTTCTGGCTGCAAAGCTCTGCGGCGTGCAGGTCAATGAATTCTCCATCGGCATGGGGCCTGCCATCTGGCACCGGCAAAAAGGGGAGACGGAGTATTCTTTCCGAATTCTGCCCATTGGCGGCTACTGCGCCATGGAAGGGGAGGACGAGGATACCGGGAATACCCGCTCCTTTACCCGGCAGGGCTTCTGGAAAAAGCTGGTGATTCTGGCGGCCGGTGCATTCATGAACTTCCTGACGGGACTGCTGATCGTGGCAATTCTTTTCAGTGGAGCCAGAACCTTTTATGTGGACGGGATTCAGGGGCTTGCCCCGGAGGTGTCCCAGACCGGTGAAAACGGCCTGATGGCCGGGGATCAGATCTATAAGGTCAACGGCTGGCGCACCTATTTCAGCGGCGACGCCCAGATGTTTTTAGGGTATTCCGGCGACAGCGCGGATATCGAGGTGATCCGGGATGGCCGCCGCATTGTGGTGAAGGATGTTCCCCGGCAGACCTGCACCGATCAGCAAGGGCAGTCTTATCAGGGCTTCGGCCTGTATGTGGGCAATCTGCCGGTGGCGGCTACAGTTCCGAACCGTCTCCAGTACACATGGTATCAGACCATGGACTTCGTACAGCTGGTGTGGTTCAGCCTGTGCCAGCTGGTGTCCGGCAATGCGGGGATCAACGATCTCAGCGGCCCGGTGGGCATTGTGACCACCATCAAGGACGTGGGAACGGAAGCACAGGAATCTGCGGAAGCAAATAACCGGAACGGCCTGCTGGCTGCGGCGGAGAGCATTGCCTACTTCGCGGCGCTGATCGCCGTGAATCTGGCAGTGATGAATCTGCTGCCACTGCCGGCACTGGACGGCGGGCGGATCTTTTTCCTGCTGGTGGACGCCGTTTCCATGGCGCTGTTCAAGCAGAAGGTTCCGGAAAAGTATCAGGCAGCCATCAACACGGCGGGCTTTGTCCTGCTGATGGGCTTCATGCTGCTGGTAACATTCCATGACGTATTCAAATTGGTAAAGTAAGGCGAGAGAGATGACGAAGAAATTGATGGTGGGCCGGGTGGCCGTGGGCGGCGGCGCCCCGGTGTCTATCCAGTCCATGTGCAATACGAAAACAGACGATGTGGATGCAACCGTTGCCCAGATCCGCACTTTGGCGGACGCTGGATGCGAAATCATCCGGGTGGCCGTGCCGGATGAGGCCGCAGCCATGGCAGTGGACAGGATCAAGGAGCAGATTTCCATTCCTCTGATCGCGGATATCCACTTCAATTATAAGCTGGCGCTGATGTGCGCGGAGCGTGGGATCGACGCACTGCGGATCAACCCCGGCAACATCGGCGGGGAGGAGAAGGTCAGGGCAGTGGCGGAAGTCTGCCGGCTGAAAAATATCCCCATCCGCATCGGCGTCAACGGCGGCTCGCTGGAAAAGGAACTGCGGGCCAGATACGGCGGCGTGACGGCGGAGGCGCTGGTGGAAAGTGCTATGGGCCATGTAAAGCTGCTGAACCGCTATGATTTTGATGACATCTGCATTTCCGTCAAGTGCTCCGACGTGCCTCTGACCATGCGGGCCTATACGCTGCTGAGCCAGCAGACGGATTACCCGCTGCATCTGGGGGTCACGGAGGCGGGAACGCCCTCCATGGGGATAGTGAAGTCCGCCATGGGCATCGGCGGCCTGCTGTGCATGGGCATTGGCGACACCATCCGGGTCACGCTGACCGCAGACCCGGTGGAGGAAATTTACGCAGCGAAAAAGATCCTCCGGGCGGCGGGACTGCGGAAGGAAGGCGTGAATCTCATCGCCTGTCCTACCTGCGGCCGTACCCGCATCGATCTGATCCCCATGGCGGAGGAAGTGGAACGCCGTCTGACCAACTGTAAGAAAAACATCACGGTAGCCGTCATGGGCTGCGCGGTCAACGGCCCCGGAGAGGCGGCAGCTGCGGATGTAGGCATCGCAGGCGGCAATGGTGAAGGGCTTGTTTTCCGAAAAGGAGAAATCCTTTACAAAGTGCCGCAGGAGCGGCTTGTGGACGCTCTGATGGAGGAAATTGAAAAGCTGTAAGCAGCTTTTGCAGAAGATAGGGGAAAGAAGGGCGTATGTCGAGAGAGATACCGTTTTTTGAATTGTTTGCACAGCTGCAGCTCTCCCCGGAGCTGCGGCTGAAGCTGTTGGGAGCCGTGGTGATCAGTGCCTGCATCCAGCGGGAGAGCCTTTCCATGGAGCTGGCTCTGACTGTCAGGCACCCGCTGGAGCCTGCGGATCTGGACGAGATGAATGCGGCCATCCGCAGGGGCTATGGCCTGAACGATGTGAAGATCCGCCTGACGCTGAAAGAGGAACAGCCGCCCTCCCAGCGGAAGGCTACGCCGGAACAGGCGGCGGGCGGCGGCCCAACCGGCCCGGTGCTGATGGGGAATCCCATCAAGGGCAAGCCGGTGGAAATGAAAACGCTGGATCTGAAAATGGGCAATGTCACGGTGGCCGGAAAGGTGTTCTCCGTGGAATGTGTGGAGACCCGGCGGCCCGGTATGTGGCGGCTCCATGTGGAAATGACGGACTACACCAGTTCTGTGGCCGTTCATAAGAACCTGACGGAAAAGGAAGCCAAAGCGCTGGACGGGAAGATCGGCCCCGGTATGTGGCTCTGCGTGCAGGGAAAGATGGAACCCACCTGGGACGGCAAGGACATTCAGTTGAATCCCTACCACATCAATGTCATCCAGCATGAGGAACGGCAGGATACCGCGTCGGTGAAGCGTGTGGAGCTGCATCTCCACACGAAAATGAGCAATATGGACGCTCTGACAGACACCAAGGAGGTCATCAAGGAGGCCATTCGCTGGGGGCATCCCGCCATCGCCATCACTGACCATGGCGTGGCCCAGTCCTTCCCGGACGCATGGCACGCCGCCGGGGATAAAATCAAAATTCTTTACGGCGTGGAAGGCTATTTCATCAACAATGTGGATGACCGCATCGCCGTTCACGGCTATGATGACTGCGGGCTGGACGATGAGTTTGTGTGCTTTGACATCGAGACCACCGGCCTGAAGGTAGACCGGGAAGCGATCACGGAGATCGGCGCGGTGGTGCTGAAAAACGGGGAGATTGCCGAGCGGTTCCAGACCTTTGTGAATCCCAACCGCCGCCTGACGCCGGAGATCATCGGCCTTACCGGCATTACTGACGAGATGCTGAAGGATGCGCCCCAGCTGAAAGAGGCGCTGACAGATTTCCTAAAATTTGTTAATGGCCGTCCTCTGGCGGCGCACAATGCGGAGTTTGATATCGGCTTCATCCGGGCAGGCTGCAAAAAGGTGGGGCTGGAATTTGACCCCACCTATGTGGACTCCCTGATCTTGGCCCAGAATCTGCTGCCGGGTCTCGGCAAGTACAAGCTGGACATCGTGGCGGAGCATCTGGATCTGCCAGCCTTCAACCATCACCGGGCCAGCGACGACGCGGCCACCGTGGGATATATGCTGATCCCGTTCTGGAAAATGCTCCATGAGCGGGGAATCCATACACTTCAGGCCGTCAACAAAGAGATGGAAAAGCTGCGCCCTCTGGGCAGCAAGTCCAACCGCTTCCCCAAGCACATCATCATCCTGGCCCGGAACAAGGTGGGACTGAAAAACCTCTACCAGCTGATCTCCGCCTCCAACCTGAAATACTTCAAGCGGGTTCCCACCATCCCCAAAAGCGAGCTGATGGCCCATCGGGAGGGCCTGATCATCGGCTCCGCCTGCGAAGCCGGCGAGCTGTTCAAGGCTGTGGTGGATCACAAGGACTGGGACGAGCTGAAGCGCATCGCGTCCTTTTACGACTATCTGGAAATTCAGCCCCTGTGCAACAATGCCTTCATGCTCCGCAACGGTGACGCCCGAAGCGAGGAGGATCTGCGGGAGTTCAACCGCGTCATCGTCCGGCTGGGTGAGGAGCTTGGCAAACCCGTCTGTGCCACCGGCGACGTTCATTTCCGGGAGCCGGAGGACGAGGTCTACCGACACATTCTGCTGGCTTCCAAAAAATTCCCGGATGCCAACGAGCCGCTGCCCATCTACTTCAAAACCACACAGGAAATGCTGGAGGAATTCAGCTATCTGGGGGAGGAGAAGGCCTATGAGGTGGTGGTGACCAACACCCGGCTGGTGGCGGATCAGATCGAAACCTTTGAGCTGCTGCCGGCGGAGCTGTTCCCGCCCCGCCTGGAAAACTCCGAGGAGGATCTGAACCGTCTGGTCTGGGAGAAGGTACACCGGCTGTACGGCGAAGACCCACCCCAGCTGATCGTGGATCGCCTGAACGTGGAGCTGGGCGGTATCTTAGGCAAGTACGACGTGGTGTATATGTCCGCGCAGAAGCTGGTGCAGCGCAGCAACGAGTGCGGTTATCTGGTGGGATCACGAGGCTCCGTGGGATCCTCTCTGGTGGCCTATATGTCCGGCATTACGGAGGTCAACTCGCTGCCGCCCCATTATCGCTGTCCCAAGTGCAAAAACAGCGAGTTCATTCAGGACGGCAGCTATGGCTGCGGCGCGGATATGCCGGATAAAATCTGCCCCGTCTGCGGCACGAAGTACGTCAAAGACGGCTTCGATATTCCCTTTGAAACCTTTTTGGGCTTTGGCGGCGGCAAGGTGCCGGATATCGACCTGAACTTCTCCGGCGAATATCAGGCCCGCGCCCACCGTCACGCCATTGAGATGTTCGGCGAGACGCAGGTGTTCCGGGCCGGTACCATCGGTACCCTGGCGGAAAAAACGGCTTACGGCTTCGTCAAGAAGTATTTGGAGGAAAACGGCATCGTGGCCTGCCGGGCGGAGGAAAACCGATTGACGCAGGGCTGCGTCGGCGTGCGGCGCACCACCGGCCAGCACCCCGGCGGTCTGGTGGTCGTCCCGGACGACAAGGATATGGAGGATTTCTGCCCGGTGCAGCATCCGGCGGATGCCGACGATTCCGACACCATCACCACCCATTTTGAATATCACTCCATGGAAGCCAACATCCTGAAGCTGGATATGCTTGGACACGATGACCCCACCATGGTGCGTATGATGCAGGATCTCACCGGGGTGGACCCCCACGAGATCCCCCTGGATGACCCGGACACCATGTCCATCTTCATTTCCAGCAAGGTGCTGGGCTATGAGAATGACCCTATTCTGGGGCCAACCGGCGCCGTGGCCATCCCGGAGTTCAACACCCGGTTCACCCGGCAGATGCTCATTGACACCCAGCCAAAGGATTTCAACACGCTGGTGCGGCTTTCCGGCTTTTCCCACGGCACGGATGTGTGGATGGGCAACGCGCGGGAGCTGATCCTCAGCGGCACCGCCAGCGTTCTGGAAACGGTAGGCTGCCGTGACGACATCATGCTCTACCTGATCTCCAAGGGCCTTGATCCCAAAATGAGCTTCAAGATCATGGAGAAAGTCCGAAAGGGCAAGGTGAAAAAGGGCGGCTTCGACGAGGGCTGGGAGGAGGCCATGATGGAACACGATGTGCCGGACTGGTACATTGAGTCTCTGGCCAAGATCGGCTACCTGTTCCCCAAGGCCCACGCCGTGGCCTACGTCATGATGGCCTTCCGCATTGCGTGGTACAAGGTTCACGAGCCGCTGGCATTCTATGCCACGTTTTTCTCCGTCCGGGCCAAGGCCTTTGATGCGGAGTACTGCTGTGCCGGTATGGACGCGGTAAAGCGGAAGATCAAGGAGATTGAGAACAACAAGGACGCCACCGCCGTGGAGCAGAACCTGCTGACCACGCTGGAGGTCTGTTATGAATTTTATCTCCGGGGTTTCCACTTCGATACCATCAATA